>Ga0272442_10000753_pt1 | contig 50707 bp, 41 predicted proteins | sample SSMForm2O_FD_200262 | JGI IMG/M metagenome (GOLD analysis project Ga0272442, IMG submission 200262) | Marine sediment archaeal communities from Little Sippewissett salt marsh, Falmouth, MA, United States - SSM-Form-2O | ecosystem: Environmental > Aquatic > Marine > Wetlands > Sediment ... | reverse complement strand
ATAGAAGTCCCCAGGAACCCTCACAGTCACGGTCCCATGGGCAAGACTAAGCTCAGGAGGACCAAACCGCCGGTCAGGAAGACCAATCCGCCGGTCAAGCAGTAGGAAATGAAAAAACAGATTCTCCTGATCGTATTTCTGGTATCGATAACGGTGCCGGGAGCAGCTGCTTCACGAATTGTCGAGAGGATCGTAGCTCTCGTGGACAACGAGATAATACTGCTCAGCGAACTCGAGAAAAGGGGCGCTTCGGCCGGGGTTCCTCCTGCAAAGGAAGAGGACTTCATGTCGGAGACGCGTCGTAGACAGGCGCTTGAAAGGGTGCTGTGGCAGATGATCGATGATCTCCTGGTAAAGAAAAAAGCCGGCGAGATGAAGATCAGTGTCGAGAATATTGAGGTCGAAAGGGCAATCGACAACGTGGCCCTGCAGAACGGCGTGTCCAGGACAGAGCTGTTCGAGGCGATTCGCAAGCAGGGTCTTACGGTTGATGGTTACCGTCGCGACATCAGGCGGCAGCTTCTGAAGCACAAGGTCATGAGCCTCAAGGTCAGGGGAAGGGTGAGGATCTCGGACGAAGAGGCCAGGAGATTTTATAACGGTCAGGTCCGGGAGGTAAGATCCGGGGATGCTTTCGTGGGCGCTCACATCGTTATCAAGGTGCCCCCCTCGGCAGGCGCAGCTACTGTTGCAGCCCGCAGGCGCGTGGCGGAAAAGGCCCTAGAGAAACTCCGTGAAGGTGTTCCCTTTGAGGAAGTTGCGGCTGAGATGTCCGAAGATGGAGGCACTGCACAGTCCGGAGGCGTAATCGGAAGGCACATGCCCGGAGAAATCCGTCCCGAACTGGACAGGGCTTTCCTGGACATGGAGCCGGGTGAGATTTCCGGTCCTGTCCGTTCCTCAATGGGTTTTCACATACTCAAGCTCATCGAAAGAGAAGCATCTGCGGTAATGCCGTTTTCCGACGTAAGAGACAGGATAAAGGCACAGCTGATCGAAGTGGAGATGGCAAAGCAGGAAAAGCTCTGGATAGAGGAGCTAAGGAGACTGTCGTATATCGATGTGCGCCTCTAGGAATCGAAAAGATTCAATGATGCGTCGATTCGCTGTTGCCGGGTTCATACTTTCCATCCTGCTCTTCTGGATTTTCAAGGCATATTCCTGGTTTCCCTCTCCCGGAGACGAATTCATCTATGTATACCAGGGATTCATGGTGTCCATGGGCAAGATACCCTACCGGGATTTTTTCATGGCGCATCCGCCTGTACAGTCAGCGATCACTGGGCTGGTTTTGTTTATAGTGCAGGGTTTCAATTACACTCTCGCGAGAATGCTGCCGTGGATATGGACCACGGCCGCGGCAACGGGGCTGTTCGTTCTCCTGTGGGACAGGCGCAGGTACGCCAAGGCGGCTGTCGCTGTTTTCATGTTTCTTTCCGGGTATGATCTGCTCAGGGCTTCCAGCCATCTTACGGGCGTGAACCAGGCTGTATGTTTCATGATATGGGCGGCCGTCCTCATGGGCCGGAACAGGCCCGTTGTCGGCGGAATACTTTGCGCCCTCGCTCTTCAGACGAGATTTTACGTGCTCCCGGGCGTTGCCGCCCTGATGCTGGGCGCGCTGTTCTTTTTTCCCGAACGCAGGGGGTTGAATTTCTTTTTTAAAGCCGCGTTGTCATGCGCTGCCGCTTTTATTTTTGTTCTCTTCGTTTCAATACTGGTTGCGGGATGGGAGCCCGTGTACACACAGGTTTTCAAATACCACTGGTCAAAGCCGCCCATGAAGGGAGGCTCGCTGGACAGCATCTGGAGAAGGGTTCTGTACAACAATTTTTCGCTGTACATGGGAGGTCTTACAGCGGCGGCAGGACTTTTTTTCAGAACGCTGGATGGTTTCATAAGGAAAAAGGGTTTTCCGGAACATGCAGGTTTTCTGTTTACCGCGGTGATTGCCGCAGGGCTTCAGCTGGGCATTCTCGGAGTTGTCGACAGGGTATGGATGTTTTACTTCTATCCCGCATATCCGTTTCTCGCTGTCCTGACGGCATGGGTTCTTGTTTCGGGAGGTTCTGCACTCATCCGGGTCGGGGGTTCCGTGTTCCGCAGCGAAATCAGAAAGACAGTCAAGGCTTCGGCGGGCCCGCTTTTCGCCCTGATGTTTTTTGTAATCGGCTGGGCCTGGCACGTGGAGTGGCAGGGCGGGAATGAAGCAACCGAAAAAAAATATCTCAAGACTTATCAGTTCAAGGAAGCGCCTGTTCCGGATTTCGTAAACGGTGCGGTAAGGTCGCTGTTCTGGGTGGATGACCGTTACGACGCTACGTTTTACAATGTCTGGACGCTCTATCTGTGGCATGAAAGCCGCGTTTTCGATCAGGTGTTCAAGGCTGCACAGATGCTGAAAGAGAAATGCGGTCCTGATGACGCACTGTTCGGTGATTCCGGCAGCGCACCTCTTCTTTCTCTGCTGAGCGGGTGCCGCCTTGCCGCGGATGAGTCGGACACGAACATCCTGAGGTTCCGCTCGGGACTTACAAATCCTGATGAATTTATCAAAAGGGTAGAAAAAGACGGTCTGCGTTTCATGCTGCTGAGGCCGCGTTTCGGTGTCGCGGCGCTTCCGCAGGTGGTAAACTTTCAGCGCAGTGATTTCGAGCTTCTGGGTGTATTCCAGAGGGCGAAGGCCGCAAGATACTACCTGTTCGAGAAGAAACCGGGTATCTGACTCATCCGGAGTATCCGGGGTTTTATTAAAAGGAGTCGTTGATTTTCAATCAGCGCCACCATATTATACCAGCCAGCCGTCCGGGGGAAGCTTAAGGCCCGGGGAAAGCTCTTCGGTGATCAGACGGCGGGAGGAATGGAAATATGCGCAGAGTAGGCCTTGTCGATACACTGAAGCCGCAGCGTATCAATGAACTTCTGCCCAGATGCATGGAGGATCACGGCGTGGACATGTGGATACTCTTCACGCGGGAGGGTGCTGTTGATCCGCTTGCATTTGATGTTGGTTTCGAACGCGTTGTCGCCAGGTCCGCCGCCATATTCATCAGGAAGGGTAAAACGTTCAGGAAAACGGCCATTGTCGGCACATACGACGTGGAGTCAATCAAGTCGCAGGAACTGTACGATGAAGTAATCGGGTATGCAGCCGAGGGTGTGGCACCCGCACTGAAAAAGATAATCGACGAAGTGCAGCCCGAGGTCATTGCTCTTAATTACTCAAGAGACCTTCCGACTTCAGACGGGCTCACTCACGGCAACTGGACATTCCTGTCCGAAGTTTTCGGAGAAGAAATCCTGGGCAGGGTCGTATCTGCAGAACCCCTGGTAGTGTCTTTCCGGGGAAAGAAACTTCCCACCGAGGTGGCCCTGCTGGAGCAGCTCGCAATCATGTGCCAGGACGTAATACGCGAGGCTCTTTCTCCCAGGACAATCGTACCCGGAGTAACCAGGGAAAGGGATATTGCCGAGTTCATGGACAGAAAAATCTCCGAGATGGGTTACGAATACTACGCCATACACGTCAGCGGCTCGGTATCCCGGGGACATGCAGAACCCACGGATGAACTCATCAATCCCGGTTCCCTTGTTAGAATAAATCTCAGCGGCGAGAACCAGGGTTACATCTGCGATATTCAGCGTACCGCATATGTTCGCAGGAGAGGAGAAACCGAAGTCCCCGAGGTAATATCCAGAATGTGGGCGACCACGCTTGCTGCAAACAGGGCCGGACTCGCCGTGGTCAGTCCCGGGATACCGGCGACGGAGATTGATGCGGCAGCCAGAAAGATTATTGTGGATGCCGGGTTCGATGAATACCCGCACGCAGGCGGACATCCAATCGGAAGAACCGTGCATGACGTAGGACCCATTATCGGTCCGGACTGGCCGGAGAGGTACGGCAGCACGGTCTGGCATAAAATTGAAGTAGATCAGGTTTTTGCAATCGAACCCACCATATACAGCGAAATTGACTGGATAGGCGGAATGGTGGAAATAGCACTGGAAGAGAATTTTGTTGTAGAGGAAGAAGGTGCCAGGGTTTTCGGAACTCCGCAGGAAGAGTTGATAGTTTTATAGACCTGCCGCAATTCGGAGCAGTTCTCCCCGTTTCATTCCGCGCAGAACCTGAAAAGCTTTTTCGTACCTGACCAGCTGGTTCCACAGCAGAAATCCGGAGGCACCCGCTTCCCTGGCGGCTGCAACCTGGTTTGCGATAAAGGGCGCTCCGAAATCCGAAGCACGCCATTTAAATGCCTGTAGCAGCGGCCTTACCGCCACCATGGGGCCGGCTCTCCTTCTTATATTGGCGACTGCCCTGTAAATTATGGAGTAGGTTTTTTCCGGCGAGTAGTTCTCCCAGTAATGCCGGGGATAGTTCGAAGTATACAGCATGGGGGTTATTGCATCCACGTACGGAGCAATATGTTCGATTGACTGACCCAGCCCGCTGGGATCTCCCGTGGTATGTGAAGTTAGTCCGAACACGTCAACCGATAACGGTATGTTGATTGACTGTCTTACCTTCTTGACGAAATCAGCGATTGCAAGATGTCTCTTTTTTCTTCCGCAGGAGGGGAACATGGCGTAGCGCGTATTATTATCGACAGGGAATCGGATGTAATCGAGCTGGACTTCATCAAAACCGAGTTCTTCGAGTTCCTGTGCAATAGCGATGATGTAATCGTGAACGGATTCATTGCACGGATCGAGCCATTTAGCTCCGACATGATCTTTCCATGTCTTACCGGTCCTGCGATCCTTTACCGCCCATGAAGAGCGGATTCTGCCCGACCATTCATCCTTGAAGCATACGATTCTTCCGATTGTGTAGACATCGGATTTATGAAAACGGTGAACCAGCTTCCCCATATTCTCCACAAGAACATGGTAGACGGGTTTTGATTTTTCCACGGCCGAAGGGTACACGATACGTCCGCGATCATCCTTTGTGTCGATGATTGCGGCGTTCGAACCATGAGTCCTCATGCGCCTGATGATATTTTTTGACCCCAGCCTGCTCAGGTAATTCGGCGTGATGTAAATGCCCCGCAGTCTTTTTCCTTTTTCTGTCAGCCTGCTCGGACTTATCTTTTTCTCTAATCTGTCCTGTGTACCGGTCTCATTTTTATTAAAAACAGGGATCATGTACGGATTGGGAGGGACTAGCAAATCCGGACGTACAATTGCCAGCTCAGGCCATAAAGCTCTTTTTTCTTTTTCTGTCTGTGCCTGTGTCATGTTTTGAAGCAGGGGGCCTGATTCACCATTTTCCTCGTGATTACTGGCTGAAAGGGCCAGAGAGTACAGCAGGATTGACAGTGCCAGGAGTATGTAGAAGTAATATGTGTGTCTACTGTACATCATATATAGGTCTCTGTAGTTAATATAACCACTCTTTTTATGCATTGCAACAAATCTGATGAATTTTTATATAGTTAAGCGGCACTTTTTTATGAAGCACAGGATAAATAACCCAAAGTAATCAAAAAAACAATTTATGACACATAAAATGCATAAAGCTGATATGCCCGAAAAGAACGATAACGGACTCTGGAAAAGCATTCGTAAAACAGGGGCGCGATTGCATTCAGGAAGAAAAGAAATAAATAGGGTCTTCATATTGAGCTAAGAGAAAAGAAAAGGTAAAAGCTTTTTCAAACAGGTATTGATTTCTATCTCCGGGTTTTACTGGAACCGGTACAAGAGAGGTGGAGAAATGAAAATTCATGAATATCAGGCAAAGGAGATACTTGAAAAAAGCGGGGTTCAGGTGCCCAAGGGGCAGGTAGTGTTTTCCGTGGAAGAGGCAGGCCGGGCGGCGGCGCAGCTGATGGAAAATACCGGCAGCGGGGTTGTGGCCGTAAAAGCACAGATACATGCCGGAGGCCGTGGAAAAGGCGGTGGTGTAAAGATAGCAAAAACACCCGAAGAGGCGGCCGCTCACGCGGAGAAAATACTCGGCATGACTCTGGTCACTCATCAGACAGGGCCGGATGGAAAGGTCGTAAGAAGGCTTTTGATAGAGCAGGGCCTGGACATAGCACGAGAGCTTTACATGAGCGTTCTGGTTGACAGGGAAAAAAGGAAGGTGTGCTTCATGGCATGCGCCGAAGGGGGAATGGAGATCGAGGAGCTGGCCCGCGACTATCCTGAAAAAATTGTCAAGGAATGGTTTGACGCATCCGAAGGTCTTTCGCAGAAAGGTGCCGAAAGCCTTGTGCGGAAGCTCGGATTCGAGGGAGACGCGGCATCCGGTGCCGAGAAATTCATGCGCGCTCTCGCTGATGTTTTTGTCAAAGAGGACTGTTCGCTTCTCGAAATCAATCCCTGCGTGGTGGACACTGCCGGCAGGGTCTGGGCACTGGATGCAAAGGTCGCGCTTGACGATAATGCATCGTTCCGCCATCCGGACCGGGAGGAAATGAGAGATCCTGACGAAGAGAATCCAGTTGAGGCCGAGGCGCGTAAGTTCGGAATCGCTTACATAAAGCTGGATGGCAGCATCGGCTGTCTCGTAAACGGAGCCGGTCTGGCCATGGCCACGATGGATATCATCAAGCACTATGGTGGAGAGCCCGCCAACTTTCTCGATGTTGGCGGGGGTGCAAGCGCCGAACAGGTGACACAGGCATTCAGAATGATTCTGTCCGATCCCAATGTCAGGGCGATATTTGTAAACATATTCGGTGGGATCATGCGATGCGATGTGATTGCCGAGGGCGTTACCACCGCTGCAAAGGAGACAGGCCTCAATGTGCCGCTGGTAGTGCGTCTCGAAGGCACAAAGGTCGAGGAAGGCAAAAAGATACTTTCCGAGTCCGGTCTCAATATAACCAGCGCGGGCGACATGGGAGAAGGTGCGCGTCTTTCAGTCGAGCTTGCCGGCTGAGTGCACAGCTGTTTCTGGAGGTGATAAAATGAGTATTCTGGTTAACGAGAACACTAGGGTTTTAATACAGGGAATAACGGGCGGAGCCGGCACTTTTCATACTCGCACGATGATAGAATACAATACCCCGGTGGTTGCGGGTGTAACTCCCAAAAAAGGCGGCACGGTCTGGGAAGACAGGGTTCCCGTGTTTGACAGGGTGGAGGATGCGGTAAAGGAAACGGGCGCCAATGCGTCGGTTATTTTTGTTCCTGCCAGATTTGCAGGTCCCGCCATAATTGAAGCAATCGATGCCGGGGTCGACCTGATAGTGGCAATCACTGAAGGCATACCCACCCTGGACATGCTGAAGGTAAGGGAGAGGCTTCAGGACAGCGGGTCAAAGCTGATTGGACCAAACTGCCCGGGAGTGATAACTCCGGGAGTGGCAAAGCTCGGCATCATGCCGGCGCAGATACACAGGCCCGGAAAAGTCGGGCTGATATCGAGGTCCGGCACCCTGACTTACGAAGCGGTTGGCCAGCTCACGGCTCTGGGGTTCGGGCAGTCCACATGTCTGGGCATAGGGGGTGATCCCGTAGGCGGTCTGGACTTTATCGAAGTGCTCGAAATGTTTGCGGCCGACGATCAGACTGAAGCCGTCGTGATGATAGGCGAGATCGGAGGAAACGCCGAAGAGTGCGCGGCCTCGTACATAAAAGAAGTATTCTCAAAGCCCGTTGCCGCTTTTATTGCGGGCCGGACAGCGCCTCCGGGAAAGAGAATGGGCCATGCCGGAGCAATTATTTCCGGTGGCAAGGGGACTGCCGGAAGCAAGATAGAGGCCCTTGAAAACGCAGGTATAGCCGTCGCTCCGACACCGGCGGACATAGGCAGCACACTGGCGTCTCTTTTGTGATAGAGTCGATCAGAATATGAAATGAACACTACGGGCATGAGTCTGTATTCACATTTGAAGGGGGCCGAAGGAGGAAGCGAGAAGTGAATGAACTAGCAAAATATCTGCTGGAAAACGTGCAGATTGATTTTCAGGGAAACATCACGGTTGAAGAGATCAGGGAATATCTCAGGCAGGACGAGAGCCCAGAGTCGCGGGCTCTTTTGTCAAAAATAATCGAAGACAAGGGTATCGATGATCTGCTCATCGTTCTTGCCGATTGTCTTGTGGAATTCATAGGCGACGGAATTTCACCGGACGTGGTCAAAGAGCAGCTGATGCTTTACTCGGAATCGTGATAAGTCTTTCAAGATACGGCGTCCTGGTGGCGCTGGCAGCGTTATTTTCCTGCGATATCATTCAGGACCCACCCGAAAACGAAGTAGTAGAAGTTGTTTATTCGGTTCCATCGACCGGGAACAGTGATGTCCCGATCGATTCCGCTGTCGAGATTTATCTGTCGGGACATGTGGACGGCCGCACCGTGAGGCCGGATACCATAAAAGTGGTTTCGGGTTCGGTCTGGTCATGGGGACAGCCCGTGTACGATCCGGTGGACAGGAAGATAAGGCTTCTGCCGAGGTCAGAACTTCGTCGCAATCTTCTTTATACCGTGATCTCGGACGAAGGACTCAAAGAGCTTGATGGAGATGAGATTGAACCCGGGGTGCTGACTTATTTCTGGACAGGTGACTGGAAGCTGGAGGACGAGGCGTACCTGGATGAAGAGAATCCAGTGCTACTGGAAAAGAATATCCATCCCCTTTTCCTCAAATCGTGTCATTCGTGCCATCAGGGCGGACCGGGAGCTTTCAACCTGGATTTCTCGTCGGCTGAGAGTATCTCGGAAACGCTGACTGGAAAGAAAAGCTATCAGTGGCCTGACTGGTACCTTGTGGTGCCCGGAGACCCCGGATCATCATATCTGATGTACAAATTGACCGGAGGTGAAAGGGTCCCCGGAGAGAAAATGCCCCCTGTTCCGGAGCTTGAGCCGGGCATGGAGCAAATCCGGCTTATATCAGACTGGATTGCATCCGGGGCCAACTGATTACCAAAAATGCCATTGTTTATTATATATTTAGTATTCAAAGTTATTTTCTAAATGCTTGACACTGCTGGGGGCGTTAAATAATATACTGCCACCGTGCATTCCATTAATTGGGAAAAAGAATATTTTCCATATCTTTATTATATTGACGACTTTGTTTTTTATAGTCGTTATTCAAATTTTATACAGGTACCGGCAAAAAACAGATTTCCTATTCGAGAGGAGAAGCCATGAACTTCAGATGCCAGATTTCAGTAAGTGTGTTTTTGGTATTGTGCTGGACTTTGAGCGGACCTGTCCTTGCCCAGGACATGGTTTTCACTTCAGAGGACACAGGACAGGCGGCCGCTCCGCCTCCCCCTGCACAGGGGCCTCCGAGTGAAGCCCTGGCAAATGCTTTACGCCTTTACCAGCAGGAGCGGTATGCACAGGCTTCTGTTCAGTTTCAGCGCATAGTTGACGGCGAAACCGGAGATCATCCGGCCAATGTGCAGAAAGCACAGTTCTTTCTGGGGAAATGCCTTTATCACCTGAAGTTTTACCAGGCGGCACTGGGTGTTTTCGAACAGATAGTGCAGCTTTCAACAGGCCATATTTATTTCCAGGCCACACTGCAGTGGCTGGCACAGCTTTCCAGGGAGCTTCCCGAGCCCGCGGACATCATCGGACTCGTCGGAAGATACGGGAACTCCATCGGGGTTCTGCAGGAGTTCAACACCGCTGAAACCAAGGACCTTTACAACGAGCTTCTCTTTCTTATGGGAAGGTACTGGTACCGACAGGGTGATTTCCCCAAGGCACGCGATTTCTTCCTGGAAGTGGACAATGACCACGATCTTTTTGTGCGGGCCGTATTCTTTGCCGGTATCACCTATGTCAGAGAAAGAAAGGCGGAACCGTCCTCAAAGGCTTTTAAATCCATTGTGGACAAATTCGAGGACATGCTCTTTCTGAATTCCGAGGAAGAAAGATTCCTAAACCTCGGATGGCTTTCCCTTGCGCGGATTTATTATTCAACAAAGCACTGGGACAGTGCTATTGCCTCGTGGAATAATATTCCACAGTCCTCCGAGTATTATCTGGATGCTCTTTTCGAGGAGTCCTGGGCGTATTTCCAGACCGACCAGCTGGACAGGGCCCTCGGCAACATACACACTCTGAATTCACCCTATTTTGACACGGCGTTTTATCCCGAGTCTCTTATTCTCAGGGCCGTTATTTATTTCAACCAGTGCATGTACGAAGACGCACAGAAGGCGGTTGATGACTTTTCAAAGGAATATCAGCCAATCCAGCAGGAACTTGCGGAGCTGATGGTCAAGTACCAGGACAATCTGGCTTTCTATGAGTTCCTTGGCAAGGTCAGGGACGAGGAAGTCGACATGTCCCCCCGCATCCTGAAAATTATCAAGACCGCGCTTGGAGACAGGACGCTTCTGAGAAACATCGAATATGTCGATCATCTCGACGAGGAACAGGAAAGATTCAACAAGATGCCCCGCGCATTCCAGAATTCCGGAGTGGGGGCCAGGATCCTCCAGGACATTGCCGCGGCCAGGTCCGTCGCAGTGGACAATACCGGGAACCTAGCGAAATCCCGGTACGAGAGGCTTATCGGGGAGCTTGTCGATCTTCTAAACCAGGCAACGAGAATCCAGATCGAAATACTCAATGCCATGCGGGGACAGCTCAACGCGGAGATAGCCAACGAGCAGTCCCTGACTGCACAGGCAGTTGAGGCGATCGAGGTGGAGGCCGACGAAGAACATGTGCTCTGGCCGTTTGAAGGTGAGTTCTGGAGAGACGAGCTGGGATACTACAGACAGCCCATCGGCTCACAATGCGGCAGGTGATTGGAGGCAGATTAATGAAAAACACGAGATGGACCATACCGGTATTAATACTTCTTTTTTCCTTCAGTGCTTTTACGCCTTTTTCCAGGGCGAAGCCCAGGGACGATGACGAAGAAAAGAGCAGCGAAGACAAGGCTGCCCGAAGCGGGACCCTGGAGGGAGAAGAGGTCTGCATAGATCCGTCTATCAAGAAAGAACTCAAGAAGTGTCCCAAGGGCGCAAAAATGAAGAAGATGAAGGCGCCCCGGGCAAGAGTCGGCGGAGGAAGAGCAAGGGATGAGATAAAGAAGAAGAAAAAGGAGCAGCAGCCCGGGCTCGAGGCTTCCCTCGTTCAGTCCATAAAGATGAGCGCATTCAAGAAGAAGAGGGAGCGCCGTTCTCTGCAGCTTCTCCAGAGGGAGATACAGCTGATCAACCAGCTGGCCAAGCAGACGCCTGATTCGAATCCCGACAAGGCCGAGATCCTCAAGAGGCTGGCCGATGCCTACCAGGACATGTACCAGCAGATATACTTCATGGCCAGGGAACTTGATGAGCAGATCTTCCAGGCCAAGAAGGCCAAGAAAAAGTCCAAAGCCAAAAGCATGGCAAAGAAGCAGAGGGCTCTGGAAGACAAGTCCAAGGAATTCAGGAAAAAGGCCATTCAGACGTTCGTGGACATCAGGAACAACTTTCCCGATTATCCGCAGTACGACGAGATTCTGTATTCAATCGGCTACGGCATCGATCAGATGGCGAACGAGGAAAGGTCCAAAGCGAAAAAGGCCAAGTACCGTGAAAGGGCCCGCGAGTTCTACCAGGAGCTGATTAAGGGATTTCCGAGAAGCAGATATATACCGCATGCCTGGATGTCCTTTGCAGAGTATTATTTCAACGAGGCAAAGGATGTTGCAAAGGCCCTCAGGTCATACCGAAAGGTCGTGGAATGGGGCGAGGAAGGCAATCCGAACTACATTCTCGCCATGTATTACATTGCATGGTGCTATTTCAACCAGCAGGAATACCAGCAAACGATCAACCAGTTCGTGAAGGTAATCAAGTTCGCCGATGATCACCAGGAGAGCCGGGAGGCCAAGGCCGTTGCCAGAAGGTCCAGGATGGAGCTGATAGATTCATACAGCAAGATAGGCAATCCCTCCAAGGCATGGGACTTTTTCCAGAAGATCGGCGGTGATCAGTCATTCATGATGCTCGAAAAACTGGCTGAGCAGTACTATGACGAAGGACACTGGGCGGACGCAATAATCGTTTATCATCAGCTGATCAAGGTTGAACCCGAGGGAGAGAACGTTTGCGATTACCAGTATGCAGTCACCAATGCCGTTATCAGTTCGAGGCCCAAGGACGAACAGCTTGACGAGATAAAGAGGCAGATTGACATCAGCGAATATTACCTCGAGCAGAAACACAAGAAGGAAAACGAGAAACGGTGCAGGTCCAACACGGTTCAGATTGCCGTGGATACGGCTACGCACTGGCATGTTGAGGCCGTGGGAACAAGTTCATCGCCGGGTACCAATGATGTCGAGACTATGGAAATAACAATTGAATTGTACGATACAATTCTCGAACATTATCCTGATATTGATGAAATAAAACTGGAAGGTTACAAGAAGTCCACGAAACCCACCATATACAGGATTGCCTATTACAAGGCGGAACTGCTGTGGAAGATGGAAAAATGGAATTCATGCGCACCCGCTTTCGACAAGGTTGTGGAGATGGATCCGGCGGGCGAATACGTTGAGAGCGCTGCCTATGCTGCTGTTCTTTGTTACAATAACGTGTACCAGCAGGAGCATACTGATGACAGGTCGAGGAAATTCAAGCTGAAGACTGATGCCGAAAAAGAAAAAGATAAGAAAAGGAAAAAGAAGAAAGGAAAGAAGAAGGACGACGAGGAAGAGGCGGAAAGACTCGCCAAGCGTGATCTCACAGATACTGAGCAGGGTATGCTCAAGGCATATCAGCGATATATCTGCTACGTGAAGAAAAGTGACGACCTGATCAGGATCAAGTACCGCCGTGCAAGGATCTACTACGAGGCGAACTGGATGGAAGAAGCCGCTGTACTTTTCCAGGACATCGCTTACAACCACTCGGAAGCAGAGGAGGAAATGGGCATATACGCCGCGAACCTCTATCTGGACTGCCTCAACGCGATAGGACAGTACAGGAAGATACCGTCCTGTTACGACGATCTCGCTGTAGCGGTAGACGTCTTCCTCGACGAGAGCAAGGCACCGGGCAAGAATCTCATGCAGGATCCGGATTTCAACACGCAGATAAAGCAGCTCAAATGCGGTGTGCTCAGGAAGAAGGCTGAATCCTACACTGACAGGGAAAGATACAAGGAAGCAGCCCTCACGTACATCGATATTTACAAGAACTACCAGGTGTGCGGGGGTCTTGACGAGGTACTCTGGAACGCGGCCATCAACTTCGAGTCCGGAAGGCTCGTTGGTGCGGCCATCAAGGTCAGGGAGGCCATGATTGAGAAGTTCCCAGATTCCGAGCACTCGAAAAGGGCCCTTTATTACATAGGGCAGAACTACCATGCTCTGGCCATTTATTCGAAGGCGGCACAGTATTACGAAGACTACGGAAGGAAGTATCCGGGCGAAGAAGAAGCACCGCTCGCGCTTAAAAATGCCACGACTTTCAGGATTGGACTCGGCAAGACCGATAACGCTTTTGATAACGCCAAGCTTTTTGAAAAGAACTACTACAAGAGAAGGCCCGAAGATGCGGCCACTGTGTTCTTCGGAGTCGGCGGTGTTTATGTTGATTCGAATGATTACGATAACATAATCAAGCACTATACGAGGTATCTGAAGAAATACTCCAGGGCGGGCAATGTGCACGAGATTGTCATTGCCAACGTGAGGATAGCCGAGGCGTACGAGAAGCGTAAGAAACCGGACATCAAGAAGGCCCGGAGTTACTATAAAAAGGCACTTACAATCTACAAAAAGGGCGCCATGGACAAAATCACAGGTACGGGCTCGACTCCAGAAGAGAAAGAGGCCAGTGCAAACATGGCAAAGGCACAGATGCTGATAGCTGCGGCACATGCGGAGTTTGCGCTTGCCGATGAATACTATTACGAGTTCAAGGATATAAAATTCCCCTTATTCAAGGTTGAGAAAAAGACTTCCAAAAAGGTCGAGAAATGGTGGCAGGACAAGATCAAGGAGCAGATGGGAGAAGAGCAGTACAACGAAACGCTTGAATACAAGAAACAATTGAAAATCTGGCGCAGGTGGAATATGCCCGCCGCGGAGAGAAAGAAGATTCAGAAAGAGGAAGAAGCAAAGGAACGCGCCACTGCACAGTTCCAGTACTGGCTCGAGAACAAGTTCGTGGACTGGGTCAAGGAAAAGCAGGAGGCGCTTACCAAGGCCGAAACTGAATTCGGAAAGGTCCTCGAGTACAAGGTCCCGCAGTGGGAAATTGCTGCTGCGGCCCGCGTCGGGGACATGAAGCTCGAGTTCATGCAGTCATTGTACGACGCGCCTGTGCCTCCATCCATTGAGGAGGACATTGAGCTCAAGACCATTTATCAGCAGTCGCTGGACGAGAAGGCAGAGCCGTACCGCGAGGGTGCGGTAGCTGCACTGCAGCACTGCCTTATTGTTGCAACAAAGGTACGGTGGTTCAGCGAAGACTCTCTCAGGTGCGAGGAAAGCCTTAACAAGCTTGATCCCCGCCAGTTCCCGGTATCCCAGGAGATGCGCACGCTGCCTACGAGCACGGGGACTGTGCTGGCGACTCCGACGTTTATTGATCATCTGGAGACGGCCGCAGAGAGAAGGGAAAGAAAGCTGACGGAAGGTGCTGCAGAGGCAGCAGGGGCAAAGGATGATCCTTCTGTGGACTGATCGCCTTGAATTACGAAGAGGAGAAGAAGTTATGAGAAAAATAACCGGCTTGATTGCAATATTGCTGACCGTATGGTTCGGCATTGGCTGTGCGGCATCTACGGCGGTTGGTAAAAAGGGAAAGGAAGTAGGACCTGACGGTGTCGCAAAGGTGTCTGCAGAGACACGGGCGGATTTCGAAGTTGCCGTAAAGAAGTATCAGGCTGCCAGGAAGGCGGGGACGGCTGTTCAGGACTGCAAGGATCTTGCTGACGAATTTGAGGAAGTATCGTCGGATGCCGAAGGATTTGCTCCCGCTCTGTTCAATAGAGCCGTCATTCTCGACGATTGCGATATGGAAAAAGAGGCGCAGAAAGCTTTCAGGGATGTTCTGAAGGTAGACCCGAAACACCAGTTGTCGATTACGTATCTGGCTACATACGATCATGGAAAAGGTAATATCAATGATGCGTTGAGACAGTACAAGAAAGCCATCAAGGTTCAGCCCAACGCGCTTGAGGCGGTGCCGGCTTATGTCAACCTGGCTGCGATCGAAAGAGAGCAGGGAGAATACAAGAAATCCCAGACCAACCTGAGAAGGGCGCTGGCAATAGATTCCAGTTATCTGCCCGCATTCTTCCACCTGGCCATGCTGTACTATGACATCGCCATAAAGGAGGAACGAAAATCATTTTTCCAGCTTGCCGAGCTGGTCTGCTCCCAGGCCATACAGCTGGAAGGCGGAGCCAATTATGCCCCGATTTACAATGTATGGGGTATGATCAAGCTCAAGAAGGATGAGATTGTTGCGGCGGCTAACAAGTTCAAACAGGCTTTTGAGCATGATTCTGAATTCTTTGAAGCCTACATGAATTTTGGATCCATTACGCTAAACTTCAGGGGATTTGAAGATGCGCAGATGGCGTTTTCAAAGGCTCTTGAGTTAAATCCGGACAGCTACGAAGCGCATATCGGTCTTGGCGTTGCATTGAGGGGACTGCAGCAGTTCGATGAGGCAAAGAAGCATTACGCCGCTGCCAAGAAGCTGGATTCCCAAAGGTCAGATGTCTATTTCAACGAGGGTGTGCTTGAAATGGACTACGTCGGAACCGGCGATGAGAAATCCTACAAGAAAGCCATAAAGATCTTCGAAAAGTTTCTGGATCATGTTTCTGAAAGGGAAAGGCAGGATCCTGACGGCAAGAAGGGACCGGACGTGAGCTGGGAGGAAAAGGCAAAGAAGCGAATCGAGACATGCAAGAAAAATATCAATATGCTGCGCGAGGCCGAGGAAGCAATGAGGGAGATGGAGAAGCTCAAGAAAGAGATGGAAGAGCGCAGAAAGCGGGAAGAGGAAGAAAAGAAGAAAGTTCTTGCTGAAGCCAAGAAGCTGGAAGAGGGAGGAACACCTCCGGCGGAAGGCGAGGCAGCGAAAAAAGACGAAGACAAGGAAAAGGAAGAAAGCAAAAAGGAAGAAGCTGCAAAAAAAGAAGACGATAAAAGCAAGGAGGCTGACAAGTCCGACAAAAAGGATAAGTAATTCCGGTTGGACAATTTGAATTTTAGGTTGGAATTGCCGCGAATTACAGTTATAATGAAATCAAGGTGTGAATTAATCTTATTGGTCAAATTTTAACATTATGGTAATGTTAATGACCGTTTAGGTGCGTTGATAACCGTGAGATGCAGGTCTCACTAGAAATATCAGGAGGAAAGGAAATGGCCAGAAAGGTAAGGCTCCTGGGGGCGATGTTCATGGTTACTGTATTTCTGATATCGGGTTCTGTCTTTGCACAGGGTGCGCAGTATGCGCAGACAACAGAATACAGTTTCGATGATGATGTAGTACAGGGTGACCTTGTACGACCCGACGGCGAACTGACAGTTGCCCGCAGAAAGGGAAAGCAGAGCAGTCTGATCAAGGTTCGGGATAATTTCATCAAGGAAATGCTCAAGTCGGTTGAAGACCTTTAATTCGGGTACACATATGGGATCCTTTCCGGGTTTAACCAACAGGGTTCCAGGCAGGAGCGTGCAAAAATGAACGAAAGCCAGAACAGCCCAACACTTTCATTCGAAATTCATCAGGAAGGAAAAGAGGTCAGAAAGGTCGACCTTGCCCAGGGTGTGATCAAAATCGGCAAGCTGGCATCAAGTCATCTTCATATCGAAGATGATAATGTATCGCGTATGCATGCTGTTATAGAAGTCACTTCACCATCCGATATTAACATTATTGATCTCGGCAGTACTGCCGGGACGCTCGTAAACGGTAAAAAGGTCAACAAGGCGCCGTTGAACAATGGTGATGAGATAAAGGTGGGAGATACCAGACTGGTGATATCATTCGCAGCTTCTGAAACAGAAACGGCCGCGGCACAGCCCGATGCAATGCCGGCGGCGGCACCTGTTCAGCAGCCTCAGACCGCAGCGGCGGGCGTACCTCCTGCTGCAGCTCCTCCTCCTGGTTTCCCTGTACAACAGCAGCAGGCAGCACCTTCACCGCCTCTGCCGGGTATGGCACCACCTGCCGGGCAGGCGCCGGCACCCGGTATTCCCGGTATAACGCCTCCTTCGCAGGCGGCGGCACCGGCCGTTGCGCCTGGACAGGCGGGGCTTCAGATGGATTTGAACGAGGTGGAAGATACTTCTTCACATTCAGTTGAAGTTATCGCGATGTGGAATGGTTCTGTTTACAACGTCAAACACTATATTCCGGTGGTCAAGGAAAAGGAACTTGAGCATTACTATATTGGTGAGGATCCTTCATGTGATTTTTACCTGCCGCCTGAAGCTTTGAACGGAAATACGAAAGTCGCACTGGCGACTAATAATATCGGCGGCGGAGCTACTGTAACTATTCTTCCGTCTTCAACCGGAGATGTTACGACCGCCGACGGCAACAGGCAGAGTTTCGAAGACATAGCTCAGCAAGGGGCGTTCAGTACAAGCAGCGAAATTTCCGGCGGACAGTCACTTTCACTGCCACAGGGCGGCAGAGTGAAGATGGACTACGGTCCAATGTCCTTTCTCGTTAATTCAGTTGCGACGCCTAAGAAACCTAAAGTGCCCATAGTCATCGACTGGGGAAGCCAGATGTACACGGGCTTTTCGTTTATCGCCCATGCCATCATACTCTTCCTGATTTACTTTGTGCCGCCGGATCCGCGTTCATTGTCACTGGACCTTCTTGATCAGAACAACAGGTTCATAAAATACCTGATCAATCCACCCGAGATCCAGCAGGAAGAGATCCCCGAGTGGCTTCAGAAGGACAAAAAGGACGATGAACAGGGCGGAAAGGGAAAGCGCCACAAGGGTGAAGAAGGACAGATGGGCAAAAAGGATTCCAAGAAGACTGACAACATGTATGGAATCAAGGGGCCCAAGGACAATCCCAATCCGCACATGGCACGCGAAATGCAGAAGCAGATGGCGGCCCAGGCCGGTATTCTTCAGTATCTGCAGAATGCCCTGGCGCCCACTTCTCCGTTTGGACAGGATACGGCACTCGGTGCGGATCCCGAGAATGCTCTGGGAGCCCTCATGGGTAATCAGATCGGCGAAAACTTCGGTTTTGGCGGACTGGGCCTGAGGGGCACCGGTCGTGGTGGTGGAGGTACTGGCGAGGGTACAATCGGTCTTGGTAGTCTTGGAACGATCGGGCACGGTGGCGGAGGTGGATCCGGTGTCGGTTATGGTCGTGGGGCAGGAGGTCTTCGAGGCCGCAGAGGAAGGGCACCAAGAATCCGTTCCGGATCGGCCATGGTCAAGGGTGCGCTTTCAAGAGAAGTCATCAGGCGTATTGTTCACCGGCACATCAACGAGGTGAAGTTCTGTTACGAGAGACAGCTTGCACAGAGACCGGATCTTGCAGGTCGTGTGTCAATCAAGTTTATTATCGCGGCCTCCGGAGCCGTGCAGATGGCGGCGGTAGCCCAGTCGACCATAGGTAACTCAGCAGTAGAGAACTGCATCGCACAGGCTGTCAGGCGATGGACTTTCCCGAAACCGGAAGGTGGCGGAATCGTTATTGTTACCTATCCTTTCATGCTGCAGGCGCCGGAAGAATAAAAGAATTTCTTTTTCCCTGTTACGCTTGATTCTATCCCTGTTTTGAATAGACTTTTAATCCCATCATCTTGAGGTTCACGGATGAACATCACAGGGAATACTATCGGTCGTTATACTCTTGAACAACGCATAGCCACCGGCGGCATGGCCACGGTTTTTTCGGCTTCGATGAGCGGCGTAAGAGGATTCAGGAAGCCTCTGTGCATCAAGTGCATTCTTTCAGACTTGAGCCATGACGATGACCTCGTTGCGATGTTTGTGAATGAAGCCAGAATACTGGCTGAGCTCCTGCATCCCAATATAGTCCAGGTATATGATTTCGGAAAAGAAAACGGGACCTACTATCTGGTCATGGAATATGTGGACGGATCCGACCTGAGCAGGCTTACTGATGCGAGATCTGCAAAGGATATGGGTCCCTGGCCGATGAGCTTCAGCGCAAACGTTGCCCGCAGCGTTCTTCAGGCACTGGATTACGCACATCGATTCAAGTGGCAGGGGACGCCGTTGAACATCATTCACAGGGATGTAAGCCCCCAGAACATACTCGTTGCCCGGGATGGATTTGTTAAGCTCACGGATTTCGGCGTTGCCAAGATACACGAAGCATGGGGCTACAGAACAAGCGTCGGTAGAATTAAGGGCAAGTTTTCGTACATGTCTCCTGAACAGATGAAGGGCAAAGGGCTGGATCAGACATCCGACCTGTTCTCCCTGGGCGTAGTGCTTCACGAGATGGTCTCGGGAGAGCGATTTTTCGGTGATGGCTCTGTACCTACTATAATTAATAAGGCAAATGATATGACAAAACCGACTCCAATTGAGACCGGTGAATGCTGCTCAAAGGACTTTGCGGACTTTGTTCTTAAACTGCTTGCCTGGAATCCCGCGGAAAGGTTTTTGTCCGCCAGAGCCGCTCTTGAGCACCTGGAGGCCCTGCATATTCAGCACTGCCATGAACCTGGAGCAAGAAAAGCGATTGAACCGCTGATGGAGAAAGAAACAGGCACGCTCCTGCTGCCAACGAGAACGATAGAAGGTGCGCTGAAGGCCCAGTCAGAGCCGTCCGTAATAAGCGCGAAGTCGAATTCGGTCGCAACTGCTGTAGTGGGAGCCTCCTCCATGGAGCAGGATTCGGAGCATGCTCAGGGAAGGGACGCAATTAATGTAAAGACGGTGTCTGGCGGAATAACACAGAAATCCGGGGTAAAGGTTATGAAAGACGGAAAATCTTTTGTCCTGTCTTTGAGATCCGGCTCAGGCCCTGTGATTATTTCTGCGGCCATTATTCTTTGCTTACTGGCCGTATTTTCCATTCTTTTTATGAATGGCATCAAAGGGCATTCAAATGATACCCGAAGCACTAAGATTAATTCCGCGACTCTGCTTCACGCAAGTCCGGAAGATGATGATCAAATCGTAAGGACATCAGCAGAAACTGGCTACAACAGCCATGTTCAGGGTAAAGATACCATAAACGCCGGTCGGGATGCTGAAACAGAACCTGATTTATCACCTGTATCATCCATAGATAAAGCTGCTGCCGGTGAAAAAGAGGCGGCAGAAACAGTAAAAGCACAAAAAAACGTGCGCAGTATAAAGCCCCGCAGAGTTTCTTCAGTCCGGAATCCTGCATCTTCCGGACAACCAGTCCCGGCAGGGCATGAAAGGAATAAAACGGGTATAATAAACATCTTTTCAAAGCCATGGTCCGAGGTCTGGATAGACGGGAATAAGGCCGGAGTAACTCCCTTGAAAGATTATGAGCTGCATGCAGGAAGGCACATGGTGGAATTGATTAACGAGCCGGGAAGGATGCGACGCAAGGTCAGAATACGTGTCAGGGAAAATGAGACTGCCAGAATTTTTGAAGATCTTACTAAGCCCGCCGGAAAAACCGGGAACCAAGTCGGTAAGAATAAAAAATGATGTGACTTCCTGATTTTCAGTCGGCGGATTTATCGGAGGGGTTTTCTTCTGTCTTCTGTGGCGATGGGGTTTTATTTTTGTCAGATTTTTTGCCGGCCGTATCCGGAGGTGAAGAATGAGCAGTGTCAACTTCTTCATCAGAACGCCTGTCCTGTGTTCTCTGAATTTCAGGATATGTCAGAATAGTGGTATTTCGCGATATGGCATTGTCGTCCACAGCCTTGCTGATCAGGTTTTTTACGTATGAACCCACTGCGTCAATGCGTTTCTGTTCAAGGAGCTCGGCTTTGATAACGTCTTTTGCCATAAGGAATTGTTCTCTGGAAGGATCGGTACGTTCGATAAGTTTGATGACGTAGAAATCTTTACCTATTCGTACTGGTTTTTCGGCCAGGGTATTTTCTTCTGTAAGCTTGAACACGGTTTCGGACAGGACCGGATCGTCACCGATGTCCGGGATTCTGTTTCCTCGTCTGGAAAACAGTGGTGTTTCCTGAACTTTCGGCGCGAGGGGATCCTGTCCGGATACAGCCTCCGGGATAAGATTATCTAATGGTTCTCCTTCCTTAAGCCTTTTGAGATACTCGTTGGCTTTTTCCCGCGCAAGTTCTTCTCCATTTTTTTCCCGATATAGTTGACTGGCAATTTCCGGTGTGGCGGCTTCCATGGAAATGTCGCCTTCTCTGAAGCCTTCAATCTTGAGAATATTGAGTCCTTCTCGGGATTCTATTACGCTTGATGTCTTTCCTGGAGCAAGATTGAAAACTGCCTCTTCCAGTGCAGGTTCCAGGCGGCCTTTAGGTATCCAGCCGAGATCGCCCCCTTTCCTTCCTGATTCCCTGTCGTCACTGACTTCACGCGCAACATCAGCGAAATTCTCACCCCTGTTGAGCCTCCTGATAATTCTGTCAGCGAGCGCCTGCCTTTCTGTTTTGTTATCCTCTCCGGCATTCTCATCGATTTTCAACAGTATCCGGCGTGCATGTGCCTGCTGCTCAAGGTTCGTATACTGATAAATGTTGTGCTGATAATATTGCTCGATGTCCTTTTTGTTATCCATGGCCCATTGCTCGACATCAGAAGCTTCGGGCTTGAAAGTTTCCTGGAAAAAGGCAGGTATCAGGCGTATATAGGCGAGCTTTATTTTCAGAGCATTTGAAACATAATTCCCAAACAGTTCTTCCTCGCCGATTTGCACTGCCGAGGAGACTACCTGTCGCAACCTGTGTGCGAGAAGTTCCAGCCGCTGTTCTTCTTTGAATGCCTTGAGATTGCTTTCAAGGTGATGCAGTACGAACATTCGAAATCCTTCATAATCAAACCGACCTTCCTTTTCGAAATTCATGTTTCTTACAAAACTGCCGAGAAGAAGTACGGGAGGTCTCATGCCCCTGTAATACGTGCGGTAATTATGATTATCCTGCAGAACCTGATCAATGGGTTTTGTTATGAAGAATTGACCTTTTATTATACTCGAATCCACGTCATCATCACTTACGGCAAGTCCCATTTCCCATGCCCGCCTTACCATGAGTTGTCTTTCGATAAGACCCTGAAGAGTAGATTCCTTAAGTCCGGTTCTTTTCTGATCTTCCAGAGGTATCGAACGACCTCCGTTCATGACATACGCCCACCGGAATGAAGACTCTGATATGGCGTCTCCATAGACAGTGGCCGCATTAAGGACGCTCCTGCCTTTGCCCCAGCCGCTGCTCTGAGGTCCGAAGCTGAAGATGAAGACGATTGCTATTACGAATACGATTCCTACACCCACCAGATTGCTTGCTTGTCGCCGGAACAGGTCTAACATGTTAAATCCACCTCCGTGGCAGTTTCAGGCTTCACCAGACTACTGTACAGTGAATATTACGAGTTGATTTCAATAAGGCAAGCGATATTGTTAAGGAATCCGTATTTACTCTTGAACCTGGTTGATTTCTTTGCTAGGAAAGAGTAATTTTTATACAGGCATATCTGAAAACAGGTATGTATTTACGAACGGTTAGGAAAGACTGTAACATCAAACATGGGGAAGGTGCCGGGTTTTAATTCCTGCACCGGGGCAGAAGACAGAGTATATGCTTTTTGACTGGCTTTACGGGCTGTTCTCCAATGATATGGCCATTGATCTGGGCACGGCCACCACTCTTATCTATGTCAGAAACAAGGGCATAGTGTCTGTGGAGCCTTCAGTTGTGGCTGTACAGAAGGATGACAGAGGCGGAAAGAAAGTTCTCGCCGTCGGCAAGGAAGCCAAAGAGATGCTAGGGAGAACTCCCGGCCACATCGTTGCAGTGCGTCCTCTCCGCGATGGTGTAATTGCGGATTTCGAAGTCACCGAGGCCATGATTAGATACTTCATCAGCCGGGTTCATAACCGCAAGGCGCTTATTGTAAGACCGAGAATTATCATTTGTGTGCCCTTTGGAATCACCGAAGTAGAGAAAAGAGCTGTTAAAGAGGCTGCCGAGAGCGCTGGAGCGAGAGAAGTGCATATTATCGAGGAACCAATGGCTGCCGCCATAGGTGCCGGACTGCCTATTACAGAACCATCAGGGAATATGGTTGTGGATATAGGTGGTGGTACAACAGAGGTCGCAATAATTTCACTTGCAGGAATTGTCTACAGTAAATCAGTTCGAGTCGGTGGCGACAAGATGGATGAGAGCATCATACAGTACCTTAAACGGAAGTATAACCTGGCTATTGGCGAACAGACAGCGGAAAGAATCAAATGTACCATAGGCAATGCATATCCAACTGAAGAAATCTCGACCATGGAGGTGAAGGGCAGAGATCTGGTAGCGGGAGTACCACGAACCGTATCAATAAGCTCGGACGAAGTCCGCGAAGCCATGAGCGAGCCCATTAATACGATTGTCCAGGCCGTTCTGGTTTCTCTCGAAAGGACACCTCCGGAACTGGCAGCAGATATTATAGACAGGGGTATTGTTCTTACCGGAGGGGGGGCTCTGCTTGCGAACCTGGATATCCTTATCAGGGAAGAGACAGGACTTCCGGTAATGGTATGTGACAATCCTGTGTCTGCGGTGGTGCTGGGATCCGGGAAGGCGCTGGATCATCTGAATCTTCTAAAAGAAGTCACAATTCAGTAGTCGAATATGTCCGCGTGAGCTGAAATTGCCGGACCGACCTTAAGATGCCTCAGTATAAACGTTATCAGGATGCCATCGTATGTGTAGTGCTTCTGGCGCTTCCCTTTTTCTTTTTAAATGCGAATCTCAAGGATCCCAGCAGCCTTACATCCTGGGATCGGGTGATTCTGAGACTCTCTTCACCTGTTCAGTATGTGGCTGATGCAGTCGCAGAAACAGTCGGAGATGTCTGGATTAGATACGTAGCCCTTGTGAAAATTTCAGAGGAAAACGAGCAGCTCAGATTCGAAAATGAACGCATAAAAGAAGAGAACCGCCGGGTACAGCTTTTATGGGAAGAGAACAGAAGGCTCCGCAAGATGCTTGGTTTCCGGGAAAGCTTCAGGGGAACCTTGGTACCGGCACGCGTTATCGGAAGAGATGTATCTGAATTCTACCGGGTGCTTCGAATCCGTATTGACCAGGGGGAGGCCAGTGTTAGCAAGGGTATGCCCGTAATAACCTTTGAGGGACTTGTCGGACAGATTACGAGATCTTTCGGCCGTTATGCCGAAGTTATGCTCACTGTGGATACAAAGAGCATTGTAGATGTTGTAGTTCAGAGAAATGGCGCAAGCGGAATGCTCAGAGGTAAAGGAGAAATAGACAGGTATTCAGGAGAGATGGAATACCTGCTGAGAGAAGATGAGGTACGGGTAGGTGACCTTGTTTTTACTTCAGGCATGGCGCATAAATTCCCTGCAGGAATTCTTGCAGGGCGGATTTCAAAAATCGAGCAGAAAACCCAGGGCCTTTATCAGCGTGTGAGGGTGGACCCGGCAGTAAATTTTTCGAGACTCAGAGAAATGTTCGTGGTTACGGATTTTCATGAGCGTGAAGGATTCCGGGAAGAATAGGCAATTGCACAGATGACAGTAGGGTTGATGACAATAATTGCCGGTATCATCCTTCTGGAGATACAATCCCTTATGTTCCTGGTGGTTCCTTTTCATGAATTAAGGCCCGAGTTCATCATTCCCATGGTGCTCTTCCTCGGGCTGCATGAATCATCAACGACGCGCGGGGCCATACTGTCTTTTGTTCTGGGCTATCTATGGGATATGTTTGCGGGAAGTCCTATGGGGCTGTATACATTCATTTCCGTTAGTGTTTTTGTCATCTCCAGACTGGTTGGAATTCGCATATTTCATAGAGGTGCGATATTTCATGTTCTGTTGACTTTCGGGGTGACTTTGGTATCCAGTGGCGTTATAGTGATGCTGAGATTTATTTTTGCTCAGCATGTGGAGGGAGCTGGAACACTGACCGCCATTGTGCTTCCACGAGCGGTAATTACGGCTGCTGTAGCCCCGTTTCTGTTCCGAATGATGAACAGGATATTCCATCCGAGGATGGCACGACGCCGGGAGGGAGCACTCGGCGGACAATGAGACGCCGAAGTTTTATTGATGAGACTGATATCTTCACAGAGAGAACTCAGGGAATTCAGGCGGAGATTCCGCTGGATTCGGACAGTCGTAATCGTGTGTTTTCTCATTCTCGCGGGACGGTTTTTCCAGTTGCAGGTGATGGACGGCGAGAAATATAAGCAGGAAAGCATTAATAATTTTGTACGCGTTATAGACATTCCAGCCATGCGTGGCGTCATTCGCGACAGCCAGGGTCGTGTGGTCGCAACCAACCGGCCCGCAAACAGTGTTTTCCTGACACCACATTTCTTTGAGAGACCTGGAACTTACGAGCCTGATGGTGCTTTTGACAGGTTATGTGGATTTCTCGACTTTTCGCGGCAGCAAAAAGAGAAAATGCGCGAGCGAATATCTTCGGCCCTGGGTCTGAAGAGATACAGGCCCATGCTGGTTAGTGAAGACGTATCACGAAGGCAACTCGCTCTTATTGAAACATATCAGGATTCATTGCCCGGTGTAGACGTAATAATAACGCCCATACGCAGCTATCCTTATAAACAGCATGCGGCTCATGCAATCGGGTACATGAATGAAGTCAGTGCCGCAGAGCTGGACGGAATGACTGAGAATTCCAATAATACCGAGGATTACCGCTCAGGAGATCGTATAGGCCGGATGGGCATCGAGAGAGCTTATGAAAAAATCCTGAGAGGTCGCAGGGGGTGGCGTAAATTGCTGGTGGATGCTCGGGGAGTATCACTGAAGCAGCAGGAAAAACGACTGGCAGAGCTGGGAGGCGAGTGGCGCAGGGAGCCCGTGCCGGGTAAGGACATCACGCTTACTATAGACATGGAGCTTCAGCGGATTGTTGAAGCTGCTTTCAGAGGACATCCTTCCGGGGCCGCTGTGGTGACGGATGTAAATACCGGCAGGGTGATGGCGGCGCTCAGCAAGCCTGCATATGATCCGAATCTGCTTACGTCAGGATTAACAGTTGAACAGAACAGGGAACTTAACGAGAACCCGTTCCGTCCCAGGATAGACAAGACGTTATTTGAAAACTATTTTCCGGGTTCTACGTTCAAGCCGTTTTCCGCCATTGCAGCGCTCGAAGATGGACTGGTTGACCCCGACGAACAGATTCGCTGCAAAGGGTATCTTGAATTTGGCCGAAGGACATTCAAGTGTTCCCATACACATGGTCTGGTTAACCTTCATGACGCCCTCGTCAAATCATGCAACGTTTACTTCTTCAACCTGGCCGAAAAGACGGGAATGAATCGCATTGCCAGGTATGCATCTGATTTTGGATTCGGCATAAGGACGGGCATCGGATACAACTCGGAAGTCCCAGGCTTTATTCCGACAAGATCCTGGTACGATGAGAAATTTCCCGGACAGTTCCGTATAGGTTTCACACTTAATGCGGCAATAGGCCAGGGGAATACAAAAGTAACCCTGATGCAGCTTGCAGCGGCATATTCGGCCATAGCAAATCAGGGCACGCTGTATAAGCCCATGATTGTGGACAGGATAGAAAGCAGCGATGGAGAGGTCATTAAAAGTTTCTCGCCTGAAGTGAGGAGGCGTGTTCACGTCAGGCCTGAGTACCTTGCAAGACTGACGGATGCCTTGGTCGGTGTCGTATCGAATCAGGAGGGAACGGCGTACGATATCAATGATGATTCCATCTCAATTGCGGGGAAAACTGGCACTGCACAGGTGGCCAGAAGAAGGCGACGCAAAGGTGAAAGCATGGAGAGGTACTGGTATTACAATCGTGATCATGCCTGGTTCTCGGCCTTTGCTCCTGCAACAGATCCACAAATCAGCGTAGTTGTCATGATCGAGCATGGTGGTCACGGAGGACGCTTTGCCGCTCCGATTGCAGCCCAGATAATAAAAGGCTATTTCAGGGATATATCTCCGGGACTGGAACTGCAGCAGATTGCACAGAAGAAGTCAGTGGCTCCTGGGGTAACGGGCAAAGTCGGACGTGTTACCACTTCTATTCATCCACGTTAAGTTGAACCATGCCTAGAATTCTCGAGCGACGTCTCAGAGACGATTTCGACTGGCCTCTGTTTCTGGCTACCCTTCTTATTGCCTTGACGGGCATAGTCAACCTTTACAGCACTGCGAGTATATCAGCGGTCCAGGACAGATATATTACCCAGATATACTGGGTTGCCGTGGGAGCAGTGGGCGCCCTGATAGTTGCCGCAATCGATTACCGGCATTATGAACGGTACGGATATATATTTTATGCTTTAGGCAATATCCTGCTGGTTGCAGTTCTTATTTTTGGACGGGAAGTCAAGGGTTCACAGAGATGGTTCGGAGTGGGTGGATATGGTTTTCAGCCGTCTGAACTCATGAAGATACTTCTGGTAATTGCTCTGGCGAAATATCTTCACCATGACCCCAAGTACGAAGGAAGAACAGTCAAGGATCTCCTGATTCCTGGGCTGATGACGCTCGTTCCCGTGATATTGATTCTCCGGCAACCCGATCTGGGCACTTCGCTGCTTATCTTTCTGATTTTTACAAGTATAATGCTTCTTACAAGGCTGAAACCGAGGTCTCTTATTACTCTGGGAATTATTGCCATCCTGGCAATGCCTCTCACGTGGACTTATCTTCTTCAGCCATATCAGAGGGCCAGAATTGTTTCCTTTATGAATCCGGAAGAAGATAAGCTGGGATCGGGCTGGCATGCATACCAGTCCATCGTGGCCATAGGGTCAGGGAGGTGGACGGGAAAGGGTTTTACAAAGAGCACGCAGAATCAGTACCGGTTCCTTCCTGAGCAAAATACTGATTTCCCATTTACCGTTTTTTCCGAGGAGAGGGGATTTTTGGGAGCCCTGCTGATTCTGTCTCTGTACTGCTTTATGATACTGTGGTCCATTCGTATTGCTTCGCAGGCAAGAGACAGGTTCGGTGCGGTGATTTCCATAGGCATAGGTTCAATTTTTTTCTGGCAGGTGCTGATTAATATAGGAATGGTTACAGGGCTGTTGCCTGTAGTGGGGGTGACATTGCCGCTGTTCTCGTATGGAGGTTCTTCAACTTTGAGCATGCTTCTGGGTGTTGGCCTGTTAATGAATGTTTCCATGAGAAGATTTCATCATTGAGAAGAAAAATTTCCTGAAAAGGAGACTCGAAATGAAAATATGCGTAATAGGAACGGGTTATGTTGGGCTTGTCGCTGGTGCGGGTTTTGCCGATACGGGTAACAATGTCTGCTGCGTGGATATAGATCAGAATAAAATTGATCTCCTCAATAAAGGTACTATCCCAATTTTCGAACCGGGGCTTGAGCAGCTTGTGGCCGGCAATATGGAGGCCGGAAGGCTGAGTTTTTCGACTCAGATAGGAGATGCGGTACGTGAATCTGAAGTGATTTTCCTGGCGGTCGGTACTCCTGAAAAGGAAGATGGAAGTGCAGATCTCTCTTATGTGAGGAATGCAGCAGCCACAATAGGGGAAAACCTTGATTCCTATAAGGTAATCGTGTGTAAAAGCACGGTCCCTGTAGGAACAAACGAGATGATCATGGAGGTGATATCATCCATTTCGGATATGGAATTCACTGTTGTGTCGAACCCGGAGTTTCTGAAGGAAGGGGACGCGGTAAATGACTTCATGAAACCTGACAGGGTTATCATCGGAACCATGGATGAAAGAGCCCGCAGAATCATGAAGAGACTTTACAAGCCTCTTCAGAGGACAAAAGAAAGAATTATTTTCATGGATCCCAGGAGCGCCGAGCTGACCAAATACGTGGCAAATGCCTATCTGGCTACAAGAATAACTTTTGTTAACGAAGTAGCCAACCTTTGCGATCTGCTGGGAGCTGATGTTTCCAAAGTAAGAATCGGGGCGGGTACCGACTCGAGGATAGGCCTCAGATACTTTTTTCCTGGATGCGGGTACGGAGGGTCATGTTTTCCCAAGGATGTACAGGCACTCATGCATACTGCAAGAAGCGTGGGCATGAAGCTGGAAATTCTGGAAACCGTGGACAGGATTAACGAGCTTCAGAAGCTTGTTCCCTTTGTCAAACTGAAGAAACATTTCAACAACGATTTTGCAGGCAAAAGGGTGGCACTGTGGGGCCTCAGTTTCAAGCCGGAGACAGACGATATCCGTGAAGCACCAGCTGTATCCATTACAGAGGAACTTCTCAAAGAAGGAGCAAGCGTAAACGTATATGATCCTGTATCGGTTGAAAACTTCAGGGAAGTGTTCGGTAACCGTATTACCTACTGTTTTGAGCAGTACGAGACCGTCAGGGACGTGGATGCGCTCATTGTCGTCACCGAATGGAAGGAGTTAAGGAGTCCTGACTTTGATCGGCTTAAGTCACTGATGAGAACCCCCGTAATAGTCGATGGCAGAAATGTTTATGCCGACTATGGTCTGGAGGATGAAGGATTCTCCTACTATGGAATCGGTCTGGGCAATATGAATCAGAACAATTAATCTTCCTGCTCTTTTACTGTTCTGTAACACTCTCTGCAGTAAACAGGTCTGTCGGGTATGGGATTGAAAGGAACTCTCGCTTTCTGGCCGCATTTATCGCAGACGATTTCGTAATACTTCCGGCGCTTGTAGGATGGTGCGTATTCAGCCGGGTCGGATCCGGAGAATGCAGGCGAACGATATTCGTGTCTTTCTGTCTGCCTGTAATTGTATGCAGGGTTCCTGTATTCATCTTCACCAGGCGTTGATTCCTTGAACCCCGGCTCTCGATATTCATTTTCAGTATTTATAATTTCATCCTTGTACGCTGGACCCCGGTAAGCATCCTGTACGGAATTGCCGCCGTCATTGAAAGCAGGGCTCCTGTATTCCTTTGGCGAAGACCCGCTGGAACGAAAAGCCGGACTTCGGTATTCACCCATCCTCCTGGACCGTCCACTTCTTACTTTGCGCTTTTGCCTGCATGACTTGCACCGTTTTGGATCCGATGTAAATCCTTTCTGACTGTAGAATCCCTGTTCACGTGCGGAAAAAATGAATTCCACTCCACATTCGGCACATACTATGGTTTTATCTTCATTCTCCATATTATGATGCTCCCCTTTGAGCCATTTTCTTGTCAAGTTGTTTATCCATGGATAGGATTCGAAAGCACAATGTTTAAGCTGATAAGATTTATTATCGCGGTTGTAATTCTGGCACTTGCGGCCTATACGGTATTTTTTGTACCTGTTGGGAGGCTTACTTTATGGGGGCATCTTTCGGCCATATGGTCCACCGAAGAGGCACGGAATATGAGGGATGACATAAAGAGCAGCGTTGGTGACGTAGGTGATGAAATTCCGGAAAGGAATGAGGAGAAAGCCCCGGAAAAGGAGAAACCGGAAAGTTCCGACCAGATTACAGACAACGATCGAAGAAAACTGAAAAAACTCATTAACAGTAAAGGCGGGGGCGGGGACCGGACGGATGAGAATCGCCGTTGATGGAAGCGGGCAGCCTGAAGAAAACCCTCAATTGCGGATCGCGCTGGCAGGAGCAGGCAAGTGGGGAAGGAACTATATCAGGGTTCTTGAATCCATCAGAAATGTCAGACTGGTATCTGTAATTGATCCGGATGACAGTGCAGTCGAATCCGCCCTGAAGATTGCCGGAAATGTAAGCGCATACGAGAATATCACTTCCTGTATGAACCAACAGCATATCGATGCAGTAATTATCGCTGCACCTTCGGACATGCACTTTGATCTATGCATGGAAGCATTGAATGCCGGAAAACACGTTCTTGTAGAAAAGCCCATGACAATGGACCTTAAATCCGCCGTCCTGATGAAAAATACGGCGATGGAAAAGGATCTGGTTCTAATGATCGGGCATATTCTCCAGTACAATCCAGCGTTTATTAATCTGAGACGTATCCATGAAAGGGGCGTAATAGGAGCCGTAAACTATTATTATGCGCACAGGGCGGGGTGTGCTCCATCCAGCGAAAATAACCAGGAAAGCACTTTATGGGGTCTCGGACCTCATGATGTGTCCATGATCCTGAAGCTTTCCCGGGAAATGCCCTGCAGGGTCCGAGCCGGAAGAGCGGATGCCTATGGCTCGGATTCACAGTGTGCGGTCTGGGCGGTTCTGGATTTTCCTGATGGATCATCAGCACATCTTCATCTTTCCAGGCTGGAGTCAGAAAAGAAAAGAAGGTTCGTGGTCGTAGGAACGAACCGTGTTGCAGAGATCGATGATGCAGCAATGCCACCGAGCCTGAAGATGTTCTCTCTGCCCGCAGGAATCGGAAGAGATGAGTTTCTTCCGGAGAATGATATCAGCCCTGTGGAAATAGCCCTTGAACCGGTAGAACCTCTGCTTGCACAGTGTGAGCATTTCATTTGCTGCATCCGTACCAGGATAACTCCCTGCTCAGACGCGAATGAAGGTGTGAATGTGGTCAAAGTGCTGGATGCACTACAGAGGTCAATGGATTCAGACGCGCAGTTTATAAATCTGTAATTTATTAAAAAAACAAAGAATATTTTGATGTATAATACATTTGAAGTACCCGTATGCCTCAACGTCTAAATAATATCAGGGGGAGTTATCAGTCTGAGAGGAGGAGGCATATGACAGGAAAAGGAATGAAAATCAGCAGGTATTTGAGCTGTATTTCGGTTTTTATCCTTGCTGCGGCTTTATGGACGGTTTCGATTTCAGTTGCCGCTGCAGTTCAAAGAGGCTTCAGCAGTGAAGATGCTGGTTTACTGCGCCCCCTGCTCAGGAGGGGAGTTGTGGGCCTTGTTGATTATTCTGAAAATGGTCGTCTGAAAGGTGTCAGGATTGTAAGCACGGTAAAAGCAAGTCCGGAAACCGTATTCAGTGTCCTGGCGGATCCTGGCAAACATGCTGATCTGTTCGTTGATTTCAAGGAGGCGAGTGTCAAGGAAAGGCATGGGAATCTGATTGCCTACAACTGGAAATGGAAAACCAAGTTTTTCTATATCACGGGCCTGAATTCCATGAGCCTTTACCCTCCCAGAAGGATTGACATGAGGATTCCTCGCAGCGATATCGGCACAGGAACGCTCAGATGGGACATAATCAGGAACGGAGACAAGGGTTCGATTGTCTCTCTGTCCTGCAAATGGGATATTGAGAGTTCCAACTGGTTGATAAAAATGCTGGTTCGTTCATCCCCCATGATGGAGCATGCACTTCATATGGGAACCGGCACAATGTTTCTTTATGCAATAAAGTACGCATCAGAAAGGTCCGCTCGGGGAAAGCCGCTGGTCAGAAGGAAGATCAGGGCAAAAGGCGGTCCACGACTCAGGCCCTTTACAAACAGAGAGATGACCGCGGCGAACAGCCTGCTAAGGGATAGCACGGGTACCGTTGTTGTCGTTGAGAGGCATAAAAATCAGAGGTTGCGACAGGTGTCCATACTGGAGCGCACCGATGCCGCTACAGGAAGTATAGTGAAAACCATGTCCATGCCTGAGAAATATCCGGATTTCGTGCCGGGAGTCAGAGACGTCGATATTAAAAGCAGCAGGGGGTCTACCATAAATTTCGGCTGGTCGGTTGGACTTCCGTTGCTGACTATGGAGTCGAGTAACCGGCTCACAGTAGAAGGAAATCAGATCAGACTGGAAGCTTTGAAAGGTGATTTAAAGGGTTCGGTATGGCAGTACCAGTTCTGGAAAACGGGGAATAAAAACCAGACTGTATCTGCCTATATGGGATGGACAAATCTTATTACCAGGGATGGAATGGTAAGGTCCATTATTAAAAGAGAGCCTTATCTGGAGCATGGAATGAATGCTGCCGCAAGCCTGGTTTTTGCGCATCAGGTTAATAAAAGATCTTCGCAATAGTCCTATCTTTCACAACAGATACTGTATCCGGGACATGGTGTCTCAGGGTGCGGAATTCCTCCATATATGAAGATGCAGAACAGGGATCCACCGGGAAGGCATTCATGGGCGCATTGAGAGGTCCCTCCGTCCGGAAGTTCGTAAAAGTTGCAGCAGGATCCTGTATCACACCAGTAGTCCGGCATCTGACTGCCTCCAAGTAGCTGACAGATCTCAGGACTGATGCACTGATAACCGGAATCCAGACAATCGGCATCAGCGTCTGAGTCAGCGTCGGCGTCGGCATCAGCATCCACGTCGGCATCTGCATCGGCATCTGCATCGGCGTCAGCATCGACATCAGCATCCACGTCGGCATCTGCGTCTGCATCAGCGTCGGCGTCGGCATCAGCATCAGCGTCGGCATCTGCGTCTGCATCAGCGTCGGCGTCTACGTCAGCGTCTGCATCAGCATCAGCATCAGCGTCTGCATCAGCGTCGGCGTCGGCATCAGCATCAGCGTCGGCATCTGCGTCAGCATCAGCGTCGGCGTCTACGTCAGCGTCTGCATCAGCATCAGCATCAGCGTCGGCATCAGCGTCGGCGTCGGCATCAGCATCTGCGTCCGCATCAGCATCCGCATCGGCATCGGCGTCTGCGTCCGCATCGGCATCGGCGTCGGCATCGGCGTCTGCATCTGCAGCAGTGCCAGCATCAGCACCAGCATCTGCGTCGTGCATTCCATAGGTTCTGAATGAAAAGTCATATACGTTTTCGTAATCTTTAATCCAGCCTGTTCCCATATTAAAAATCATTCCACCATAATCGTAATTGTTGTAGTGAACATACCATCTGTGGCAGTTGTCATTGTCAGCAACAGGCCCCATCTCCTGCACAAGCCAGTATGTCTTTCCCGTGGAAACAGTGAGATTGTCCGTAGTAAAACAGAACCAGCCTGGACTATTAACTCCTATCGGTAAAAGTATTCCTGAAATGATGTCATCAGGAAGGCCGTTTTTGTCACCGGCTATATAGAATACCGAGTCCGAGGGATCGCCTGATAAATCCATGAGCAGCTCAAATGATGTTAGTCTTGCCATGGAAGGTACAAAAGACTGCGCATTGCGCTGGTATGCATTACAGGGCAGGTATCCCGATCCAAGTTCCTGAAATTGATCCAAATTACCGGATGGACAACCATCCAGATCAGCATCTGCGTCGGCATCGGCGTCTGCATCAGCATCGGCATCTGCGTCGGCATCTGCGTCGGCATCGGCGTCTGCATCAGCATCTGCGTCTGCATCAGCGTCAGCATCTGCGTCGGCATCGGCATCCACATCAGTATCCGGGCCGGCATCCTCCGGAATCGCGGCATCTTTCCCGGCATCCTCCGGAATCGCCGCGTCGGCATCTGCATCTGAGTCTATGTCTACGTCGTTGTCAGCATCTGCATCTGAATCAGAATCAGAATCAGAATCAGCACCAGCTCCAGGCTTTTCATAAGCGGAAGAGTCTTTTGCTTCTCTGGTATCGCCGGCATCATGCTTGAGATGATCAGTAAAAAATGTTCGCCCGCATGAATTAAGTGAAAAAATCAGGGCCAGGACAAGGACAACATGTGATAACTTCAGCATAACCATATTATTTTAAACCTTTTTTGTGAAACTTTCCAAAAAACATTTAACAGGGCTGTGTTTGCTGGAAAAAGTTAGAACAAGTTCAGTATAACTGGATTATTCATGCCTTCTCCGCTTGATGTCGGAGAACACAGGCACTAAACTGCAAATTAATGTAATGATTAATCAAATGCAAAAATATTCGATACCAGCTATTTTCATGTTGACTGTGGCGCTGCAGTCAACGGGTATTGGTTGTGTAAAAAGTCATGTAGAAACAGAAACAGCAGCGAGCAGATCTTCCCATACCTTTCTTGATGTGCAGATTCCTGAATTAGAGAAAGCAGAAGCCAGTCTGGACTCTTATCGCAGGATTCTCATGCGACTCGCAGTTGATCATCCTGAACGAATCAGATTGCGTGACCGGCTTACTGAGGTTTTTGTAAAAAAGTTCCGGGATACTCCCGAAAATAAAAGTGAAGAACGGTTTAATATATTTTCACAGGCTCTGGATTTTCATTCAGGCAGTGATTTTATTCCAGGGGGCCTTTGTCCGGAGCTTGGGACAATGGCCATGTGGTGTGTAGAAGCTTTCGAGCCCAGGGGGTACGAAGGTCGTGTAATTGCAGGGCTGGCAGTTCTCATGCTGATCCATCCGGACGACTGGAAATCAAAAGAGAGAATGAACTATATTCTCAACTGGAGCGTTAAGGCCAGATCCGCCATGGTAGATGAAGTTGAAAAAATAAACGCGCTTGTGGATCTGTATGAGGAGCTTGCAGATCTCATTCCCGTAAAATGGGTAATTGAGCGCCTGGACAGTCTGTATCTCGAAAGGTATGAAGTCGTCTCACTTAAACTGGATTCCCTTAATCGTGACGAATCAGAGGGACGTTTTAATCTTCGACTTTTTCATACCGTAAGCCTTTATGAGGCGCAATCCAGAATGAGCCTGGATATTATTCTGCTTCACCTCAAAACTGGTGATATGGCAACGGCGCTTGATCTGCTGGATGATTTCTCCGGCATGCCGGGAGTGCCTGAGGAACACGTTGAGGTGCTTCGAGGTCTCGTAGAGAATGACAGGTCTGCAGACGCATATTATAAGCTTGCCGGAATAGTTGGAAGATTGAATCCCCACGCCGGTTTGAAACTGTGCCTGCAAAGCGAAAGTCTGGACAGAGAAGATTCCCGATATCCTTTATGTTCTGCCCGATTCTTTGAAAAAACTGAAGACCTCTGGGGCGCATGGGAAGAATACAGGATAGCGCTTGAGACGTCGCCGGGTGATATTGATATCCTGCTGGAAGCAATGGACCTGTTGAGAAAGGCACTTATTATTGCACAACAGGAGAATGAACCTTCAAAGCCCCTAGAATTCTTCAGCGAGGCGGATTATCTCCTCGATACTGTCCGCAGGCTGTCTGCAGGGCCTGAAAAAGGGTCTTCGTCTGCAGAAGGGGAAAAGGCGGCATCTCCTGAAGATACAATTGCAGGTGAAGATACCGAAGATCTCGAGACAGGTGTGTACCTTTTACTGAATGTCATGGGCCAGCTTGCATTCGATGCCGGAGAGATTGAGATTGCCATAGAATATCTCGATAAATCCCTGCAGACCCGGAAGAATATCGATGCACTCGTCCTTCTGGGATTGATATCCGGTTTCAGGGGAAAGGTAGATAAAGCACTCAAATATTATACTGAAGCATTAGAAATGGCTTCAGATGAAGGTCTCTTGACCCGTATTTGGAACAGAGCCCATATTCTTGAGAAGATGGGTGACGTTCATCTGGCCTCCGGGGGAGAACGCAGGGCGGATGAACTTTATAAGTCAGCGTTAAGGGAGTGGGAGCGACTCAGCTCAATGCTTCTCAAGATGCCTTCGGCCAGACTCAAATCCTATCAGGAGGTCGAACTGCTGCTTCGTCAGGGAGTTCTCCTGGACAGGCTCGGCAGAGGCGATTTGTCAATGCGTTCATTCAGGCTGGCAGTGCGATTGATGCCTGACAGACGGGCAACCTATGCACTTCTGATTTCGCTTTTTACTACAGAAGGAAAACTTGCAGAGGCCGCTGAGATTTATCAACTGGCCTATCATCATGATGATATCCCGATGATGTGGAAAATCTATTATTCTCTGTGGATACGGGGGCTTGCCAGAAGACTCAGCTCGGATAATTACGAGCTTGCATCACGTTACCTGGAGGATGTCACAGGGGATGACTGGACATCATATCTGGCAGAGTACGCTGCAGGTAAGATTGAATACGAGGAGCTTCTCAAGCGAGCGGGCAATAAAGGAGAAAAGGCTGAAGCGCAATTCTACAGGGGACTTGATTTACTGGCGGCCGACCGCAGAGATGAAGCAAGAAGACTTTTTGAACAGGTAATTGATTCTGGTATGATGGGCTTCTTCGAATATCAAATGGCGCACAGTCTTCTGCGCAGGGAATTCAGATAACGATCGGGGGTTCAGAATTCAGGTGGTATTACTACGTCGGATTTTTCTTTGAACTTGCTAATAATTTCATGCTCAATTTCAAGAACTCTTTCTATAAAGGCACTGTCCGGATCTCTTGCACGACGCAGGCGGTCAAGTTTGGTCTGATGATATGTCCTGTCTATGAATACACGGAAATCGGCAGATTCAAGGGATAAAGTGTATGTCCCCTCAGCAATTACAAGATCAGAGCCCTCAACACTCATAAATTCTTCGCCAATGGTATCGTTCTCGAAGTCCACAAGGGGCTTTTTCAGTTCATAAGCCCTGTTTTTGACAGCCTTAAGGTGTTCATCCATGAGATCGAGGCGGACTTCCTGCATGCCTACCCATCCAATATCTTCAACTCTGTGATTGTGGTTGGTTTTTGGTGGAAGCACAAAATAATCGTCCTGCTGAAGGATACAGGCAGAGAACCCTGTCTCAGCGGCTAATTCCGCCAGTACGGCGGCTGTTTCAGATTTTCCACAGCCGGATTCGCCACCAACCGAAGCAGCCATGGGCTGGCTTGATTTCTTCAATAATGGCAGTAGCTTATCAAAAGCCATTGTTGCCCCTTTTCGATGATATTCGGTAATTACGAGCTTGTCTCCTATCATGCGACACCTCTCAAATAGATTTAGGTCAAGTATATACATAATGGAAAAACACCCAAGGAGATAATTTCCTTGACATAATATAATTAATATAAGAGTATAAGTGTACTACATTCAATATATAACAGTTAATATATTACATTAACTGTAGGAAAGGCATGAGGCTTGTTAAATCCTGAGCAGCTGTTTACCGAATACGAACTCAAATCAATTGAGACGGAACATCCAGACGGCCTGAGCGCACAGCGGATTATCGATATGTTCCAGCGCAGGGGCGCCCGCGTATCCGAGGCTACATTCAGGAAATATGTTCAGCTTGGACTTATTCCAAGAAGCAGAAGGGTCGGCAGGAAGGGAAAGCATAAAGGCTCCAGAGGCGTATATCCGCCTAACACGGTCAGAAGAATAAATGAAATAAAAATACTTATGGCGAAAGGAATGACCATAGAGGAGCTGCAGCAGGAGTTTTTCTTCATGGGTGGAGAGCTGGATGAGCTCAAGCAGCTCCTGGAAAGGGTTGTAAGCCGCATGGAAGATGCAGCTTCCAGGTCAGGCGTTTCAGACAAACCGGCAGTGATGAATGAGATTGGCGAGGTTCAAAATAATGCACGTAATCTGCTCAGCAGAATAAAGAGGCTTTCCGAAAAACTGGTCGCACGGGCGCGTGTGGCGAGGACGGCAATGTAATGGATCCGGAACGGATCATAATTAATCGGAGGGGTTGAGGCATGGCACAAGAAGCGAAGATTGAAAAAAGAACGGTTGAAGAGCTTGAACAAAAGGAAGGCAGAAGGCCTTCAAGAAGGCGGAGTACAAGGAGAAAGCGCTCCATAAGAGGGAGGACCATTGCCGTAAAACGGCTGACCAAAGAGTCTCTGCGCCTGGGCAGGATTCTGTATCCGGAAGAGGAGTATAATAAGCCCGCAACGAGGGCGGAATGCGAGAACATGGAAAGGCCCTGTCCCTACGTGAGCTGCGCCTATCATCTGTATCTTGACGTAAATCCGGTTACGGGATCTATAAAGCTTAATTTCCCCGACCTGGAAGTATGGGAGATCCCGGAAACATGTGCTCTCGACGTGGCGGAAAGAGGAGGCATTACGCTGGAGGAAGTGGGAGAAATAATGAACCTCACACGCGAGAGGATTCGTCAGGTTGAATGCAGGGGTCTGGAAAAAATAAGAGAGGTTTCAGGAAAGTACTGTCTTGATGCCGGACAGGACGATTAGGATCAATATCAGACCTTCATTGCGCCCGTAAGTTCCCGAATGGAGCAACCGTTCTGTCTGACCCACGAAGAAAGACCTTCAAGTATTTCAATCGGAGATAAAGGATTGATCAGGAGGGATGTTCCTATCTGTACAGCTGTCGCTCCGGCAAGAATGAATTCCGCTGCATCGCACCATCGCCTGATTCCACCCACTCCTACAATGGGTATGTCTACACACTGGTTGACCTCGTGAACCAACCTCACCGCAAGCGGCCTTATAGCCGGGCCCGAGAGTCCTCCGTAGACGTTGGCAAGTCTTGGTCGTCGGGTTTCAACGTCAACGCTTAAACCCCTTATAGTATTCATTACGCACAATGCATCCGCCCCCGCTTTTTCCACGCTCTGTGCAACCGCAGCGATGTCGGGAGCTTCAGGCGATAGTTTTACCAGTACAGGAAGGCCCGGTGCCGCCTCTCTGACCGCACGAGTTACTTCCCCCGCAGCGGAAGGATCCATCCCGAAGTGCATTCCCCCCGATTGCACGTTCGGGCAGGAGATGTTGACCTCGAGAGCGCTTACGCCTTCCGCCCGGGCGATCATTGAGGCGAGAAGCCCGAATTCATCCGGAGATGTCGCATACATGTTTATTATTACGGTTGTATTTTGCTTACGGAGAAAGGGCAGTTTTTCGGAAATAAAGGCATCCACTCCGATGTTTTCAAGTCCTATGGCATTGAGCATGCCGGCCGGAGTCTCGACTACCCTTGGGGGGCTGTTCCCGTGTCTGGGTTTGATACTTATGCCCTTTGTAATGAAAGCTCCAAGCGCGGACAGATCCAGATAGTTGGAAAGATTTTCGCCGTATCCCGCAGTACCGGATGCCGTCATTACAGGGTTTTTAAGCCTGAGTCTGCCGATGCTGACTTCCATGTCACCGTCTCTCATTACAGTCTGTCCCAGTCCAGTTTTTGAGCATCAATAACGGGTCCTTCATGGCAGAGGTGGATGTAACCGCCTTCCGGGGAAGGTACCGCGCATCCCATGCAAAGGCCAATGCCGCAGGCCATGACTGTCTCGAATGATATTTCGCATGAGACTCCGTGGCTGGATGCGATTTTTGCGGTTTCGGCCAGCATTGGAACCGGCCCGCATGCAAACACCTTTGATGCAGGTGAATCGTTCAGTACTCTCTCAAGCGGAAGGGTTACGGGTCCGCCCTCTCCCTCGGATGCATCGTCGGTTGTACAGACAAGGTTCAGACCCCCGGGGACCCTGTCCCTGAGCGGCAGATCACTGCAGCTTCTGCCACCGTAAAGAAATCTGGTCTGCTCTCTTCTTCCCTGGGAAAAAAGAATCTCGGCGAGGAAACACAGGGGAGCCGCGCCCGTTCCTCCAGCCACCAGAACCGGCATCAAATCGTTACCGGGAATTGAAAACCCGTTTCCCAGAGGCGCCGTCATGGTGATTTCTTCACCAGGGTTCATGGCGGCCAGTCTGCGTGTTCCCCTCCCTACCGTTTTTATTAGAAATGACGGTTTGCTGCCTCCGGTTAGAAGCGAGAAAGCCCTTGACCACAGCGGATCACAGCTCCAGTCTCCATGGAGCATGGCAAACTGCCCGGGCATGCATTCAAGGGATTTCTCCACTTCTGTTTCCAGGATCACGTAATCATCACCGGCTCGTCTGTTTTCAAGAACCCGGGCTTTCTGGACAAGGGGTTTCATTGCACTGTTATGAGAAGATACAGGAAGGGTTCAAGAGTTTTCATTCCTTTACCGGGGGCAGGCCGGGGGGCTCTGAATCCACCGCCGGCTTGTCTGACACCGGTTCATCCGGGGGAGGAACTATCCTGTTCAGCTTCTTTGTGCTGGAGGAAGGCGCCTCTTGTTCCGGTTCAGCGGTTTCCGTCTCTGCCTGTGGAGGCGCATCTTCAGTTGCAGCAGCCGGCGGGGAGGATGATTTCAGCGCATTTTCGAGTTCCTGTACTTTTCGTTTTGCCATGTAGGAATGGGGTCCGCTGGGATTAACATCAAGATACTTCTTATAATACTGAAGCGCCAGCTCCTTTGATCCACTGCTGGAGAAAGCTTCGCCCAGACCGATCAATGCGGGACCGTATCTGGGGTTGATGGAGACGGCCCTTCGAAAGCTGTCAATCGCACTTCCCGTCCTGCCCTGATCCATGTATGCGTAGCCCATTCCAGCCAGTGCCTCTGAATTCCGGGGCTCTTCCTCAAGTACGCGTTTGAAAAGAGCCACGGCTTCGCTGTTCTTGCCCCTTTCCTGCAGGCTCACGGCCCTGTCCAGCATCCTGTCCACGCTGCCCATGCCGAAACCGCCAGCCGCTCTTGCAGGTTTTTTCTGTTCGACATCTTTTACTTCTTCGTCTGGTTCTTCAGTCGCCACCGTGCCTGCATCAACTTCTTCTTCATCCTTGCTCTCGGCGTAAAGGACGATGGGAGCCTTGCTGTCGATCCTGATCAGAAGATCCCTTGCACGGTTATGTGCGGGGTTGAGCTTGAGGATGCCTTCGAGATGTTTTTTCGCGATCCCGGTATCACCTGCTACTGCGAAGATCCTGGCGGCTCTGTACCTCACCCTGATCAATGAACCGTCGTTTTCAAGCGCCTTTGTTATGTTCCTGACTGCTGCCGGTATGTCGTGCTTCATGTCCAGCGCCAGAAGCGCCCGCAGGTATCGTGTTTCCGCTGTCTGTGATCTTGCGCCTACGAGCCTGTCCAGCGTTTCCTTTGCTTTGTCGAAATCTTCCTCCAGGCGGGCCTGATCTGCAACAGCCCTTATTGCTTCGGGGTTTTCAGGGTCCTTTTTTATTGCTTCCTGTGCAAACCTTTTTGCCTTTTCCAGCCTGTCCCTGAATTCTTCTCTGTATCGCTCCGCTTCGTTGCGGGCTGTTGCTGCGGCACCTGTTTCGCCTTTTTTTTCCAGTTGTTCTGCTTCATCTTCCCTGTCGAGTGCTGCGTCGCGCAGATACTGTGCCCACGTAGCGTGAATCTGTGAGAGCAGGGCGAGCGCATCAGAGTTTCCTTCCTTCACTCCCAGAAGTTTCTCCAGCTCGCTTGCCGCCTGGACAAAGCTCTGATCCGTATCAAGCAGGTAATATTCCTGTGCTTTTATCCTGAGCTCTTCTGAGCGGTCTTTTTCTTCCTTTCCCGTAATGCTTTTCATCATCTTTTCGGCGACCGGCCGGTTGAGGAAACAAAAAGCTACGATAGCGCCGATAAATACAAAAATCACTATGAAAGCTATCCACAGCCCCCAGCGTCTCTTTGGAGCGAAGTCCTCCAGCTCCTCATCGCTCACGTGCCTTGTTGATACCACCCTGGGAGCATCGGACCACGCAGGTTCCGGAGGAGTTGAAACCGTGCCATCCTGCCATCCGGCTTCTTTTGAGGCCGGAACACTGGAAAAATCAGGTTCGGACACAGGTTGCGGGGCCACCGCATCACCCGCCCAGCTGGCATTGCTTTCCCGGGGCTGAGCCTGAGGCTGAACCTGGGGCTGCACGGGTACGGCAGCAGGAGGATGAGAAGGGGGCGGACTCGAAGGTGTTCCGGGCTGTGGCTGTGAAGGAGCGTACTGCTGCGGCGGAAGCGCTGACTGATGAGGATACTGTGATGCCGTACCCCTCTGGGGCACCTGGGCCGGGACCTGAGCAGGGCCTGACGGTGGATACGGGCTGTGACCCGCTGTGGAAGATGATCTGACAGGTGTTGATCCGGACTTCATTCCGGGCCATGTTCCCCTCTGCTGGTAGGCCTGGGCCAGTTCTGGCATATCGCCCGCCCTGATCCAGTCGGAATAGGCCGTTCTCACCAGGTCATCGGGAGAAAGCCTGCCTTCTGCAATCAGGGAATTCAGAGAGTGAACGTCGGCGACGGGTATTTCTCTTCCATCAGGACCCCTTATCAGGTATCCCTGAAAATGTACGGGCGGAGGCTGAGTGTTTACCTGCGGCGATATCCGGGCAGGGACCACGCCCGGACTCTGTGCCTGGGTCGGTGCCTGTGCCGGAGCCTGAGCCTGACCTGGAGCCCGAGCCTGACCTGGAGCCTGAGCAGGGCCCCCGGGCGGGTATACATAGAAAGTATGTCCGCATGTTGTACACTTTACAGGTGCTCCCTCAGGAGGAATCATGCTATTGTCGAGTTCGTATTCCGTATTGCACTTTTCACATCGAATATCCATGGACACGGAGTATAGCACAGGGCCGATGTTAGTCGAGCCAATTGTTGATACAAAACGATGTATTACGGTGAAAGTGAAAGGACCCCGGGAAGCATGACGCCCGACTGGCTTCAACCCGTTTCCCTGCCGCTTCCCTTTGGCCCGTGGGAAGTGAATGTTTACGCCGTCTGCGAAGGAGGATTGACCGGGATACTGGATTCGGGGCTGAAAAGTGAGACTGCACAGGAGGACCTGTGGCAGGGTTTGAGGAACAGAGGGTTGAATCCCGGAGACATCGGGAGGGCCGTGTTTACGCATTATCATGCGGATCACTGCGGTATGGGTCTTGAACTCAGGGAAAACGGGGTCGAGACCGTCATGTCCGAAACCGAGAGTACTTTGATAAGCGACTATTTCATGCGGCCCGAACAGGACGCGCTCAAGGCTTCATTTTACGGGCGTCATCCAGTGCCGGAAAGATTCGCTCAACGCGTATCGTCGATATTCCCTATGTTCCGCAGGTTCTGTCCCGAGTTCAGGCCGGACCGTACGGTCATGGACGGGGACTCGATTGATCTCGGCGGCATAGATTTCAAAGTACTTGTAAGACCTGGCCATACACAGGGTTCGCTCTGCCTGTGGCACGAGGAGACACGGAGCCTTTTATGCGGAGACCAGCTGATGAATGACGTTGTGCCGCAGATTTCCCTGAGGCCGGATCTTCTGGACCGGGACCCGCTCGGGTCGTATCTCGAAACTCTCGATTATTTTCTCAGTCTCGAGATCAGGACGGCATGGCCTGGGCACGGCAGGCCCGTACATGAACCCCGCGAATGCATACTGGGACTGAAAAAGGCATTCAGGGAAATGACGGAAAAAGTGCTCGCTCACGTAAGCGGGCAGCCGGAAAACTCGTGGGACATATGCATGCGGGCGTTTCCCGGCGAGCAGATGCTCTTCGGCAGGTGGATAGCCTTCGGACGCACTCTTGCATGCCTGTGCCACCTGCGCAGCAGGGGCCTTGTGGAAGAGTTCGTAAATGATGAATCCGCAAGGAAGTACGGGGTCGTGAAGTGACTCTGCCTGTCGCCCTGCCTCAAATAATAATGCAATAACTGCCCGGGCTTGAATGGTTCTTGCTGCAGAATTCTGCTAGTATCCGGGATTTGAAGCAGATGAATAAGAGCATGGAAAGGGTTGTGTGCGAATGATTTTGCATAAGGCTGCTGCAGCCGGACTGATGGCATTGATGGTTTTTTCCGTTGCAGCGGGATGCAGAAGCCGGGACGGAAGGGAGAACAGCACCCGGCCGGCTTCCGGTCCCGGGAGTCGGGCAGGGCATTCAGACAAATCCCGGGCTGAATGCACAAAATCTAAAAGCAGTATCAAAGCACCCTTCCTATTAAGCGCAGTCGTGAATGACGCAAGCGGCGGTGGCCGGGGAATACAGCCCGGAGATCAGGCTGTTTTTATTTTCAGCGCTTCCACGGACGCCTGCGATGTACTGCAGCCTCCGGGAATAGATTCTGTTCTTGGCCTTTCGAATTCGCACAGCTGGGGAGTTGTTCATTCTGCCGGATGGTCATCCACCGCCGCTGGGGATGACACTCTTACCATCACTTTCGGCAGAGACAACGGTTCGATATGGAAGCCGGCGACCAGGAATGCTCCGTTCCGGGGACGTCATTCCCATGCATCAGTAATATACAAAGATAAAATGTGGGTTATCGCCGGGAAGGGCGACACCGGATATTACAATGATGTCTGGTATTCATCCGATGGGACACAATGGACAAATGCAACGCCTGCCGCCGGGTTCTGTGCAAGGAAGATCCAGAGCGCCCTGGTTTTCAATGACAGGATGTGGGTTGTAGCCGGCATGTGCATGAGAACATACAGGAACGACGTGTGGTATTCGACTGACGGCGCAGAATGGACGCAGGCAGCGGCCAGGACTTCATTCGGCCGCAGGTACTGCCAGGCAATGGCCGTCTACAGGGACAGGATGTGGATAATCGGTGGCAGGATAGGTTCAAAATGGCTCAATGACGTATGGTATTCGAAGGATGGTGTCAACTGGGAGTGTGCAACAGACGCCGCGGCTTTTCCCGTGCGCTTTGCTCACAGGGCACTTGTATACAGGGGGAAGATGTGGATTGTGGGAGGCTGGGGCCCTGATGACGTATGTTACAACGATGTCTGGAATACAACGGACGGTGTCAACTGGACGCTGGTTACGGGCAATGCTCCTTTTGTACCGAGGTATGACCACACGTTTCTGGATTATAAAGGCATGATGTGGGTTATCGCCGGCCGGGACAGGGAGAACAAGTTCAGTGATGTCTGGAACTCGAAAGACGGCAGGGAATGGACAGAGGTGATAAGCGAAGGAGCGTTTTCGTACAGGCAGCATCATACATCGCTTGTTTTTAATGACAGGATGTGGCTCATCAGCGGCAAAGGCTTGAAGCGCCATCCCAATGACGTATGGTATTCCACGGACGGCAGGAGCGTGTCACAGGGCGATACGGTCGGCGTTAGGCCCGGCACGATCAATGATGCCTGCCATGTTCATGACGTTGGCGGGTTTCCCGTGGAGATTACGAACAGCGCCGGATGGTGATAGTGACTGGATTTCAGGCCTGATTCACGATAAGAGAACAGCATTCTGACCTTAGTTCAATTTTCATACCGGATTCCAGAGCTCTGACAACGGTCTCGTCCGCAGGAAACGCAATCGCGTTAAAGCCTGCATCAAGAGCGCGCAAATCGTATTCCTTTCTGAGCTTTCCGGCTGGCCTTGCGCAGCCGAGCACAAGCGGAATATCCGGAAACATCGCGCGTGCCTCTTTCATGAGCCCGGCGACATCGTCGGGCTCAGGTACCGGGATGCCCTGCATGGGAGTTCCGGAGAGCGGGGTGATTATTACAAAGACAATGGCATGAGGGCTGTATTTCCTGATCATGGAAAGCCCTTCGTATTCAGACCCGATTTTTCCGTAATTCAGGCCGCAGACGAGGTGCGGGGCCGTTTTTATTCCGGATTCGGACAGGCAGGCCATGGTGGATTCCACCAGCGATGTTCCACCGTGCAGGTGGTACACACTTGAAAGAGTGTCATCATCCCCGATCACGTCGAACATGGCGCAGTCGATGTCTGCGCGTGAAAGGGCGCCTGCAAGGGCGTCGTCAGCGTAGCCGGTATGGACGACCACGCTCAGGCCCAGCCTGTGTTTTATTTCCCCGATTGAGTCAATGAAGTCATACAGGGGAACTCTGCCGTCTTTGTCTGATCCTCCGCTTATCAGAAGACCCATGCAGCCTTTTTTCGAAAGAGATTCGGCGGCAAGGACGAGATCACGGGGAGTGGTTGCCGGGATCATGTCCTCGAGCAGCTTTCCCCTGCAGTGCTCGCATCCCAGTGAACAGCGCCTGCCCGTGATTGAAATCGAGGCAAAGGCGTCCGGATCGGATTTTCCAAGCTGCGCGCTTTCAAAATACTTGAAAGAGGGCGCGTAAAAAACCATCCTTCTGCCGTCCTGTCTCATGAATGCCAGAATACAACGCGGGCAGAGGGCGTACAACGCCTTCCCGCTGGTAGCAGGTATCCTTTTCAGGCTGCTGTGCCATTACTGAGGCTCATGTGTCCTTAACCACTGGTTTTTGAAGATAAAAGGCAGCCTGGTCTCCGCGGCCCTGCTGGTTAAGTTGCCTTGCCCGTCTTCCGTACCTTAGGATTTCTCTCCTTTTCAGAGCAAAAATTGATGACGAATACTTCGGCCACTTCCGGCATAGAGGAAAAAATGGCCCGCTCCGGATGATGGGCCTTTAATATGAGGAAATTTGTCTGATTAAAGGATGGTATTCAGGGGGCCGGGACCGTGGCGGAAGCTGCAGGTGAAGGCGCAATCTCCATTGGAGTTCCGTTTGCTGTATTTTTCTCCTGCACGAGCAATAAGACAGAAGAGGACGATTCTGGTATTAATGAAGATGAGAATACTGAGGACGATGCATCTGCTCACGCTGACGTTGACGGGGATGCAGATTCAGATTCTGATGGTGACGGGGATACAGACTCGGACACGGACGCGGACGCGGACGCGGATTTTGACGTAGATGGGGATACACAATGCTCGGTACAGCCTGATTTCACTTACTGCCAGAGATTTTCACGAACCCTTTCTGGTCGTCGTCCTGCTCGTATGATTCATCTGAGGCGTGGTACGTTGGAGTTCACCAAGGTAATGTCAGCAGTAACATAAAGACGAGCGAACACTTTGTTCTCTGTGTCCGTATTGGGCCGTAAATCCGGGTGGGATAAACAGGGGATCCCAACAAAAAAGACACTCAGGAAGCTTGACCTTGATTTTGTAGATATTGATAAAATAAAAGAGGCTCAATCATGATTAAAGTTCCGCAGGTAAAACATAACGAAAGAATGAAAAAGAGCACTCTTGAAAAAATAGAAGAAACAGTTGTGAGATATGGCGAAGTCTTTGGTGCTGAGAAGCTGGTTGATATAACAGCCCCTGCTCACATGGTTATGTCAGCTGGGGTGGGTGTTCTGGTGCCATTTTATGATATGCTAGATGAGATTATCTCAGAAGGCCTGATTATTGATAAACCTTTTACTGTTGACCCGAGACCTTATGATAAAAATCTTTCAGCATTTTTTTTTCATGAGAGAATTGTCAATAGGATTCTATTCAGGAAGCAAAAAGCTCTTGAGGCAAAGTTATCAGATTTAGGGCTTAAGAGTGAAGATTCTTTTACATGTGCTTGTTATCTGCCCGAGGTCGGAAACATCCCTGGTAAGGGAGATATTTTAGCCTGGGCTGAATCATCTGCAGTGGTATATGCAAACTCTGTTCTTGGTGCCCGAACAAACAGAAATTCCGGTGGTATCGATATTTTATGCAATGTCCTGGGCAAGGTTCCATTCTTTGGATTTCTTACTGATGAAGGCCGTTTGGCTGACTATGAAATAAACCTTGAAACAACGGGCCTGCCTGATCCCCAAATTTTAGGTTCCTTTATTGGCTTGAAGGTCCAAGACAAGGTTCCCTATATAAAAGGCTTGAAAAGGTATCTGGATAACATGCCTTATCTTGAAATGCTTGATTATCTAAAGGATATGGGGGCTGCAAGTGCTGCAAGTGGTGCTGTCGGCCTTTACCATGTTAATGGTATTACACCTGAAGCAAAGGAAAAAGGAAAAAATTTATTAAGGAATAATTATGAGAAAGTTTCTATTTCCCATAAAGATCTTCATCAGATGGTTGAGTCATTTCCACAAAACTTTGATAAAAAAATAAAGACTCCTGATATATGTTTTATTGGTTGTCCTCATCTTTCTTATAATCAGGTTCTTGAGTGGTCAGATTGCATTACGCAAACCCTGGAAGAAACTGGCAAGGGAAAAGCGGCAATGAGAGTTTTTATTTCAACTGCTCCGGCTGTTGTCACTAAGATTAATGAGGAACATGCTGGTCTTTGTTATAATCTGGCACAACAGGATATTTACATTTCCACCTTCTGTCCCCTGGCAATATCAAATAATCCCTTTATTTCCATGAAGAGGACAGCTACCAATTCAGGTAAGCTAAGGAATTATACTAATGCAGTTTTTTATGAAAGGGAGGAGCTTCTCTCGGTAATTGCAGGAATTAAAAAATAAAAGAAAAAGGGCATGAAAAAATATAAGGGAAGAGTAATTATTGAAGGACAGTGTAAAGGTAAGGCAGTTGTGAGCCACCATGGGCTAAATACACTTGCAGTTTTCATGAGAAGCGTCATGTTGAGATCACCAATGGCATTTTGTGCTGACCACAATAACACGGAATTATACAATAAAAGGATTAATGGTAAAATATTATGTATACCAGATAGCATCGGCTCTACAACCGCTGGTTTGATTTATATGAATCTTGCCAGGAAAAAAAGTGCTCCTGCAGCTATTCTGTTTTCAAAAAATATTGATTCTCTGGCTGCAGCAGGTGTTATACTTTCTGATGTCTGGGTTGGAGAAAAAATTATTACCATTGACAGACTGGGTAGCGAATTTCTTGAAAATGTTGAGCAGGGGGACAGTATAAATATTTTAAAAGATGGTGAGGTTGAGATCATATAAAAATTATAAGAAGAGGGATCAAATTTGCCTGCAATAAATCACATCGCCTGCGGCTTGAGCTTTTTCCCGCGGACTTGAGGAATGATTCCGTCAGCGGCTTTTCCAAGGCATCCTATTGAAGAAAGGTTTTCTGCAACGTTGCCGAGATCCAGATGAGCATAAGCACAACATACTGCAATTGCTGTTTAAACAGGTAAGAAACAACATCTCCCCGAAAGATGTACATTTCTCAGTGTGAATATCCTTCAGAACAGTGCAATCTCAGTCATTCAGTGTACCCGAGTGCTCTTAATTCCTCTTTTGTATCTTCGGTAATTACGGGTGCTGAGAAAGATTTGGATTTCCCTGATTCTTTCCTTATGGCATCCCTGCATATTTCAGGTTGCTTATGGCCCGTGTCCGTCCATTTTCCTTTGGAATAAATCCTGTAGATAATTTCCTTTTTTCCGTTTCTGCCGACATCGCGCCACACACACAGCTCCCCAGTGGGAAGTACTACTCCACTTCCTTCAACTATGGCCGAGAATTTTAGCACCCTGTTTCGTGTTTCTCCGGGATCCAGAAGATTTATCCCTTCTTCCCCGCCGATGTCCAGACCCATTGCCGACCCGATCGTTGCCCGAAGGTCCACCAGTCCTGAAATTCTATCCACTTCATGGCCTTGACCTTTTGCTCCCGGCAGTGGTATCTCAAGATTCTTAACTGTCATAAGCCCGTGTTTCCGTTTTATATCGCCGTACCATCCTTTCTCGTCCGCAAGGCTCTCGCCATGATCGCTTGTGACGATAATCAGAGCCCGGTCGTAGATACCAAGGGATTTTAATGCTCCAATGTATCTTGAAAGCGTATCTTCAATAGATTTCACCCTTGCCCTGTACATGAACTTTGCAATTGTGGACTGACAGTCGACAAGGGGATGTGACAGTGAGCGCGTCTGCTTGAAGACATAAGTGATATATTGAAATTTAACGTAATCACTGTTCAATTTAACGTTAACGGCCCTGGCGCACCTCTGAATCTTACGCCGGTATGCCGTCCTGTCACGGGTTTTTTCAAATGCTTTGTCCCAGTAACTCCTTTTTACAATTTCGTATTCATGTACATCGAATGAATGGATAAAATGAAATGAAGGCTCTTTCGGATATTTTTCCAGAAACCGGATGGATCTTTCAAGACCCGCACCAAGAGTGTACGTCTCGGAATACGTGTCCTTATCGCTGCTCTTATCGGGTTTATTGTCCGTTTTCGTATTTTCCCTGCGGCTTCTCAGTTTATCTTCCACGTAGAGATCAAAACCAAGGCTGAACCCGGGATACTTTTTATTGAATCCATAGTTCGCACGCATGAATCCACCCGCAACAAATGCAACAGTTGCATAACCACTGGACCTCATGCGCATTCGGTTAAGGGCAAGCATACGTAATAGTTGAAAAAAATAGAGCCTCCGTGCAAAGTTTTTGTTGAGCAAAAAATTATAAGGAGGCTCTGAATGGATATTAACACACTCG
>Ga0272442_10000751_pt1 | contig 50761 bp, 49 predicted proteins | sample SSMForm2O_FD_200262 | JGI IMG/M metagenome (GOLD analysis project Ga0272442, IMG submission 200262) | Marine sediment archaeal communities from Little Sippewissett salt marsh, Falmouth, MA, United States - SSM-Form-2O | ecosystem: Environmental > Aquatic > Marine > Wetlands > Sediment ... | reverse complement strand
CTAATGAGATCATTTTTACCAATGTGCTGGTCAATGAAGAAGGAGAACCGCGCTGGCTGGGCGACAAGAGGTCTCTGCCTCAGAAAGGCTACAGTTTCAGCGGTCCCTGGACTCAGGATAAAAAAGATGACCGGGGCAATCCCATACCCTATGCTCACAAAAACGCACGCTATACGATCAGTTTAAAAGCTCTGGCTAATTGTGACCCTGCTTTGGACGATACTCAGGGTGTGCCTCTTTCCGGTATAATTTACGGAGGAAGGGATTCTTCGGCCTGGCTTCCTGTGTGCGAAAGTTTTGACTGGGTGCACGGAGTGATCGCTAAAGGAGCTTCCTGTGAGTCAGAAGTTACTTTTGCCACTCTGGATAAAGAGGGAGAGAGAAAATTGAATCCTTTTTCCAATCTTGATTTTCTTTCCATACCTTTGGGACAGTACATCCAGGGCCACCTTGATTTCGGGAAAAAACTTAAAAATCCTCCTAGAATATTTGCTGTTAATTATTTTTTGCGGGATACGCACGGCATTTTTCTCAACACCAAAGAAGACAAGCATGTCTGGATAAAGTGGATGGAACAAAGGGTCAACGGTGAAGTGGATGCGATCAAGACTCCTTTGGGCTATATCCCGGAATATAAAGATCTGAAACTTTTATTTAAGGACCTGCTGTCTAAGGAATACAGCCAGGCTCAGTATCATCAGCAGTTCAGTCTGAGGGTAAAAGATAATCTGGAAAAAATCGAACGTATTGAAAAAGCTTATAAGCAAATGGAAAATATACCTGAGCTGTTTTTTACGGAACTTGAAAAGCAGAAAGGTCTGCTCAGTAAAGCTCAGGAAAAATACGGAGATGTGATCTCTCCTCTGGATTTAAAAGATTAATGCCGGGACCTGTATTTAAAACAGAATTAAAAGAAGCCTCTTTGCTCAAACAGGGTAAAGTGCGCGATATTTATGCCCTGGACGATAAATTATTGATAGTCGCATCTGACCGTATTTCCTGTTTTGATTCTGTTTTACCGACCCCGATACCGGATAAAGGCCGCATTCTGACTTTACTGTCTCTGTTCTGGTTCGAATATACACAGGATATTATTGAAAATCACCTGATCAGTTTTTCTTTAGCGGACCTGCCCTCTGCTTTCAGCCGGTACAGAGAAATGCTCCAGGACCGGTTTATGCTGGTAAAAAAAGTAAAGCCTCTGCCTATTGAGTGTATTGTGCGCGGTTATCTGGCAGGATCAGGGTTTAAGGAATATGCTCAAAGCAATTCTGTCTGCGGCATCAGCCTGGAGCCGGGTTTAAAACAGGGCGATAAACTTAAAACCCCTGTATTTACACCTTCCTTTAAAGCTGAATCAGGGCATGATGAAAATATCAGTGAAGCCCAGGCCAGAAAACTGGTGGGGGATAAAGCTTATTCTGAAGTTAAAGAAAAAAGCCTGGCCATTTATAAAAAGGCTGCCCGATATGCCGATTCCAAAGGTATTATTATCGCTGACACTAAATTCGAGTTCGGGATCAAAGAAAATAAGATAATCCTTATTGATGAGATACTTACTCCTGATTCTTCCCGGTTCTGGCCTAAACAGGCATATACCCCGGGCCGGCCTCAGTTCAGTTTTGACAAACAATTTGTCAGGGATTATCTGGTTTCTGTAAAATGGGATAAAAATCCTCCTGCTCCGGTCCTGCCTGAGGATATTGTAGTCAGGACCAGAGAAAAATATCTGCAGGCCTTGAAAGTCCTTTCCGGAAAAACCCTTGCCTGAGCGTGCTTTGCTGAATCTTTCCAGAATATTCATGGATGAGCTTAAGCTGCAGCCTATGGATGCTAAAATAATTGACATTTTTTTGATTTATAGTAGTCTATAAAGAAGCCAGCCCTGTGAAACACAGGAAAATTCCTTCAGTAGAATATAAGGTAAGAGTGTGATAAAATTATCAATAAGCTGATTAACAAAAAGAGAGAGAACAATGCGTGTAATCGTCTGTATCAAACAAGTCCCTGAAACAACAGATGTATCGATCAACCCGGAAACCAATACTCTGGTCCGGGACGGAGTTGATTCGATCATCAATCCTTTTGATATGTACGCTATTGAAGAGGCGATCAGACTGAAAGAAAAATTTTCCGCTGAGACTTATGTCATCAGCATGGGACCGCCTCAGGCTGAAGCAGCTTTGCGTGAAGCTTTATCCATGGGTATTGACCAGGCCGTACATCTTTCGGACCGGGCTTATGCCGGTTCCGATACCTGGTCTACCAGCCTGATCCTGGCTAAAGCCATAGAAAAACTGGGTGATTTTGATCTGGTGCTTTGCGGCAAACAGGCTTCGGACGGTGATACTGCCCAGGTCGGACCCGGCATTGCCACACATATCGATCTGCCTCAGGCTACTTATGTGCGCAAGATCGATGCTGTTGACCAGAAGAAAAAGACCATACAGGTAGAGCGTCTTCTGGAAGAAGGCATAGAAAAGATAGAACTTGACCTGCCTGCTCTGCTCACTGTGGTCAAAGAGATCAATGATCCCAGACTGCCTTCTCTGCGGGGAAAGATGAAGGCGAAAAAACAGGAAATACCGGTCTGGACCCATGATCAGCTGGGTCTTAAAGAAGAGGAAATAGGTTTAAGCGGTTCTCCCACTCAGGTGGTCAAGATCTTTACCCCTCCTCCCAGAGAACAGGGCAAGGTTTTTGAAGGCGAACCGGAAGATGCAGTAAAACAATTATCAGCAGAATTAAAAAAGCATTTATTATGAGTAAAAATAATATTTCAGTCAGCAGGGAAAAATGTGTGGGTTGCGGGCTTTGTCTTAAAGCCTGTCCTTTCGGAGCTATCAGTTTAAAGGATAAAACAGCGGTCATTGATCTTGCTAAATGTACTCTCTGCGGTGCCTGTAAAGAAGCCTGCAAATTCGGCGCGATTGAGATCAATAAACCGAAAGCAGTAAAAAAAGATTTTTCTCAATATAAGAATGTCTGGGTTTTGATCGAAGAAGAAGAAGGTAATATCGCTTCTGTTTCTTTTGAACTTCTGGGAAAAGCCCGTCAACTGGCTTGTTCCCGGAAAAGTAAAGTGGTGGCGGTTTATCTGGGTACTGATCTGGAAAAAAAGATCTCTCAATTATATCAGCGCGGAGCAGATACTGTTCTGGCTGTGGACCATCCCCGGCTCTGCCATTATATTGCCGAAAATTACGCCAAAGTGATAGTGCACCTGGCCGTAAAATATAAACCGGAAATAATCCTGGCCGGAGCGACCACTACGGGAAGGTCTCTGGTGTCCAGGATCGCGGTCCAGGCCAATGCCGGGCTTACCGCAGACTGTACCGGCCTGGATATAGATCAGGAAAGCGGTTTGCTGGTTCAGACCAGGCCTGCTTTCGGCGGAAATATCATGGCCCAGATCATTACTCCTAATCACAGGCCTCAGATGGCTACAGTGCGGCCTAAGGTGATGCAGGAAGCTGTACCTGATCCTGAAGCCAAAGGAAAATTGATCACGGAAAAAGTAGATGATTCCTTTTTTGATGACCGGATCAGATTTCTGGAATTTATTAAAGAAGAAGCCTATAAAGTCAATCTGGCTGAGGCCGATATAATAGTGTCCGGAGGAAGAGGCCTGGGCGAAGCCAAAAATTTCAAGCTGGTTGAAGATCTGGCTGAGGCTCTGGGCGGTGCTGTAGGCGCTTCCCGGGCAGCAGTGGACAGCGGATGGATACCTTATTCGCATCAGGTCGGCCAGACCGGGCGCACAGTAGCGCCCAAGATCTATATCGCCTGCGGCATATCCGGCCAGATCCAGCATCTGGTAGGGATGCAGTCGGCTAAAGTCATTGTGGCCATAAACAAAGATCCGGAAGCTCCTATTTTTAAAGTTGCCAATTACGGTATCGTAGGGGATCTGTTTCAGATACTGCCGATGCTGACCCGGCAGCTGAAGGAAGCGGGAAAAGAATAAATGTATTTAAAATCGTTAGAAATATACGGTTTTAAGTCTTTTCCGGAAAGAACCTCTTTAAAATTTGAACCGGGCATTACAGTAGTGGTCGGACCTAACGGCTGCGGCAAGAGTAATGTTTTTGATGCCATTAAATGGGCCCTGGGCGAACAAAAAGCTAAATCCCTGCGCGGTACCAAGATGGAAGATATCATCTTTAACGGTACTGACAAACATCCTGCCCTGAATTACAGCGAAGTTACCCTGAATTTCTGTAATGACGATCAGTATCTGCCTATTGATTATAAAGAAGTATCAGTGACCCGCAAACTTTACCGTTCCGGAGAAAGTGAATATTCTTTGAATAAAAATCAGGTCAGGCTTAAAGATATCCAGGCTTTGTTCATGGGCACGGGTATCGGTGAATCCACCTATTCTTTTGTCGAACAGGGCAAAATAGAAGTTTTTTTAAGCTATAAACCGGAAGAAAAACGTCTTATTTTTGATGAAGCCTCGGGCATTGTCAAGTTTAAAGAACGCAAAAAAGAAACCATGCGCCGGCTTAAAGAAACCGAACAGAATCTGCTGCGCCTGGAAGATATTATTTCCGAGGTCCAGCGCCAGATCCGTTATCTGGAGCGCCAGGTAGCTAAAGCCAAAAAATACAAAGAAGTGGAAGTCTCTCTGGTTGATACTGAGAAAAAAATAGCAGCTCTGGAGATCAGGGGCCTTGATTCCAGGACCGATAATTTTCTGGAAGAGCTGAGCAGAATGAAAAAAGAAGCCGGACTTCTGGAAGAAAAAGGCCTGTCCTTAAAAGAAAATAAGGATAGTTTTAACGGTGCTTTGCAGGAAATCCGCGACCAGATAGAAGAAGTCTCTTCCCGGATCATATCTTTGAATTCAAAACTTGAACTTTACGATAATAACATCAGGATAAATGAGCAGCGCATCGAGGAACGCCGCTTGCGCAACACAGCTATAGAACAGGAACAGCAGGAGCTGGAGCGCAAGATCTCTTTTCAGGAAAAGCGGCTGGAAGAGGAAAAACAGCTGGTGCTGACCATTGATTCGGATCTGGAGCGTTTGAGCCGGGAGACTGAAGCCCTGGCTGCGGATAAAGAAAAGGATGCTCTTGACCTGGAGCGCCTGCGCCTGGAAGTGGCAGAGCAGAAAAAGGATATTTTGGCCCGGGAAGTGGAAAAAGCCAATCTTAACAATGACCTGGTTTCTGTACAGGCTCAGATGAAAAATCTTCATTCCAGAGCGGAAAGACTGGTCCTGGATAAAGAAAAACTGGATAGTTTCCGCAAAGAAAGAGAAGACCTTTTACTTAAAGTCAGCGAAGAAGTAAAGGTTTTGCAGCAGGAATTTGCTTTGCTTAAGGAAAAACGGTTTAAAGTAAGTGCTGAGCTGGAAGAAAATGCCCGCAGTAAAGAAGAGCTGGAAAAAAAGCGGGTGGATAAGGAGAAAGAGCTGGTCGAATTACGTTCTCATTTTGAATTATTAAAGGATCTGCGCCTGAAATACGGCGGTATTTCTTCGGCTCAGAAAGTAAAAGTTATTTTTGATACTCCTCCGGCCCGGATCAATAAGCTGATCGCTTCCTTTAAAGATGTGGATATTTCCCAGACTACAGAAAACGGTACGTCTGTTTATGTGGCTGAAGTCGAAGCCAAAGTGGTGCTTTTTGAAGAAGGAGAGCTGGAGCAGAGAATGCGTGATCTGGAAGAGGTGATCAGAGAAACCGGAGTGCAGATAGATCAGACCGGCAGCAGAGGACAGGAACTGCGCGATCAGGTCAGCCAGATTCAGAATAAAGTTTCTGATTTTGATACCAGACTGGGCCGTAAAGTGCAGGAAAAAGAAAGTATTTCTCAGGAAGTGCTCAGGCTTAAAGAAGAATTGGACCTGCTTGAAACGGAAAGTAAAGAAATAACCGGTCAGCTGGCTCAGTTTGAACAGTCCTGCAAAGAAAGACAGGAATCTTTTGAAACAGTACAATTGTCTTTGCGGCAAATAAAAGAGGCGCTGGAAAGCAAACAGACTCTGCTTTCTTCTTTACAGGAACAGATTCAGACTTCGGACATAGAACTGACCAAAAAAGAGACTGAACATCTGTCTTTAAAAGAGAATAAAGACGGACTTTTACGCCGGATATTGATGAGCGAGGAAGATAAAAACAGTTATTTACGCAATAAGGAAAGAATGCGTGCTGAAAGCCTGGCTAATGATGAGAAAATATCCGGTCTGGAAGAAGAAAATAAAAAGATCGTTGCTCAGAGAGAAGAAGAGCATACAGCTATCGAGGCTCTGGCTCTGGAAAAAGAAAAGATACGTTCCAGAGAACAGGCAATCCTGGACCAGAGAGAAGAGATCCTTTCTTCTATTCATGCCGGGGAGTCACAGATCGAGAAGATCAGGGGCGTGATCTATGAAAAGAAGCTGAGGCTGCAGGAAATAGAGTTTGAAAAGACAAAGGTCAAAGATTATCTGCAGCAGGTATACCATATCGATTTTTCGGAATCAGGAGAAGAGATCGAAGAATCCCGGGAAATGCTGGAGGAAATAAGAGAAAAATTAAAGAAAAGGCTTCGTTCCCTGGGTGAAGTCAATCTGGTGGCGATCGAGGAATTCGAAGAATTGAATAAACGTTTTTCTTTTCTGGAGGAGCAGAAGAATGACCTGGTCACCTCCAAGGAAGAATTGAAAAAAGCGATTCAGAAGATCAACCGTACTTCACGCAAGATCTTTTTTGAAGTGTTTACCAAGATCAAAGAAGAATTTAAAAAGAATTTCCGTTATCTTTTCGGCGGAGGCAGAGCTGAGCTGGTCTTGCTGGATGAAGATAATATACTGGAATCAGGTGTGGAAATAGAAGTTCAGCCTCCCGGAAAAAAACTTCAGAATGTTTCTTTGCTTTCCGGAGGGGAAAAAGCCCTTACTGCCACTGCTTTGATCTTTGCTATTTTCAAGATCAGGCCTTCCCCTTTGTGCGTCCTGGATGAGATAGATGCTCCTCTGGATGAGGCTAATGTCGACCGTTTTAACCAGATCCTGCGTGATTTTGCCCATGCCTCCCAGTTTGTGGTCATTACCCATAATAAAAAGACTATGGCTATGGCTGATGTGCTTTATGGCGTGACTATGCAGGAAAAAGGCGTGTCCAAGATCGTTTCGGTAAAATTTGCCGAAGAAAGCTTAACTTAAAACAACTCTGTTTTTACCTTCGTTTTTGGCCCGGTACAGGGCCAGATCAGCCTGTTTGACCAGGTCTTCTTTTCCCCGGCAACCGTCCCGGGAAGAGGAAATCCCCAGACTGATAGTCAGCTTTACTGTGTCTATTTCTGTCTGTTCTATTTCTTTGCGTATTCTTTCTCCGATATGAAAAGCTTCTTCTTTTGAGGAGTGGGGCAGGATCAAAGCGAATTCTTCTCCTCCGTATCTGGCTACAGTATCGATTTTGCGTGATTTTTCCTGAAGTATTTTGGCGATTTCAGACAGGGCCTTATCTCCTGACGGATGACCGTAAGAATCATTGAATTTTTTAAAGTCATCGATATCAAGCATGATCACCGAGAGCTCATAGTCCTGGCTTTTTGCTTTCATCAGTTCTTCGTCCAGCCTGTACTGAAAATAACCGTAATTCCATAACCCGGTGAGAAGGTCGGTGTGGGCTTTGACCAGAGTGGTCTCAAAAGTTTTGGAATTTTCGATTGCTGCTGCTGCCTGGTTTATGAACATGGTGAAGATTTTGATCACTTCGTCAGTGATTATTTTCTGGGTGATACAGTTGTCGACCACGATCAGACCCAGAGGATTGTCTTTAGACCAGAGGGGAGAAATGACAAATTCTTTAAGATTAAGGTTCTTAACCAGAGGGTCGTTTTTGTATTTTTCTCCGCTGGAATCTTCGGTATTGATATGCAGAGGTATGACTTCATAAAGAGCGTCATAGATTATGCCCGAATCTTCCTGGGCCGGGAAGGTCAGAGATTTGGTGAATTCCATGAACTTAGGCTTTACCGGTTCCCGTTTCATGCGGTGATAATCGCGGATCAGGGCATAAAGGTCCATTTTCTGATTTTCTATTGCTTTCCAGATCGTATTGGCATCTGAAGAGTCCATCGGCCCGATGCCCATAAAACCATTGATGGTTTTTTTGTTTTCATCAAGAAAAAAAAGTACGGCCCGGTTAAAACCAAGGCCATGATGAGCGGTAAGTCCGGTAAGTATGATATAAGTCACTTCATCCAGGCGCAGGGTGGTGCGCATGGCCTGAGTCAGTTCATAAAAGATGTAAAGCTGGGAACGCGCTTTTTCCAGTTCTGCTTTCAGCTTATCGATTTGCTTTTTCATATCTATCGTAATAACATATATTGGTAAAAAAGTCAAACATACAAAAAGTACCGGACCAGGGGCTGTGTATCTGCTTATGTTTATTGCTTTCTGCTGTGCCGGATCTGGTCCAGGCCTTTTGTTTTTCAGCAGTAAAAAAGAGAGAAAAAACAGTAAAAACAGGAGTTAGAAACGCTTTTATTCATAAAGGTTTATAAAATGTAAGCGCTTTCTTGACATTTATGGCCATATATGTTATATACTAATCTATAATAAATATCGGTTAACCTGTATTAATGATTTTTTTCCATCAGTTTAAACTTGTTGACGTCCTGGTCCTGGTCCTGGTCCTGCAGGCTGTTTATACAGCCGTTAAATACGGCTTGCTTGTAGAGGCTGTCAAGGACTGTGCCCTGGTGGCTGCGACTTTTTTTTCTTTCCAGTATTATCCGCTGCTGCTGCAAAAACTGGAAAGCGAAGCAATTAAGCAGGATCAGCTTTATTTTTTGTCATTTTGGATCATTTTTACTTCCATACTGATAATATTTTTAATTGTACGTAAAATACTGCAGCTTTTGATCCGCAGAGAAGAACTGTCTTTCCGGGAAAGATGGCTGTCTTTGCCTCTGGGACTGGCCCGGTCAGTGCTTTTGACCAGCACCCTGGTCTTTGCCGCTCATTTGCTGCCGCTTACTGACGGGTTTTTCAGGGACAGCTTGTCCCGGCGCGTGTTCAGGCCGGTCGCTCCTGTGCTTTATGAGGTTTCTTTCCCTATTTATCATAAATTGAGGCCGGAAGAGGAAAAGAACAAGGAGATCATTAAGTATTATGAAACTCAGAAAAATTTATCAGGAAGTCATAAAAAAAGGAATTGAGGCAGATCCCAGGCCTAGAGAAGTGCTGGACTCTTACCTGCATACGCAAAAAAAGAGTTTTGATCTGCTGAACTCCCGGGACAAAGAGTTTTTTGATCAGGATAAACTTTTCAATCCTTTCAGCGACACCAGGATCCTGTTCGGAGATCAGGACCTGGAAATCAGATCTCTTATCGCCGGTATTGATATCGACGGTTCGGAACTGCTTCTGGTAGACCGTTTGCGGGAAAAAGGCACAGACATAGATCTGGTAGTATCGCATCATCCCCAGGGCAAAGCTTATGCTCATTTTTATGAAGTGATGGACCTTCAGACAGATGTTTTTTATGATACAGGAATATCTTTAAGTTCTGCCCAGAATCTGCTGCAGGAAAGAAAAGGCGAGGTCAGCCGCCGGGTTTCCGGAGCTAATCACCAGAGGGCCCTGGATTTTGCTTCCTGGCTTAAACAGCCGTTTATGTGCATGCACACTCCCTGCGATAACCTGGCTTATTCTTTTATCCGGGAACTGACCGCTAAGGAACAGCCTAAAACTCTGGGGTCTCTGCTTGATCTTTTGATGAATATACCGGAATACAGAGATGCGGCAGCTCATAATAATCCGCCCAGGATAACTGTGGGAGGTAAAGATTCCCGGATCTCTAAAATACATATCGAGTTTACCGGAGGCACGGAAGGACCTCTGCCTATATATGAAAAACTTTCCGCTCAGGGCGTGGACACGATAGTCGCCATGCACCAGTCAGAACAGCATCATAAGAAATGCAAAGAAGCCAACATCAATGTCATTGTGGCATCGCATATTGCTTCCGATAACCTGGGAGTCAATTGCATGCTCGATCATCTTCTTGCTCAGGAGCAGCTTACAGTATATGAGTGTTCCGGATTTAAACGGTTTTCGCACAAATAATGATTCCGCAGAATTTTATAGATGAAGTACAGGCGCGGACCGATATTGTAGAGGTGATCTCAAGCTATATACCTCTGAAAAAAACGGGCAGAAATTTTAAAGCAGTATGCCCTTTTCATTCGGAAAAGACCCCTTCGTTTATTGTCAGCCCGCAGAAGCAGATCTTTCATTGTTTCGGGTGCGGTGAAGGCGGAGGAGTGCTTCATTTTTTGATGCTCTATGAAAAAATAACTTTTCGGGAAGCAGTCGAGTTTCTGGCCGCACGCTGCGGCATGAAGATGCCTGATCAGCCTGCTTCTTTTCGGGAACAGAGCAAAAGCGGCCTTTACGACGCAGTTAAACAGGCTGCTGATTTTTTTGCCGATAACCTGAAAAACCGGCCTCAGGCTAAAGCAGCCAGAGAGTATCTTTACCGGCGTGATGTAAAAGATGAAACTATCGAACAGTTTCAGCTGGGCCTGAGCCTTTCTTCCGCTCCGCTTATGGAGTATATGCGGAAAAAAGGGGTAAGGCTGGAAATCCTGGAGCAGGCTTCTCTGATCGTGCCCAGACGCAGCGGCGGATACAGCGATATGTTCCGGGACAGGATAATGTTTCCTATTTACGATCCCAGGAAAAGAGTGGTCGGTTTCGGCGGGCGGATGATCAGGGACAGGGAAAATTCTCCCAAGTATATCAATTCTCTGGAGAATCCTCTTTACAGCAAAAGAGAACAGGTATATGGACTGCATCTGGCCAAAGAAGATATCGTGAAAAAAAACAGTGTTTTTGTGGTTGAAGGCTATCTGGATATGATCATTCCTTTTGTCCGCGGTATCAGGAATATAGTTGCTTCTCTGGGAACTGCTTTGACCAATGAGCAGATAAGGCTGATCAAGCGTTATACAGTCAACGCAGTTCTGGTTTATGATGCCGACACTGCCGGACAGACTGCTAATTTAAGGGCTTTGGACCTGCTTTTGGAACAGGGCCTTAATATCAGCGTGGTCAGGCTGCCGCAGGGCCATGATCCTGATTCCCTGGTAAGGGAAAAAGGGCCGGAAGCATTAATGGCGTTGCAGGAAAAAGCTCTGGATTTTTTTGATTACAAGACTTTGCTTCTGGCCGAATCGTTTAAACGGGATACGATAGAAGGTAAAACCAGGATAGCTCAGGAAATGCTTAAGACTATCGATAAGATCGGCAGTGAAGTGGAAAAGTTCGAATACATAAAGAGGCTTTCCTCTTATTTGTCGGTAAGAGAAGAAGTGCTTTTGCTGGAGATGCGCAAGCTTTGCAGTAAGAAAAGAAGAAAGTTTTCTTCTGTTCAGGATGCGCCGGTGATCCCGGTGCCGATAACCGAGAAAAGGATAGTACAGTTTATGCTCAGTAATAAAAAAGTGATGTCTCTGGTGATGAAAAATCTGGAGCCGGAAGATCTGACTCATCCTTTAACCCGTAAAACCGTTGCTTTACTTTTTGATAAATTTACCGATAATAAAGAGTGGTCGATTTCTGCTGTTTTAAGCATGATCGAAGACAAAGAGATATCCCGGTTTGCTTCTGAGCTGAGCATGGAGGAAGGGGTCTCTTTGAATAAAGACCTTTTGCGGGAGTGTTTGCTGAAATTACGCGGCCGCAGGGTAAAAAAAATGAAAAATTCACTACAAAAACAACTGCGGGAAGCTGAAGCCCGCAATGATCAGGAAAAGATAAAGGAATTGATTATAAAATACAGAGCGGTAAGCAGTGAGGTAGAACAAAATGGTTAAAACGAAAATTCTGGAACGCAATATCGAACAGCTGGTTGATCTGGGTAAGAAAAAAGGATACCTGACTTATGATGAGATCAATCATTTCCTTTCTGAAGAAATAACTTCGGCTAAGGCCATGGACAAGATATTTGAGCATCTGGATAAGGAAAAGATCCGGGTGCTGGAACAGAGTGAAGTCCCGGCCTGGGAAAAAGATAAAGAAAAAAAGAAAGCTACTTCCGAGGTCCTGCCGGTCGATGATCCGGTCAAGATGTACCTTAAACAGATGGGCCAGATCCCTCTGCTTTCCCGCGATGAAGAGATCAGGCTGGCTAAAGAGATCGAGGAAAGAGAAAATAATCTGAGAGAAATAGTTTATGCCACTCCTCTGGCTAAAGAAGTTTACCTGGGCGTATGCCGTAAGCTTATTGACGGAGAATTCAATCCTGATGATTTTGTTAAAGGAGAGGTGAAGAATAAAGAAAAAGAAGTTCTGCGGATACGCAAACTTTTTAATAAACTGGTGCGGATAAAAAAGGTCGACTCTCAGAAAGAAGCTTTGCGTAAATTCAATTTCACCATTTCTCTGGTGGAAATGATCGTAGAGCATATGACTGATATAGTCAAAGACCTGGAGCGGGTGGAGCGCAAACTGAAACGGTCCCGGGAAGTATCAGCCAAGCGCAAACTGAAACGGGAATACAACGGTCTTTCCCGCAATGTGCTGATGCCCAAGGAAAATGAAGACCCGCGTAAACGGTTTAAGGAGATCAGTGACAGACAGGATGAATATAACTGTTCTAAAAAATCTCTGGTTGAGGCTAACCTGAGACTGGTGGTCAGTATCGCTAAAAAATACGTTAACCGCGGTCTTTCTTTTCTGGACCTTATTCAGGAAGGCAATATCGGTTTGATCAAAGCCGTGGAAAAATTCGAGTATAAAAGGGGTTATAAGTTCTCCACTTATGCTACCTGGTGGATACGTCAGGCCATAACCAGAGCTATTGCCGATCAGGCCCGGACTATCCGGATCCCGGTCCATATGACAGAGACCATTAACAAGATCATCCGCATTTCCCGTCTTTTTGTTCAGGAAAAAGGCAGAGAGCCTGCTCCTGATGAATTGTCCAAGGAATTAAAAATGCCGATCACCAAGATCAAGGATATTCTGAAAGTATCACAGCAGCCGATTTCCATACATACTCCTATCGGTGATGATGGAGATACTTATTTCGGTGATTTTATAGAGGATAAAAAAGCAGTGTCTCCGGCTAATGCCACGGTTTATTCCATGCTCAGGGAAGAACTGGTCCAGGCTATGGATTCTCTTACTGACCGCGAGAAAAAAATATTAAGCCTGCGTTTCGGTCTGGAAGACGGTACACCCAAGACTCTGGAAGAAGTGGGCAATATCTTTAAGGTCACCAGAGAGAGGATCAGGCAGATCGAAGCCAAAGCTCTGCGTAAATTGCGTCATCCCAGCCGGTCCCGCAGACTGCAGGCTTTTCTGGAACTGACCCTGTTTAAGGGCAAATTCCGCTCCATGTAGGACAAACAGATGAGTTTCTCATTAGGTAAGGGTTACGGTAACGAAGCCCGTATCGGTTAACGTTTTACGGTTACGTTAACCTATTCCCAAAAGACGTTAAACGTAGCCCTAAGACGAAACGGGCGTCGTAACCGTTAACCGTAATCCATATTCTTTACTTGTCACCTGTCACTTGTCGCTTTTGCCGGTTCAGCACTATTTATCCTTTTTACTTGTGCTGAAGGCACTCTTTGGATATAATTAACCTCAACGGTAATTAAATAATATATAATATAAGAGGTTAAGCACCTGCCTTTTGATTTATTTTTATTATGATCGATAAAAAAGTAGTAGAACACATTGCTCATCTGGCTCGGGTCGAAATAAACGAAGAAGAAAAGGGCTTTTTAGGCCAGCAGCTTTCTCAAATCCTGGGATACATAGACCAGCTCCGGGAACTGGATGTAGATGGAGTTGACCCTTACCGCGGAGTTTTTTCTCAGGAAAATGTGCTGAGAGAAGACAAAGTCAGTCCGTTTTCAGACCGGGACTCGATCATCGCTAATATGCCTCTGGAGAAAGACGGTTTTTTCAAGATCCCTAAGGTTATAGAATGAAAGAATTGCATACTCTTACAGCTGCGGACCTGTCCGCAAAAATAAAAAATAACGATCTGGACCGGGACAGGGTCAGCGGTTATTTTAAGGAACGCATTGCCCGCTGTGACCGGGACCTGAAAAGTTTTGTCTCTTTTTTTGATCCTCCCTTAAAAGGTCAGGGCGATTCCCCTTTGTCCGGAGTGCCGATAGCTATCAAAGATAACATCTGCGTAAAAGGACAGGAGATCACCTGTGCGTCACGTATTCTTAAAGGTCACAGAGCGGTTTATGATGCTACTGTAATATCCCGTTTAAAACAGGCCGGTCTTGTTTTGACCGGGACTACTAATATGGATGAGTTTGCTTTCGGATCATCCACAGAATCTTCCTGCTATGGTTCTTCCCGTAATCCCTGGGATTTGTCCCGGGTACCGGGCGGATCGAGCGGAGGATCGGCAGCAGCAGTTGCCGGCCGTCTGGTGCCTTTGGCTTTAGGTTCTGATACCGGCGGTTCTATCCGGCAGCCTGCGTCTTTCTGCGGTGTGGTGGGATTTAAGCCTACTTACGGCAGGATATCCCGTTTCGGGCTGGTTGCTTTCGGGTCCAGCCTGGACCAGATCGGACCATTTACCACTAATTTTAAGGATTGCGCTTATCTGCTTAATATACTTTGCGGACGGGACCCGGCTGATTCTACCAGTGCCGGAGAAAAAGTACCGGATTTCAGCAGGTCGCTGGTAAAAGATGTTAAAGGATTGCGTATCGGTCTGCCCGGAGAATATTTTCAGAAAGGGCTCGATCCGGAAGTTAATAAAGCCATAACCGAAACCGTGAACCTGTTTAAAGATCAGGGAGCAAAATTCCAGGAAATATCCCTGCCTCATACAAAGTATGCCGTAGCTGCTTATTATATCGTGGCCTGTTCCGAGGCCAGTTCTAATCTGCAGCGTTTTGACGGGATCAAATACGGTTTACGTAAAGAGGCCAAGAATCTCAGTGATCTATATAAAGAAACCAAAGGGGCCGGATTCGGGCCTGAAGCCAAACGCCGGATATTTTTGGGCACTTACAGCTTATCCAGCGGATATTATGATGCCTATTATCTGCGTGCTTTAAAAGTGCGCACTTTGATCAAACAGGATTTCGAACAGGCCTTTAAAGAGGTGGATCTGATCCTTACTCCTACTGCTCCTACTACTGCTTTTAAACAGGGAGAAAAACTGGATGATCCTTTAAGTATGTATTTATCTGATATTTATACTATTTCCGCTAACCTGGCCGGAGTGCCGGGAGTATCTTTTCCCTGCGGTTTTGACCGGAACAAACTTCCCATAGGAGCTCAGTTTCTGGGAAAACCTTTTGACGAAGAAACTATGATCAGGGCAGGGTTTACTTATCAGTCTCTGACCGATCATCACCAGAAAATACCGGAAAAATTAAGATGAGTAAAGATTTTGATACAGTGATCGGACTGGAAGTACATGTGCAGCTGAGCACTGAGACCAAGATATTCTGTGCCTGTTCCACTGAATTCAATTGTCCGCCTAATACCAATATCTGCCCGGTGTGCTGCGGTTATCCCGGAGTGCTGCCTGTGCTCAATAAACGGGCTTTGGAACTTTCTCTGCGCGTGGGCCTGGCTTTAAACTGCCGGATCAATAAAACTATTTATTTTGAAAGAAAGAATTATTTTTATCCTGATCTGCCTAAAGGATACCAGATATCCCAGTTTGAGCTTCCCATAGCAGAACAGGGTAAAGTCGATCTGCCTTCAGGCAAACAGATCGGTATTACCAGGGCTCATATGGAAGAAGACGCGGGAAAACTTATCCATAAAGAAAAGTATTCTCTGGTCGATCTGAACCGCTGCGGTATACCTTTACTGGAAATCGTAAGTGAACCGGACATGCAGAGCCCGGAAGAAGCTTTTCAGTATCTGACCCAGCTGAAGCGTATTGTTCAGTATGTCGGCGGATCAAGCTGTGACATGGAAAAAGGATTTTTACGCTGTGACGCCAATATTTCTTTAAAGCCCAAAGGCAGGAAAGAATTCGGTACTAAAGTAGAATTGAAAAATATGAATTCCTTTAAAGGCGTAAAAGACGCTTTGGAATATGAACAGAAGCGTCAGGCTGAAGTTCTTTCCCGGGGCGGTAAGATTTATCAGGAGACCAGACTCTGGGACGAATCTGCTAAAAAGACCAAAGTGATGCGCAGCAAAGAGGAATCGCATGATTACCGGTATTTTCCCGAACCTGACCTGGTTAATTTTACTATTGCCGGGGAGATGGTAGCAGAACAGGAAAAACTGGTGGGGGAGCTGCCTCTGACCAGAAAAAACCGGTTTATAGAACAATATCAGTTGAGCGAAAAAGAAGCGGAGGTACTTATTTCCGACCGCTGGCTGGCTGATTTTTTTGAATCCTGCTGTCTTGCTTTAAATGACGCTAAAAAGATCTCCAATCTTCTGCTGGGACCTTTTCTGGAACTGGTCAACGGTCTGGAACAGGGTTTTGCTCAGGTCAAGATATCTCCCGAATCTTTTGCTGTGATTGTCAGCTATTTTTCTCAGGGAAAGATCAATAATCTTGGTGCCAAACAGGTTTTGACCAAAGCTTTGACCACAAATGAGGATATTGATGGTATTATAGAAAAAGAAGGCCTGGTCCAGGTTTCGGGCGAAGAGGAACTGCTTGCTTTTGCCCTGGAAGCCATAGACAGCAATCCTGCGGCTGTGACTGATTACCTTTCCGGGAAAAAAGGCGCGGTCATGTTTCTGGTGGGCTGCGTGATGAAAAAGACCAGAGGTAAAGCTAACCCTAAAATAGTAAAAGAACTGCTGGAAAAAAATATAAATAAAAGAAAGGGGTAAGGATGAAAAAAAAGATTTTCGTTTTTTTAGTTATCGTGATTGCCGGCCTTTCGCTTTCTTATGCAGGTTTTTCCTCAGCCGGAGAAAAAAAAGAGACTTATCAGGAACTCGATCTTTTCGGTGAGTCCCTGGCTATTATTCAGCAGAAATATGTAGAAGAAAAGGAATTTAAAGATTTGATCTACGGCGCTCTTTCCGGAGTGGCCCGTTCTCTGGATGCGTACAGCCAGTTTCTTAAGCCGGAAGATTATAAAGAACTTCTGGTCGAAACCGAAGGTAAGTTCGGAGGGCTGGGCATAGAGATCACTATGCGCGAAGGAGTGCTGACCATTGTGTCTCCCATAGAAGGCACCCCTGCTTTTGACGCCGGTTTAAAACCGGGAGATGTTATTGTCAAGATCGAAGGAGAGGTAACCAAAGACATTACCTTAAATGACGCAGTTAAAAAAATGCGCGGCGATCCCGGCACTGATATTACCATCACTATTTTCCGGGAAAAAGAACGCAAACTTCAGGACGTGACTATTACCCGGGCTATAATCAAGATTAAAGACATACGTCAGGCCAGAATTTTAAAAGACGGGGTAGGCTATGTGAAACTGGCTGAATTCAGAGAAAGGACTTCCCGTGATCTGGCTACAGCCCTGCAAAAGCTCGAGAAAGAAGGAATGACTTCGGTTATTCTGGATCTGCGCAATAACCCAGGAGGATTGCTGGTTTCTGCCGTGGAAGTGGCCAGTCAGTTTTTGGAAGACGGCAAGATCATAGTTTCCACCAAATCGCGCAGTGGAGAGACGATTTATTATAAGTCAGTCCCTTTACCTGTCAAATATCTGGAAATACCGATGGCCGTTCTGATCAACGGAGGCAGCGCTTCAGGCAGTGAGATCGTTGCTGCTGCAGTAAGAGAGAACAACCGGGCCGTGCTGGTGGGAGAAAAAAGTTTCGGCAAAGCTTCGGTGCAAAGTGTTATCCCTTTGAGCAACGGCGCAGCTTTACGTCTTACCACTGCGAAATATTATACTCCCGAAGGCACCAGTATCCATGAAAAAGGAGTTATTCCTGATATTGAAGCAGTCCAGGAAACAGTTTCCGGAGAAGAAACAGAAAAAAAAGACCTTTTTAAAGAGATTAACGGCGAACAGAAACAGGATGATTTTGATTACACCAAAGATTATCAGCTGCTGCGTGCCGTAGACCTGATCAAAGGACTGATGGTCCTTGCACCGCAGAATTGAGTTATGTTTGTTCTGGGCATTGAGACTTCCTGTGATGAGACTTCCTGTTCCGTGGTCAGGGACAGAAAAGTGCTTTCTCAGGTTACAGTGTCTTCTTTAAAATATCATAAACAGTACGGCGGAATTATTCCTGAGATCGCTACCAGAAATCATCTCCGGTTTATTGACAAAGTCTATAATCTGGCTTTAAAGCAGGCCGGGATCAAAAGTTTTCAAATAAAAGCTGTGGGAGTGACCCATAAACCCGGCCTTATCGGCGCTCTTTTGGTCGGGATCAATTTTGCCAAAGCTTTAAGCCTGGGCCTGGATATCCCTTTGCTGGGGATAGACCATCTTCATGCTCATTGCTTTGCTCCTTTTCTCAATACCAGAAAGAGATTCTCTTTCCCCTTTATCGGCATGGTCATTTCCGGAGGTCATACCGAACTTTTTCTCGTTAAAGATTTTGATGATTTGCGGGTAGTCGGCAAGACCAGAGACGATGCCTGCGGCGAATGCTTTGACAAAGTGGCCCGGGCTTTCGGACTGGGTTATCCCGGCGGAGTTTACATTGATAAGATCTATAAAGAAAAATATAAAAACAGCTTTTCTTTTACCTGTCCCAGGATCGGTCTGGATTTCAGCTTCAGCGGGATCAAGACTGCCCTGGTTTATAAAAAAATGGAACTGGAAAAAAAAGGTCTGTTAAACCGTAAAACTACGGTAAAGATAATTTCTTCTTTTCAGGAAAGCGTGGTCAATACTCTGGTGGACAATGCTTTTGCCGCTGCCTCTGAATATAAGGCTAAAAAGATCGTTTTCGGGGGAGGAGTTACTGCTAATAACAGGCTGCGCCGGCTTTTGGCAGAAGCAGAAAAAAAGCATAAGATCAAAGTATTTCTGCCGGAAAAAGAATATACCGGAGATAATGCGGCAATGGTTGCAGGCCTGACTTTTTATCTGTATAATAATAAAGGCCATAAAGGAAGCCTTTCTTTAAAGGCAGGAGGATAAAAGGATGAGTTCATTTCGGGAAATAGCCTTTCGGCTGCTGATTGCTTTTATTCTCGGCGGAGTGATCGGCTTTGAACGCGAAAAAAAAGGACGCAGTGCTGGTTTGCGGACACATATCCTGGTCTCTGCCGGGTCCTGTCTGATCATGCTGGTTTCCCTTTATATCTATGAGCTGTATAAACAGGAAGTAGCTCTTGATCCGGGCCGTATCGCAGCCGGAGTAGTTACCGGCATAGGATTTTTAGGCGCAGGCACGATCATCAGAAGTGCCCAGGAAGTGCGCGGTCTTACCACTGCAGCCAGTGTCTGGCTCAGCGCGGCTATCGGTCTGGCTGTAGGCTGCGGTTTTTTAAGCGGTGCTTTTATTACTACAATTATCGCTTTACTGACTCTTTTGGTGTTAAAACCCCTGGAACGTAAACTTGAGCAAATAAGATAAATTAAAGGAGGAAACTCTTATGGCCAAAAAGAAAGACAATGACCAGTATCTGGATGTAAATGCCAGTATGCAGGGGACTATGACCTTTTCCGATCCGGTCAATCTGCGGATCAACGGCAGGTTTGAAGGAACTTTGCAGACTAAAGGCAAACTGGTCGTGGGAGAGGACGCGGTGGTTACCGCGGATATAGAAGGAGAGATCATTATTGTTTCCGGTTTGATCAAAGGCAATATCAAGGCCAGTAAACTGCTTACGGTTACTCCTTCGGCCAATATTTCCGGAGATATCCTGGCCGCTAAACTGGAAGTTCAGAGCGGAGCAGTTATTAATTCCCGGATCAAAATGACCGGAGAACAGTTTTCTCTGCCTGAACTGGCTGATTATCTTTCCGTAGAATCGAACAAGATCATGGAATGGGTCAATAACGGCAAATTGCCCGCGCAAAGAAACGGCGGTGAATATATTTTTGACAGAAGAGAGGTGGAATTATGGGTGGCTCAGAACAGGTAACCCGCTTCAGAGAAAAACTGCTGACTACACGCGAAGTTTCGCGGCTGCTCGGAATTTCGGAAAAAGAATTGATCGAAATGACTAAAAGAGGGGATATCCCTCATTATAAGGTAGCAGGCGAGTTTTTGCGTTTCCGCAAACCGGAAATATTCAAGATCAAGGACGAAATTCAGAGAAAATTCAATTGCGCCCGTCCCCAGACGTCTTTGGGCGAAAGGGTCAGAGAATTTTTTTATTTTAATGATTTTTATATTCTTTCCGGGGCTGTGATCACTGTACTGCTTTGGTATATTTTTAAAGGATAGACCTTCCGTTTACTTCGAGATTAACCGGTTTTTAAAAATCAGGAAAAACAGAGGACATAGCATTCAGCAGATAAAAAAAAGACAGGATTTTTCCTGTCTTTAAAAAAAAGGAGCAGTTCTCTTTAGAACTTGACATTGAACATGTATTGGACCTGATTACTTTGCAGTTTAGGCTCACCTTTCATCTTGAAAAAATTTATTCTTGCTTTTTCTTTGACAAAATCTTCCACGTCTTTGGCCTTAAAATAAGGCATGAATACATCCATACCCAGCATTTCTTTCCACTGCCTGCGGAGAAGAGCTTTATTGTCTTTTTCTTTTACCGGAGCGGCATAAGCTTTGCTGTTGATCAGGCTCAAAAAAGAGCGATTTTCATAAGTCATGTCAATAGAATTGGTTACGGTTATATCTGTTTTTATCGTTTCTGAGCGAAGATCAGCTTCCATACCGGTTTCTTTTATCCGGCCGGAAAAATCTTCCTGAGTATAAACTGTCAGCCCGGACAGCAGGAAAAAGAAACTTAAACCTAAACCACTGATCGTTATTAATTTGGATTTCATCTATTTACTCTCCCTACTTTAATTATACCACTTTTAGAAGGGTTGTTTCTAATAATCAAAACAAAAGCATGCAGAAAAAATAGAATTAATCGCTGAATATAATGGAAAGAAGATTTTTTACCGCATCTCCGGCTGAACTGACCCCCCTGACCAGTCCGTCCACTGCGCCTTTGATCTCTTCTCCCGGAGCCCGCCACAGAGCAAATAAACGGTATCGGTTCTGACCGCGTTTTTCGGGGTCTTCTCTTTCCCAGACTTCGTATTGATAGGCTTTTTTTATGTTCTGCGGTCCCTGGATAAAAATTCCTTTAAGCGGTTCCACAATGATCCCGGCCAGGCCTTTGCCTGTTCTGATCAGATGATGCCGGGCTGAATAGGCATAACTGTTTATGCCAAGAGAAAAACAGAGGTAGACCATAAAAACCAGTTTAATTATTTTCTTCATCACGCAGTTTTTTTGCATAAGCATACCATTCCGGTTTATCCTTGATCTGGAGAATAAGTCTCTGCAGCTGAGCTTCTCCCCGGTAAGGCCAGAATCCGTATTTTTTGGCTTCATTATAAGCCTGTTTGGGCTGCCAGTCATAGATCAGCACTCTGTATACAGCGATCAGAGCTCCGGTCCTGTCTCTGCCGCTGACACAATGTATAAATACAGGCTGATTTTCTTTAGTCATTACTAGCTTCAGAAAATCAAGTATCAGCTGATCGTCAGGCCTTTGGTATACACTCATCGGCAGATTGTAAAAATGCATGCCCAATGATTCTAACAGAGCTTTTTCCTCTTCAGTCTGTTCTCCCTGACCTCTCAGGCTGAGCACTGTTTTTATGCCCCTGGCTTTTAATTGTTCAAAACCGGCCTGATTAGGCTGTCCCCCTCTCCAGATCCTCTGATCGACTTGATAAAAATTGGGGATATCGACAAAAGGGTCTTTAATATAGCCCAGCTGAGCGCATCCGCAGAAACAGAAAATAAATAAAAATAGATAAGTAAACCTTTTCACAGCAGAGATATTATAGCAGAGAAATGAGAAATGAGAAGGGAGAAGGGAGAAGGGAGAGATAATATAAAATTACAAATACGTAGGGGCGGCGGCTTGCCCCCGCCCTTTCATTAAAATAGCCGATAGATAAAGGCCGGAGGCTGAGCTATCGCCAAAAAAGATCCTGGATAAGGTGGATTAGTTAACAAAACCAGCGACACTACTTTTGCTAGCCAAAGGTCTGTGTGCTATCTAAAGGGATACCGAACGTATTCTGAAAAACTGCCCCGGTAATATAATTTTTTATCATTTACGGCAATTATTTAAATTGATCATTAGAATTGTAAAATTTTTTTTGCTGCCTTTTGCAATTCTGGATTAGCTAAAGCCATAAGTTTTTTCTTTACTACTCTTGAAAAATATTCTCTTTCTGTTTTTGTTAATTTTTCACTTCGAAGTTTTTTCAACACCAGATCTTTTTGGCGGGCGGAAAAAAGCTGCGATAAAGCATATTCCAGATATAGCTCTTCATGCCTGCTTTGCAAACCGTTATACTGTTCTTCCTTCTCGCTGAAATAATTGTTGAACACCTCTTTTAATCTTTCAAAGCTCATTTTTTTCTTCGTGACTGTTACTTCCCCGGTTTCTTTCAATTTATCCAGGAATTCTTTAGTTTTTTTTCGGTCGGAAACAGGTAATTTTTCATATAGTTGATCAGCCCACCAGAATTTTAATCGGAGATATCTATAAAGCGCTAAAGATAAGTCAACAAGCTGGGAAAAAGAATCCAGGTCCGGTTTATTGTGTTTAAGCCTGTTTCTGACTGTGTTGTAACTAAAAAGTTCTCTTTTGTTGGCATTACTTAACAAAACAGGAAAGCCTTCCCATAGCCTTGTATCTTTACTTTTGACAACTTCTGCCAGAGTTTCGTTTACATCGAAAGTTTTTTCTAATTCGAACAAAGGAAATCCCAGGTTTCGTAATTGTGCGACTAAATTTTTATTCATCGTATATGTTCTCCTTTGCAAGCATTTTCATAAATGAATCTAGATGCTTTTTGTATCTTTCGTCTGAGATGTCATAAGAAGACGTTTCTAAGTAGACCCTTTTAAATTTGGCAAAATCTACTTCTTCTTTTTTTGCCCTTGCTAATAATATGCAATCCTCAAAATCTACCGTATTCCCTCTAAATAGTTTACTGATAAGAATATCATAATAATTCAGTATGCCCAGGTAAATACGTGAAAATTCCTTTAATTTAATATGGCGCCTTTCATCTAAAGGTGATTCTAATAATTCTGTAGTATGAATTTTATTTCCTGCAAATAAATCAAATATATATTGCTCTCCTTTTCTTTGCCATCCTGAGCCGGATACTTTTGTATACCCTAGTTCTTGTAATCTGCTTATCAAATAAGTATATTCTTTTTCTTTTGGCACAATAAAATCTACATCCTTCGTCGATTCCTTGATATTAAGCAGCGTCATTGCTGTCCCACCGCAGGCAATTAAATGTACTGTTTTATTTAAGAATTTATTCCATCCTTCTATATGCAGTAATAAGTCTCTTTTGTCCAGTCTATAGTTCATTATCTCATTCTATTTTGTATATATTTATGCAATTAATTGTATGCTTAGATACAATTTATTGTATCTATATATACAAGACAAGTATAATATAACATGCGGGGATAATAATTGTCAATCTTTTTTAGATAAAATAGCCATCAGTCGATAAAATCAATAACGTTGCTTTTGTTAATTAAAAGCACGTAACCCTGATCTTTAAACGTATGTCCGGTGAGTTTTTCTTTGGTATTTTTCGGGCATCCGGGAGCCCGAGAATAGGGTGTGGGGTTCAGCGTATAGCGGTTAGGGTTGCGACTTCGGCGCAAGGAAAATCTTGGAGGTAGGTATTTTTTATATCCTTGTTACTATTGACCATAGGCTATAGACCATCGACTGTATTTATTTTTTATTTAAGACAGGTGAAAGTCTTCCGTGGGTGTACGTCCGGTATTTTCTTCCCTGGTCCTCTCCGGGGTATGATAGTAGGTTGAGCGACGAGAAGGAGCTCAGCCGTAAAGCGTGCTTCTCTTCTCTGATTTTGCTTACAGCTGTACGCCAGAAAGGGGCAGAGCCCCTTAATGGAGTCCTAGCAGAACAACCTTATAAAAGAGAGACCTGCTTAATTGAGAAATCGTCCGCTGGAAGCGGACTAAAGAGCACTATGCTTAAAACTGAGCTGAAAACCGTGTTTCGAAGAAGCGAACGAAGTGAGTAGGACAGTGGCGGGGAGTGGACTTGAACCACCGACAGAACGGGTATGAGCCGTTTGCTCTACCAGCCTGAGCTACCCCGCCGGAATTTGAATAGGTAATTATACCATTACCTGACAAAAAATAAACTATTTTTCCCTGTGATTAAAAGTTTCTGATAAAAGCTCAGTTCCAGGCTTTGATCTGTTCAGGCTGAGGCAATGCCGGCTCATTTCTTATTGACAGTAAGACAGGCAAAGGAGTAATATTAAATTGTATATAAAAGGGTAATGGCGAGCTGCGAAAAAGACATGTAATTGATTTCCAGAATAAAAAGAAAATAATTTTTTGTTTTTTGGGGATGAAAAGGGGGGGGTATGGAGAAAAAAATTGATAAATTAACGGCTCAGAATGAAAGTCTGATACTCAGAATGATCGAAGTGAGCGAGTCAATTATCAATCACGGCGAAAAAATAGCAGAAATGGGAGATAAGGTCAAAGCTAACGAAGGTTTGGTTAATTTTATCCTGGATAAACTGGATGTTTCTCCGGAGGAGAGGGCCAGGATCGTTGCCGACAAAAGATCCTGAAAATTATTCCGGAGCATAAAAATTTTTTTAAAAAAGGGAGAGGATATGACTCCGACGAATAAAGGGGCAGTTCCCGGACTTCAGATGCAGATCCGGCAGGGATTGAAATGTAAATATTTGTTTTTAAAAACTCCTGAAAATAAGTACCTGGCTTTTGCCGAAGTATCTGCAGAAGAAGCAGCCCGTGACTGCGGTGCTGCAGGCCAGGGTGACATTCGCAACCTTTGCCGCCAAGTCTGCGGATTTTGAATTAATCCGGAGTCAGGGCCTGTGTCCGGCCCTGATCTAAGGGGAGGTGAGGCTGTGGATATAACCATTAAGTTTATGATGCGTCCGGTTACGCATTGTAAAGAAGGATGTCGAACCCGGTCCCGGGCATGACCTGGACCTGCCCATTGTTCCGCATTCTTTCGGTAAATTTTAAATCAGGGGAAAAAGGCAATGAAATTAAACGGTATAGGGTTAACGGTGGCAAAAGGCGGTGGCAATGAATGAGCGAAGGAAATACATACGCATACCGGAAAAAGCGGAAATAAGCTATCGATTGCTTAAAGACAAAAAAATTAAAGCTTTTCTTACTCAGGATATCAGCCGGGGCGGAATAAGATTTCTGGTCCATGATTTTGTGCCTAAAGGCAGCCTGATCGAAATCAGGTTGTCTTTATCTAAGATTTATTTTTCTTTTGAGACTCTGGTCAAAGTAGCCTGGGTTTCCAAACAGCCTTTTAATGAGCGTTATGAAGTGGGAGTTGAATTCGTCAGCATACCTCAGGATATTGTCAGCCGTCTGGTAGCGTATGTCTACGGTATCGAAGATGACCGGGAAACGGAAAGCCCCGCTTCCTGAAGATCTTAAAGGAAACAGTCATGGATGATTTTTTTACAGTGATCAAGGAAAGACACAGTTACAGAGGGTCTTTTGCCGACAAAGCAGTTCCCCGCCAGGACCTGGAAAAGATCATCGATGCCGGGCTGAGCGCTCCTTCGGGAAAAAATGAGCAGACTACTGAGTTTGTGGTCATAGATGATCCTCTGCTTTTGCACCAAATAGGGCAGATGCATTCGATGCAGGCAATGCATCAGGCTAAGGCAATGATAATCTGTATTATTGATAAAGATCCTGAACCGGTTTATCACGGTTATTCTTTTCAAGTCGAAGATTGTTCCGCTGCAGTAGAAAATATGTTTCTGGCTCTTACTGCTTTGGGTTATGCTTCGGTCTGGATTGACGGCTGGCTGCGTTTGGAAGGCAGGGCGGAAAAGATCGCAGAGATAATAGGCTTGCCCCGGGGTAAACAGGTCCGGGTTTTACTTCCTGTGGGTATATCCAGAGATACAGTCCCGCGCCTGAAGAAAAAATCTTTTGAGCGGAGAGCCTGGTTTAACCGTTATCATGGAGAAAATGAGAAAGGTCATGCTGCGAGAGAAAACGATTAAAGCTTTGGAAGAGCTTATTGCGGCCAGGGAAGAAGTGGACGACTTGCTTCCTTTACGCGATAAAAAAACCGTTTCTGCTCCGGATATGGAAAGACTGTGCTCTGCTTTTACCAGAGAAAAAAAAGCTAAAAAAAATTATTATGACCTTTTAGCTCTGGACCTGAATTGGAGCCCTGAAGAAAAACAGGAATGGTTAAGGGGTGCAGGTCTGGATAAAAATAAACCCTGCCTCTAGCATTTTTCCGTAATAACAGAAAAATACTTGTAAAAAGCGGTAGAGCTTAAAAGAGAAACTGGTCAGGCTGGTTTGGATTCCTGTTTTCTTCTTTTGGCAAGTAATTTTTTCGCACGCTGAGTCAAGTCCTCGAAAGTTTTTTCCCCTTTAACAAAAGCGCGTACTGCATCTTTTGCCTTGCGGACTTTGGTAGCGTGTATTTTTTTCATTTCTCGTTTGTAGCGACCCATAGTCAGGTTTCCTCCTTAATTTTAAGACCTTAATTATGGCTAAAATAGGCCTGTTTGTCAAGAGATTATTTTATTTATCGGATAAAGCGGCTGAAAGATTTTCAGTTTTTGCCGGCTGTCTTTTATCCGTAGATCAAGGCTCTGTTGTCTGATTAAAATCAAGGGCAATTCGATCTGTTTTCTCTGTCTTTACAAGAGAAAACTTAATGATATAATTAATTTCTATGGAAGACCCCTGCCCTAAATTCATTTTTATCCGCTTATGATATTTAATATATTTTTAATTATTGTTTTTTTGCTCTTGTCTGCGTTTTTTTCCGCTTCGGAAACAGCTTTGTTTTCTTTAAGCAGAAGAAGATTCCGTAAACTTAAGGAAAAAAACCCTGGAGCAAAAAGGCTTAATCCTGTATTCCGCCAGCCTGATCTTTTTCTGGCTGTGATCGTATTCGGCAATATGGTGGTCAATATTGCTCTGACCTCTTTGAATACCAGGCTGTTTGCCTCATCCTGGGGTGATTACGGCATATTGTTTTCTATTCTGGTGTCAGGCGGTCTGATCCTGTTTTTCGGAGAGATACTTCCCAAAACTCTGGCAATTCATTCTGCCGAACGTCTGGCTCTGGCCCTGGGCCCTGCTCTGGTGATGCTGTTCCGTTTTATTTCTCCTCTGGTCAGAAGCACGCAGAATTTGGTAGGAAAGATCACCGGTTTTCTGGTCAGGGAGAAAAAACCTTTTTCTGAAGAGCGTTTTAAAATGGCTCTGGTCCTGGGCCGGGAACTGGGCACTATCACAGAGGCTGAAGAAGAGCTGATCAGTTATGTGCTGGAGTTTAAGGATACCCAGGTTTCGGAGATACTTACTCCCAGAGTAGAGGTTCAGGGAATAGAAGAAAATTCTTCTCAGGAACAAGTCGAATGTCTGCTCCAGGAGCAGATGCATTCCAAATTGCCTGTATACAAAGGATCTCTGGATAATATTACCGGAATTCTTCAGGCCAAAGACGTATTTCTTAATTTTGAACAGAATTGGAAAAAATTTATCCGTAAACCGGTTCTGGTGCCTGAGAGCAGAAGGATCGATGATCTGCTTCAGACTTTTCTTGATCAGGGAGAGCGTATTGCCGTGGTTCTTGACGAATACGGAGGAACTGCCGGTATCGTTACTTTGGAAGACATAGAAGAAGAGATCTTCGGAGAGATCTATGATGAATTCGAAGTGCCCCATAAAATGATCGAACAGAAGGAAGAAAATAAATGGCTGGTCTACGGTAAGATCCCGGTCAAGACTTTGAACCTTGAATGTGACCTGGACCTGCCGGAAGAAGAGGATACTCTGGCCGGGCTGATCCTTTCCCGCCTGGAGCGCCTGCCCCATGCCCGGGAGCGGATCGAATTTGCTCAGGCGGAGGTGGTCGTGGAACGGGTGACTGTAAAGAGGATCATCAGCGTGACGGTGAACAAAAGATGAATATATTAATATATGTCAGCGGATGTCTGCTGTTTATTTTGCTGCAGGGAGTGTTTGCTTCCAGTGAGATCGCTTTTGTTTCCTCCAGTCTGCTTAAACTCAGGTCCATGCGTGAAAAAAACAAGAGTATTCAGTATGCTTACCGGCTGCTTTTGCGTCCGGAACGGTTTCTGGCTACTGCTCTGGTAGGCACGAACCTGTCGATGATAGTCAGTTCTTCTCTGGCCACTTCTCTTTTGATCTATCTGGGACATGAACAGACCAGCAATCTCTGGGTGACTTTTTTCCTGCCGCCTTTGATCGTGGTTTTTGCCGAACTGGTCCCTAAAAATATCGGCCGTTATTACCGCGAAGAACTGGGTATAAGGATTGCTTTTTTTTACCGTTTTTTTGAATTTATTCTCTGGCCTCTGGTGGTGGTCATTGAAAAAAGCTCTTTGCTGGTGGTAAGACTGGTTATCGGTAAGATTAAAAAACGTTCTTTTTTCATCAAAAGGGAAGAACTGCTTTCTCTGGCCAAAGAGATCGAACGTGAAGGGATCCTGGAAAAAGGAGAAAAAGAAGCGATTGAGGATATCTTTGATTTCGGAGAGACAAAAATAAAAGAAGTGCTTACTTCGCTTAAGAAGGTAGCCGGTATTGATTTTACCGATTCCCGGGAAAAGATCATTTCTTTTGCCCAGGAGCACGGGTTTACCCGCTATCCTGTATTCCGGGACCGCAGGATAGAGGGCTATCTTAATATTTTTGACCTGTTTTATTCTCAGGAAAAGGACTGGCATAAACATATCCGGCCGATTATTCATGTCGGGTCCAGTCAGAAATCTTATCAGGTGTTTACCCTGCTTAAACATAAAAAGGAAAATATCGCGGTAGTGATGAGGGGCAGCCGTATTCTGGGTATTGTGACTCTGCAGGATCTGATCAAGGAAATAATCAGGTCCATAGCTAAATAAAGTCCCTGACTTTTGCCGGCCGGATGCAGAGAATAGTTGTTGCTAAATAAAGATTTTGTCATAGAATATTAAAGCTATGAAAAAGAAAACCGTAAATGTGGTCCTGGATACAAATCTGTTCATTAATCCTGATTGCCGCTTTCTTTTCGGCAAAACTCCGGAAGAAGCTTTGAATAATTTTCTGGAGCTTCTTTCTCAGGCCAAAGGGATTACCTGTTATATGCCTCCTTCGATCTATGAGGAATTGATAAAATTCATCAATGAGGAGAAAATATCTGATAAATTTCTGCTTATTGACAAAAAACCGCCTTCTAAATATGAGCTTTCTGTGCCGGCTATTTTTCTTTATGAATTTATTGAGGAAATGCGCGGCCGTATCAATAAAGGACTGCGCATTGCCGAAAAGCATTCACGCAAGAATCTGCAGGATGCCGGTGATCAGGAAAAGATCAAAGCTCTGCGCAATGAATACCGCGTGGCTTTGCGGGAAGGCATAATTGACAGTAAAGAAGATTTTGATCTGGTTCTTCTGGCTAAGGAATTGAATGCCTGGCTGGCTACTTCCGACAATGGTTTGATCAAATGGGCTCATAAACTGGGTATTACCTGTCTTTCCGCCCGGGAACTGAAAACCGCTCTGGATGCTCATTCCGCAAAAAAGGCCAATACCTGAATTCAGGCTCAAATATCATGAAAAAAGACCTTTTTAATTCCAGTAATTATGATTATGAAATAGCGCAGGAACTGATCGCTCAGGAACCGCTTAAGGAAAGGCCTTCTTCGCGCCTGCTGGTCCTGGACAGAAAACAGCAGACTTTTTCCGAAACAGTATTCAGGGATATTGTGTCTTTGTTCAAGGCCGGTGACGTGCTGGTGATCAATAATACCAAGGTGATCAAAGCCAGGCTTTTGGCCAGAAGGGAAAGCGGCGGACGGCTGGAAGTGCTGCTTTTGCGTGACCGGGGACAGGGGCTTTGGGAAGTTCTGGTCAAACCGGGGAAAAAAGCCAGATTAGGCAATAAATTATTTTTTTCCGAAGATAAAAGTTTTTTTGCTACAGTAAAAGACCGCACCGAACAGGGAGGGAGAATATTACAGTTTTCTCATCAGGACCTCATGCCTTTGCTTGATCGATACGGTAAAGTGCCCACTCCGCCCTATATTAAAAAAGAAGTTGATGATGCCGCCCAGTATCAGACTGTATACGCAGAAAAAGAAGGGTCTATTGCAGCGCCTACCGCAGGTTTTCATTTTACTCCTGAACTGCTGGAGACTTTAAAAGCTAAAAAAGTGCAGGTGGTTTATGTTACTTTACACTGCGGCCTGCCTACTTTCCGTCCCATAAAAACAGAAGATATACGCGATCATAATATGGAAGAAGAAGTGTTTGCCCTGAGTCAGGAAACAGCTTCGGTCATAAATAAAGCCAAACAGGAAAAACGCCGGGTCATTGCCGTAGGTACGACTTCCATCAGGACTCTGGAGTCTTCGGCCAGGCCCAGGGGAGATGATTTTAAGGTTGAGCCGGGACTGGGAGAGACTAGACTTTATATTTATCCCGGGTATAAATTTAAGATCATAGATGCGGTAGTGACTAATTTTCATACACCTCTTTCCACCAATTTAGTGCTTATTTCCACTTTTGCCGGTTCTGAACTGGTACATTCCGCTTATCAGTACGCTTTAAAGGAAAAATTCAGATTTTTTTCTTTCGGCGATGCCATGTTCATAATCTGACCTCAGGGATTAAAATAATTAATCGTTGAAAATCAGTACTTTATGCAAAAAAATCAGTTCTGAGCAGGGACCTGCTGTTGACTTGACTGCTGCTTTTTTATATAATACTTTTTCTTGACGAGGAGGTCTGAAATGGGAGTAGATTTAACTAAAATTAAAACATTTCTTTTATGTGGTCATGCTCAGTCAGGAAAAACCTCTATCGCTGAAGCTCTGCTTTTTAAATCTGGGACGACCACCCGCTTAGGTAAAGTTGAAGACGGCACAGCTGTAAGTGATTACGAAGATGATGAGAAAGAAAGAAAAAGTTCGGTTAACCTTTCTCTGCTTCATGCCGTCAGTAAAGGCACATCTCTGCAGATAATCGATACTCCGGGATATCTTGATTTTATCGGTGACCTGGTTTCCGCATCACGCGGGGCCGACTTTGCGGTTATGGTAATCAATGCTGCCCAGGGTATTGAAGTAGGTACGGAAAAAGCCTGGGAAATAATCACCCGGGAAAACATACCCTGCATGTTTTTTGTTAATAATCTGGATAAGGATAGTGCTGATTACGCTAAGACAGTCAAGGAGATCAGGGATTGCCTGACCAAGAAAGCAGCTTCTTTCTGCGCTATTGAAGGTAAAGAAACAACCAGTATTTTAAGTCATAGAGAGAAAAACGAAAGTCTTTACAGCCAGATAGTAGAGATCGTTGCCGAAAGTGATGACGCCCTTCTGGAAAAATATCTGGAAACCGGAGCTTTGGAAAACGAAGAAATGATCAAGGCTTTAAAAAAGGCGATTGTAAATGCTCAGATCTTCCCTGTATTGGGCGGAAGCGTAGCCGAAGATATGGGCATAGAAGCTTTGCTGGAATTTCTGGTCGATGATATGCCCGGAGCAGCCAGGGCCAGACCGCGTAAAGCAGTTGACGGCGAGGATAAAGAAGTGGAATTAAAAGCTGATGCTGACGCTCCTCTGGTGGCTCAGGTATTTAAGACTGTGATCGATCCCTTTATAGGTCAGCTCAATCTTTTTCGAGTTTTTTCCGGCAGTTTATCTTCAAACAGTGAAATCTATAACGTGACTCAGGGACATAAAGAAAAATTCGGACAGATATTTAAATTACAGGGAAAACAGCAGGTACCGGTCGATAAACTGGTTTGCGGCCAGGTCGGTGCCGTAGCTAAATTGAAGGATACCAATACAGAGGATGTCCTCTGTGATTCTTCCCGGCAGCTTAAACTGGCTCCTTTGGAGTTTCCTGTGCCTTGTTATTCCGCTTCAGTCAAGCCTAAGACCAGGCAGGACGAAGAAAAAATATCTTCTGCTCTGGCCCGTTTGACCAGCGAAGATCCGACCTGTCAGACTTCGCGCGATGCTCAGACTCATGAAATGCTGATTTCCGGAATGGGAGAACTGCATCTTCAGGTGATCATTGCCAGGATGAAGCGCAAATACGGAGCTGACGTTGATCTGGGTACCCCCAAAGTGCCTTACCGGGAAACTATTTCCAAAAAAGTAAAAGTACAGGGACGGTATAAAAAACAGACCGGAGGGCACGGCCAGTTCGGTGATGTATGGATCGAGGTCGAACCTCTGGAAAGAGGAAAAGATTTTGAGTTTGTCGATCAGATCGTAGGCGGAGCCATACCCAGAAATTATATCCCTTCAGTGGAAAAAGGGATCAGAAAAGCAATGGGTGAAGGGTTTATTGCCGGTTTTCCACTTTCGGACATAAAAGTCACTCTTTTTGACGGATCATATCATCCGGTCGATTCTTCGGACATGTCTTTTCAGATCGCAGGTTCAATGGCTTTGCGGAAAGCTCTGGAAGAGGCTGCCCCGGTTTTGACCGAGCCGATAATGGATGTAGAAATAACTGTGCCTGAAGAATTTATGGGACAGGTTACCGGAGATATAAATTCGCGCCGGGGCCGGGTCCAGGGCATGGAAATGAAGGGTAAAAACGAGTCGGTCAAGGCTCAGATCCCTTTAGCCGAGATGTTTAAATACGCGTCTAATCTGCGTTCTGTTACCGGCGGCAGAGGTAATTACACAATGAGCTTTTCTCACTATGAAATAGTACCCTCAAGAATTACTCAGACCATAGTTGAGCAGGCTAAAGCTGCAAAACAAGAGGAATGAAAATATCTATATATGGTCTGGAGATCCAGCCCGGCAAATACAAATATTCCAGTGATCATTTCGCCAAACTGGTGAAAAAATTCGAACCGAAAAAGGTTACTCCTTTTACGGTCGAATTTGTCATGGAGGATTTTGACAAAACCGATGCGGTTGTTTTTCCCGCTGATAAGAAATTCGATTTTATTTTTATTGATCTGGAAAAGGTCGAAAAACGGCTGAACAAAGCAGTAGAAGAAAAAGAGGTCGAATTACTGAAAAAGGTCCAGGCCCTGCTGGAAAAAGAGCAGCTTCTTTGTGACCAGGAATTTACTCCGGAGGAGAAAGAGATCCTCAGAGAGCAGGCTTTTGTCACTTATAAACCTTCTTTAGCAGTTTCCGGCACAGAGGATATGGACAGCCTGATCAAGGCTGTATGCGATAAAGCAGGGGTGTTGTTGTTTTATACCGCAGGCAAAAAAGAAGTTCATGCCTGGGATATAAAAAAAGGGGATAGCGCGGTTGTTGCTGCCGGCAGGATACACAGTGATCTGGCCCGAGGATTTATTAAAGCCGATATTGTAAATTGCAGCCGCCTTGATGATTTTTTTAATATGGCTGAAGCCAAAGCCAGAGGTTTCGTAAAATCTGTGGGAAAAAAGCACCTCATGGAAGAAGGGGATATTCTTGAGGTCAAATTCAGTGTGTAAATTATGTTAAAAATAAGAAGAATTTTGATCAGTGTCTGGGATAAAAAAGGGATAAGCGATTTTGCCAAGAAGATGAGTAAATTCGGAGTGGAGATAGTTTCTACCGGAAAGACTGCCACTTTGCTTTCCCGTAACGGGATCAAAGTGAAAAAAGTAGCTGAGGTAACCGGATTTCCTGAATTTCTTTCCGGCAGGGTCAAGACCCTGCATCCCAAGATATTCGGAGGTATTCTGGCTAATAAACGCCATCCTCTGCATATGGAGGAGATCAAGAATCTGGAAGTCGAACCTTTTGATATGGTGGTTATCAACCTCTATCCTTTTTCCCAGATGCTCAAGGAAAAACTTACTTTTGATCAGATGATCGAGTATATTGATATCGGCGGGCCGTCAATGCTGCGCGCCGGAGCCAAGAATTTCAAGAATGTGGCCTGTGTCAGTAATTTCCGCCAGTATAACCGGATCATAGCTGAGCTGGAAAAGAACAAAGGCTTTCTGAAAGAAGATACTTTGAAAGGACTGGCCTGTGAAGTTTTTCGTCTGACCAAAGAGTATGACAACCAGATCTATACTTATCTTAAAGGGACTGAGGTCAAATCTTTGGATCTGGAAATAGCCGGTTCTTTGCGTTACGGAGAAAATCCCCATCAAAAAGCTAAGCTGTTCAAGCTTATGGACAAAAAAGGGTTTGCTTTTACCCAGCATCAGGGTAAGCCTCTTTCTTATAATAATATGCTGGACCTGGATACTGCTTTGAATATTGTGCTTGATTTTAATGAGCCGGCAGCTGCCGTGATCAAACATGTTTCTCCCTGCGGAATAGCTGCTGATAAGAAGCTGATCAAAGCTTTTTCCCGGGCTTTTCAGTGCGATGAGATCTCTGCTTTCGGCGGCATTATCGGCCTTAACCGGAAAGTCGATGGTAAGACTGCGGAGGAGATAATCAAAACCGGGTTTAAAGAATGTGTTATTGCTCCTGATTATTCCAAAGAGGCTTTAAAGGTTTTTTCTGCCAGAAAAAACCTGCGGGTTCTGGCCGCTGATTTTTCCTCTATGCCGGCTTATAAAGATATCAGGCGCAGTGCTTTCGGTTATCTGATGCAGGACCAGGATAAATCGACTTATGATAAAGCTAAACTGCAGGCAGTCACTAAACGCAAACCCACTGAACGGGAAATGCGCAATCTTCTTTTTGCCTGGAAAGCGGTAAAGTGGGTCAAGTCTAATGCTATTGTCCTGGCCAAAGACAATGCTACCATAGGTATCGGAGGGGGCCAGCCTTCCCGGGTAGGTTCGTTTGAGATAGCTGTGAAAAAAAGCATCCGGTCTACTTTAGGGGCAGTAGCGGCTTCTGACGGTTTTTTCCCTCAGGCCGATTCCATCCGCCTGATGAAAAAATACAAGATCAAGGCTGTGATCCAGCCCGGCGGTTCTATCCGTGATCAGGAAGTGATCGATGCCTGCGATAAATACAAGATTTCCATGGTCTTTACCGGGATCCGCCATTTCCGCCATTGAGCCCGGTTTGATCCGGTGTTAACCTTAATGGACTACAGGCAATCTTTCCGTTATCTGGAATCATTCATTAATTACGAACATAAAAATTCGTATGATTGTGATCATGCTTTTGCCCTGGACCGGGTGAGAGCGCTTTGCTCTGCTTTGCAGATAACGGATTTGCGGCTGCCGGCAATTCATATCGCAGGGACCAAGGGTAAAGGGTCGGTAGCTTGTTTCTGCGCCTGGGTCCTGGCTGCTTCAGGGTTTAAGACCGGGCTTTATACTTCACCTCATTTTTTTGATTTTAGGGAACGGATCAGGATCTTATACCGTTGCGGACGGAAAACAGCGCAAACCATGATCCCTGAGGATTCGCTTGTTCAGATCGTTTCTGAGATCAAAACTGCCGTAGCCGGACCGGAAAAGAAAAAAATAAACGGGCTTACTTTTTTTGAGATATATACTGCTTTGGCTCTGCGTTATTTTGTTCTGGAACAAAATGATTTTATGGTCCTGGAAACAGGACTGGGCGGCAGACTGGATGCTACCAATATTGTTACCCCTCTGGTTTCTGTGATAACTTATATCGGTTATGATCATACGGATAAATTAGGCAGCAGTCTGGCTTCTATTGCCGGAGAAAAAGCAGGGATCATAAAAGATAACTGTCCTCTGGTCTGTGCTGAACAGAGAAAAAGCGCAGCAGCAGTTATTAAAAACAGAGCCGCAAAGAAAAAGGCTCCTTTGTATCTTTTCGGACGTGATTTCTGGCCGGAAAATGTACGTTTTTCTGCCGAAGAAAGCAGATTTGATTTTGTTTTTTCCGGACGGAAAATAAAAGATCTGCGTATTTGTCTGAGAGGCAGACATCAGGTGGATAATGCCTGCCTGGCTCTGGCCGCGGTCAGCATACTCAAGAACAGGGATAAATTAAAACAGAGGCCGGCCTGGAAAAAAGGGTTGTCTTTGTGCCGCATCGAGGGCCGGGCAGAGGTGATCAGCCGTAACCCTTTGATCATGGTCGATGTGGCTCATAATCCGGCATCTTTTTCCGTATTAAATGAAACCGTAAAGACTTATTATCCCGATAAAAAGATAATTCTGGTCTTTGCCTCTTCCTCTGATAAAGATGTAAAAAACATGGTAAATAAAATTAGATATAATAAAATAGTACTCACGCAGTTTAAAAGTCCCAGAAGCTTTTCTCTTTCTGCTTTGTTTGAAAGATTAAAACTTAAACAGGCTTTATTGTCCGGCAGCGTATCTGAAGCTTTGGAAAAGGCTGAAGCTGTGTATGATAAAGATTCGCTGATCCTGGTGGCCGGATCTTTTTTCCTGGCTGCAGAAGCCAAAAAAGAGGTCAGAAGACAGAAATCAGAAGTCAGAACCTGAATATATAGATGCTGAGTTATTCATTGCGTGCGCAGCACGCTACTTATGACATGTGACATGTAACTTTATTATGAACATAAAAGATTATAATACCAAAGACACCATTGCCGCTATTGCCACTTTTCCCGAAAAGTCGGCTCTGGGCGTGATCAAGATATCAGGGGAAAAAGCTTTGGCTGTTACTGCCCGTATTTTTGCTCCTGCTAAAAAGAAAAACATTAAAAAAGTGCCTTCATTTACGGTTCATTACGGATGGATCAGAGAAGGGAAAAAAGTTCTGGACGAAGTCCTGGTTACAGTGATGCGCGCGCCAGCCAGTTATACCAGGGATGATGTGGTGGAAATATCTTCGCACGGAGGAATTATCGTTCTGAACCGGATCATGGAATTACTGGTCAGTCTGGGTATACGTCCGGCTTTACCGGGAGAATTTACTTACCGGGCTTTTGTTAACGGACGGATCGATCTTTTTCAGGCCCAGGCTGTCATGGATATTGTCCAGGCCCAGTCCGATGACGGGCTGGAGGTCGCTTTAGCCCAGGCCCGGGGAGAAGTTTCCCTGAAAATAAAAGAACTGCGTGCCCGGCTGAAAAAAATATTTGAACTCTGGGAAGCAGCTTTGCAGTTCCCTGATGAAAACCTGATGATTTCCCCTGAAGCGTTGAAAAAAGAGGTTTCCGGATTGAAACCGGAAATCAGAAAACTGGTCCTGGCATCTGAGGAAGCTGATTTCTTACGCCGCGGCCTGCGCTGTGTGCTTTGCGGCCGGGCTAACAGCGGCAAGTCTACTTTGTTTAATTGTCTGCTTAAGGAAGAACGGGTGATCGTGACCAGGATCGCAGGTACTACCAGGGATGTGATCGAAGAGACCATTCAGGTCAATGGGGTCCCCTTAAAGATATATGATACTGCGGGAATACTGGAACCGGGTGATCTTATCGAAAAAAAAGCTTTGGAAAAATCATATCAGAAAATAGCCGAAGCTGATATTATCCTGCTTCTTCTGGACGGTTCCCGGTCTCTTTCCCGTGATGACCGTTTTCTTCTGGAAAAAGTTAAAGATAAAAATACAGTGATCGTGATCAACAAGATAGATCTTGAACTGAAACTGGATCTGGATAAACTGAAAAGGTACAAGAAGCCTTTGGTAAAGATAAGTGCTTTAAAACATAAACGTATTCTTTTTCTGGAAAAAGCGATTTCGCGCATTATTTACCGCCGGGGTGTAGCTAAAGAAGATCTGCTTTTCCTTTCTCTCCGGCAAAAAAGTATTTTACAGTCAATTCAGAAGAGCATCGATGAGCTGGAAAATTATCTGGAAAAAGGATATACTCTTGATTTTGCTGTCTTGACTTTACGCCGTATGCTTACAGATCTGGGCCGGATCAGCGGAGAAGTATCCGCTCAGGAAGTGCTGGAAGATATTTTCAGTGATTTCTGTATAGGAAAGTGAATACAGGATACAAATGAAAAATTTAAAATCTAAAATAAAAAATGCAAAATAAAATACGGCAAAAAGAAAAGATCGGACATCAAGTCAGGAATATATATAGCGTCTGGCGGTTAGGGGCGAAATAAATTATGAGTTATAAGCTATGAATTATGAATGAAAAAACAGGATATAGTGCAAGCGCGTAAGGAAAAGGCTGGGTATAGACCTGTTATTTATTTTTTACCATTGACTATTGGCCATTGACTGTTTGGATACGGGCATCGTCCTTCGATTCCACTCAGGACAACCCTGAGCAAGGTCGAATGGGTCGTAACCGTTAAACCTGACCGGTATTTTACTATGAGCCATGAGCTGATTAAAGGAGGGAAATATGGATAAGAAAAAGATCGAACAGGGAATCAGCCTGGTCCTGGAAGGTCTGGGCATAGATCTTGATCTGAGAAAGGACATAAAGCCTACCCCGCACCGGGTGGCAGAGATGTATGAAGAAATCCTTGAAGGCGAATACCGTGATCCGGCTAAAGAACTGGAAGTGGCTTTGGAACAGGAACATGACGAGATAATCCTGCTCAAGGATATCCCTTTATATTCTCTCTGTGAACATCATCTCCTGCCTTTTTACGGTAAAGCGGCAGTGGCCTATATCCCGGATAAGAGGATAACCGGATTAAGCAAGCTGGCCCGGGTGGTGGAGCTTCTGGGTAAAAAACTTCAGGTACAGGAAAGGCTGACGACTGAGATCGCTGACGTGATCATGAAAAAACTGAAACCTAAAGGAGTGATGGTGGTCATTGAAGCGGAACATCTTTGCATGGTCATGCGCGGAGTTAAAAAACCGGGTGCGGTTACAGTGACCAGTGTGGTCAGAGGTATTTTCCGTTCCGATCCTAAGACCAGGCAGGAAGCAATGAGCCTGCTTCAGGCCTGAACAATGCAATAAAAAAACTCCGCACTTAAAGTGCGGAGTTTTTTTGTTTTCTTCTCAGCTTAAAGATCTGATTTTGCCGCTGAACTATCAGCTCCGGAGCTTTTACCTGCGGACATGCTTTTACCGGTTTCTTCGATCTTATCCAGATGTTCCATGTCTTCTGTGGAAAGAACCGATCTTAAGTCTATCAGGATAAGCAGCTTTTCTTCCAGTTTTCCCACGCCGGTAATGTATTTTCTCTGTATTTCAGATTCGATGATATCAGGTGTGTGATCGATCTGAGTATTGGAAATACGCAGAACTTCGGTAACTTCATCCACTACCATGCCCACTGTTTTTTCTTCGAATTCCACGACTATGATACGTGTTTTTTCGTCCCTGGCTCTGGGAGGAAGATTAAGCCGTTTAGCCAGATCGATAACTGCCAGTATCTGTCCTCTCAGGTTTACCACACCCTCGATAAAATCAGGTGAACGAGGTATCGGGGTAATGGGAACCATGCGGACGATCTCGCGTACCTGATGGATCTTTACGCCGAATTCTTCATTACCGATTTTAAAAACTACTAATTGTGTTTCTTCGGCCTGGGTATGAATATTCATCTCGCCCATAGAATACTCCTTTTTTAAAAAATTATGATAAACTAACCCCTTTTTTCTATATTATGAAACCTGGAAGATAAAGTCAAGCTATTTTCTGCGAGATGCTGTTTTATCGGTTTATTAAGATTGGGAGTAAAATGATAAAAAGCCGGGACGAAAAGGGAAATGCTTCCCGGAATGCAGGACAGGTCTTAAATATCTCTTGACCCGCGGACAATTTGGAGCTTAAATAAAAATAAGGGGATCGGGGAAAATCTGACCAACACCGCATTATTTTGGCTGCTTTTTATTGAGCACCTGTCCTTTTTATCGCTTCTAAGATTAATACACATAACAAAAGCTGCATTTTTTTAAAAGAGCAAGGTATTTACTTTGATTTTTACGGTAATTATCGGGTAAATTTTAGAAAGGGGGGCGTATGATGAGGTTTTTTTCTTTTTTGGTCTGCTGCAGTATGATTTTCGGGTTTTGTTTCAGCGCCGGAGCTGAAACCGGGGTGAGCGAAGATGAGATCCTGCTCGGCCAGGTATGCGCTATGAGCGGGCCGTCTGAAGCTCTGGGTAAAAACATGAAGATAGGTCTGCAGACTTATTTTAATTACATTAATGACCAGGGCGGGGTTAACGGACGGAAAATACGCTTGATCAGTTATGATGACGGGTATGAGCCCTTAGTCTGCATTGACCAGACCAAACAGCTTATTGATGAAGGTGTATTCGCTCTTTTAGGATATGTGGGTACGCCTACGGCTAAAGCAGCTGTTCCTATTGCTGAAACAGCAGGAGTTCCTTTTATCGGACCTTTTACAGGAGCGGAATTCTTAAGAAATCCGGTTAAACATTATGTTATAAACTGCCGGGCAAGTTATTTTGATGAAACAGAAGCTATAATCAAGCATCTGGCCGAAGATCAGGGTGTAACCAGAATCGCCTGTTTCTATCAGAATGATTCTTACGGCCAGGCAGGCCTTGAAGGAGTGAACCGGGCTTTGAAGAAACGGGAGATGGCACTTGTCGCAGAAGGCACTTATGAAAGAAATACTCTGGCAGTAAAAGGCGCCCTGGCCCGGATCAGATCGGCTGACCCGGAAGCAGTAGTTATGATCGGCGCTTATGCTCCCTGTTCTGAGTTTATTAAACTGGCTAAAAAGATCGGAATGGGAGAAGTAAAGTTCTGGAATATTTCTTTTGTGGGGACAAAAGCTTTACAAAAAGATCTGGCTGAAGCGGGTGAAGGGGTGATCATTTCCCAGGTCTGGTGTGTCGGTTATACCAAACCTGATCTGAGAGCAGAATACGAGCGTCTGCTGAAAGAATATTTTCCCGAAGAGGAAGTAGGCTTTGTCAGTTATGAAGGATTCGGCGTGGCTAAATTTTTTGTGGAAGCGCTTAAGGCTTCGGGAAGTGATCTGACCAGAGAAGGGCTGATCACGACTATCGAGAATCACGGCGAGTTCGATCTGGGCGGCATCTTTTTTAATTACAGCCCGGCTGATCATGGGGGCACACAGCAGGTCTGGTCTGCGATATTGACCAAAGATGGTATCGCCCCTTATAAGTATCTGACTGAAGATGATTCTATGAACAAAAATTGAAAATAGTTTAAAAAGAGTTTTTAGCGGGATCAGGATGATCCGCTGACCGCAGCGGTAAAGGCCGTCCTTTGAAACGGGCCGGTTTAAACCGGCCCGGGTATGCGGATAAAAATTATTTAAAGCAGAGGAAGAAAATAAGACCGGACAATACAGTTACGCGGATTATTTTAACACCTGCCAGGCAGCAGATGCCGGACAGGATGTCTTTGTAAAAATTTTGTAGATAAAAGTAAAGTGTAAACGGGGGGGTGTTATGACAATAAGGAATAAACTGATCGGCGGTTTTGGCCTGGTGGTTGTGCTTACCGTCGTTATTGCTCTCGTGGGAATGATCTCCGTAAAAAAGATCAGCGGCAGTATGAGCAATATTTCGGATAATCTTTTTCCTGCGTCTACTTTAGCCGAAGAACTTAAAGTAAATGTATGGAAGGTGAACGCCGGATTTAAAAACTTGATCTTTGCCTCAGGCGGACAGGAGGCTTCCGAGGCCAGTGCAGAGATCGATGAGGCAGTCCGCGGTATTAAAAGTATCAGCAATTCCCTGAAAAAAAGTTTTTCTCAAAGAGAAGAACTGAAAAGCAGGATCGAAAAACTGGAAAATTCAGTTCAGGTCCTGAACCGGCTGAAAAAAGAAGTGTTTATGACTGTGTCTGAAGGATTCGGTTTGGAAAATCAGAATAAGGATCTCCGGGCCAATGTCCTTGATCTGGTGGAAAAGTCAGGGGTCTCAATAGCGGAACAGGTGGATAACGCCGAGTTTGAGATGCTTCTGGTCAAAGAAGATTCCGAATCAGGTATTGAAAAAGCGATTGCAGCCACGAATTTTATGGCAGAAAGCTATAATGTTATTTCGCAGAAAGGTTTTCCCACAGTACGTTATCTGCTGACGATAAAAAGCGGATTAAAAGAAGCTGAAAGCTATGCTTTAAGAATGCTTGGCTCGCAAAGCATGGATGAGCTCCCTATTTATGAGGATAAGTTTATCGCCGCCAGAACGCATGTAGAAGGGACTTTGAAGAACATCGAAGAGATAGGGACTATCGATAAAAATAGTTTTGAAAAAATAGTTGTCCTTGTCGGTCAATACTGGGATCTGGTCCTGGGCAAAGGAGGGGTCAAAGAAACTGTCAGCCGCAATGTTGTGCAGAATAATTACGGAAACGGGCTGAAAAATATCAAAGAACGGCTGGTAAAGAAGGAAGCAGAAATACAGCCTTTGATCGATGCCTTTATCGATGATTTTGAGTTCAGTATTATTATCGATACTGATGATGCCAATAAAAATATCAAGGAAGGCCTGGAAAAGACAAAACTGATCAAAAAGTCTTTTTCCCGGGTCATTAATGAGATCCTGCCTTTGACCAAGTATCTGTTTTTGCTGCGCGGTGATGTGGCCATGGCAGTATCGGATGCCGAGCAGATCATGAATACCGAACAAGATGAATATTTTGTTCCGCTTTCTTCTTCTTTTGATACCAGGATGAATGCTGCCGGGGAAGACCTGAAAAATCTCAGCAGTCTGCTGGAGGAAAAGGATGTAAAGAAGCTGGCAGTTTATCTGAAAGAAATGAGAGAGCAGGTCCTGGGCCGGAACGGGATTCTGGATCTGCGCAGGAAATTGCTGACTAATTTGAAAAATTCCAAAAAAGTAGTGGAAACAGTAGAGAAATATATCGAGGAAATAGTCGTAATGGTAGAAGCTACAGTGACTGAGGTAGAGACTGAGGCTGCCGAAGCCAGTACTGCAGCCAATAAAATGGTAGGCACTTCTGCTTTTACCATATCGGTCAGTTCTTTTGTAGTTGTCGGAATGGGTATTGTGATTGCTTTGCTTTTGCCCGCGTTTATTGTAAAAAATATTAATCTGGTTTCCGACTGGATGAAAAATCTTTCCGGACGCAAAGGAGATCTTACTGCCCGTTTGCATATGAAGTCAAAGGATGAACTGGGCGTACTGGGTAATTCTTTTGATAAATTTCTTGATAATTTTGCTGAAATGACCAGGGTTGTCAACGGAGCATCGACTAAGATCGATGTCAGCGCCCGTAATCTGGTAAATACGTCTCAGGAAGTGAATGCTTCTCTGCAGGGTATCGGCCAGTCAGTCAGCCAGATCTCGCAGGGAGCTTCAGACCAGGTAATAAAGGTTGAAGAAACCTCTAAGGTTATGGATGAACTGACTCTGTCCCTGCAGCATATTGCCCGGAACGCGGAAGATGTGAATAAGATCACTATTAAGGCTACAAACCTGGCTCAGAAAGGAAAAGATTCTAATGATGACCTGGTCAGAAAAATAGAATCGATTGTAGACATAGTGCAAAGATCAACAGCTGCAGTGCAAAATCTGGGCCAGCGCTCTGAAAGGATCGGGGATATTATCGATACTATCAATTCTTTTGCCGATCAGACCAATCTGCTTTCTTTGAATGCTGCTATTGAAGCTGCCCGGGCCGGGGATGCAGGCAGAGGATTTGCCGTGGTTGCCGAAGAAGTACGTAAACTGGCCGATGCTTCCAGCCGTTCGGCCAATGAGATCGCCGGTCTGATAAAAGATGTGCAGGATGAAGTGGGCAGTGTTATCGGTTTGATCAGTACGGGAAGAGATGAGAGCCTGGAAGGCAAGAAGATCATTAAGGAAGTAAGTGTGTTTCAGGATAATATTGTAGTAGCTACGAAAAGGGCTGCGGAAATGACTAAAGAGATCTCTCATCTTATTCCTGAACAATTGTCCGGGGCTGAACGGGTTTCAGTTTCTATTTCCGAGGTTAGCGGTGTAGCTCAGGAAAATGCTTCTTCTACAGAAGAAGTATCGTCTTCCACTGAAGAGATGGCTGCTTCCATGCAGGAGCTGGTGGCCAGTGCCGATGAACTGGCTATGGTCGTGTCTCAGCTTAAGGAACTGGTAGGACAGTTTAAAACTGCCTGAACTCTTGTTGTCTCTGGTTGTTAAAAGATCAAAAATTTTATCTTTTGCCCGGGATATGACCGGGCAGTATAATGTGGTTATGAAAACGATCGATGAGGGGATGAAGCGTAAATCGATAAAGCTGCTCCTGAATATTTTGATTTTCTGTTTTTTTTCGTCCGGTCTTTCAGCGGCCGGGGAACCGGTGATCGGATATGATTTTCTTCTGCAGGATTATAATGAAAGAGAAGACTTGTCTGCTTCTCTTATTTTTGAGACTTTCAGCCGAAACGAGAAAGATAGACTGGGAATAATAAAAGAAAAAGATAAAAATAAATTTGAACGTATCCTGCAGAAACAACTGGCTAAGCAGAAAAAATATCTGGAACAGCTGAAAGGAAAAGATCCGGGAAAATTCCGGCAGATCATGGTTGAAGCCCGCCGCAGCATCCGCGCTGTTCTGCGCAAACTGCAAAGAGAAAATCCGGAAAAGTTTCAGTCTTTACTGGAAGAATCTTTGGAAAAGAAAAGAATGCAATTTAAAACAATGTGCCGGGACAATCCTGAGAAAGCCGGATCTGTAATTGCCCGGCGCAGAGAAATTAATCATAACATCCTGGAACGTCTTAAACGGGAAAATCCCCTGCAGTATAAAGCTATTATGGAAAAACCCCCGGCCGGGGAAGATCAGCCGGATCCGGGCCAAAACAAAGAATTCAGAAAACGATTATAAATAAGTATTGTCCTGGACCACTTCCCATTCCTGATAACAGTGAGCCGGCAGTTCATATAAGAACATGGAAGCCCTGGTAATGACCAGACCGTTTTTGTTAGTGTGTTTTGACTGGGGATAGACCATGTAGAATTCTTTTTTAGCCCTGGTCGTAGCCACATAAAACAGCCTGCGTTCTTCTTCCAGGGATTCTATCTTTTCCAGAGCCCGCGGATTGGGAAAGTCATAATCATTAAATCCCAGCAGAAACACCACATTCCATTCCAGGCCTTTGGCCTGGTGTATAGTGGATAAGACCAGAGTTTCTTCCTGTCCGGTCCCGGATAAAGCGCTTTCCCCTTTAAATTCTTCAAAAGAGCTGATGTCCAGCAGAAAATTCTGGATGGAAGGAAAAGATGCTGCCATTTTAGTCAATTCTTCCAGATCCGCGATCCTGTCTTCTGTATTATCAAAAGAAAGATAGCAGTAGTCTTTATAAAAAGACATTACCGAGTTTATGGCCTCTTCCGTAGAAGCTGATTTTTTAATGTTGTCTATTATGCGGATAAACGAGCTGAAACTTTGTTTTTGTTTGGCCGGCAGACTTTGACTTACTGCTTGCGGGTTCAGTTTTTGTGCTGCCAGTTTTTGCCATATTTTTTGCGCATAGCCTCTGCCGATACCGGAATGCAGGCAAAGGGCCCGCTTAAAGGCCAGCTCATCATGGGGGTTATTGATATATTTGAAATAAGACAGTATATCTTTAATATGGGCCTGTTCGAAAAAGCGCAGGCCTCCTCTGATCAGATAAGGTATGTTTTGTTTGAGCAGTTCGACTTCCAGTTCCAGAGCCTGAAACCGGGAACGGAACAAAATTGCTATTCTGTGCAGGCCCAGTCCTTCCCGGGACAGATCAGCTACTCTCTGGCAGATGAATTTGGCCTGGGCATATACATCTCTGGTCTTGACCACTACAGGAAGAATATCGTCTTTGTTGACTGCTTTCAGTTTTTTAGGGAACTGGCTGACATTATGTTTGATGATCTCATTGGCCAGGTCCAGGACCTGAGGCGTGGACCGGTAATTGGTTTCCAGTTTAAAGATTCTGGCTTTTTCAAAAGTATCGGGAAAAGAAAGCAGGTTGTTTATGTCTGCGGCCCGAAAAGAATAAATGGACTGGGCATCGTCTCCCACAGCCAGGATATTGTTATGTACCGAAGATATTCTTTTCAGGATCTCATACTGGATGCGGTTGGTATCCTGGTATTCATCGACCAGCACATAATGAAAGGAGGAGGCATATTTTTCCCGGATGGCCTCATTTTTCAGTAATTTCAGCCAGTTGAGCAGGATATCGTCAAAATCCATGGACTGTGATTCTTTTTTCTTTTTTATATAAAGGTTGATCACTTTTTTGATCTGGGGAGAAAAATCCCGGATATGGGGAAAATATTCTTTGATGATCTCGTCGATATCAGTCAGAGAATTAACTGCCAGAGACCAGACCCGGGAGATGATATTTTTTTTAGGGAACAGTTTCTGGTTCCGGGAAAAGCCCAGTTCTTCGATACAGTCAAAAATAAGGTCTTTGGAATCTTCTTTATCGATTATCGTATAATTGGGCGAGTAGCCGATAAATTCGGATTCTTTGCGCAGAATAATGTTTGCGATATGATGAAAAGTTCCGGCCCAGAGCGAGGGCAGGCTTTTTTTCATCAAAGCTTCGGTGCGGTGGATCATCTCTGCCGCTGCTTTGTTGGTAAAAGTAACGATAAGAATGTTTTTGGGATCTATGCCTTTTTCCAGCAGCCAGGCAACCCGGTAAGTCAAAACCCTGGTCTTTCCGCTGCCTGCTCCGGCCAAAACTAAAGCAGCCCCGTCAGCCTGTTCGATTACTTTCAGCTGCTGGGGGTTAAGGTTTTTTTTAAAGTCTATGTCTGCGCTCAGGGAAAAATTGTTCAGTTTATATTCTTTCATCAAGCAGATCCCTGAAGCTCAGGGCGTTTTTTAGGGCAAAGCCTTTTTGATCATTATTAAAAAAAGCATATAAAGTCTGTATATTATCAAGCCAAAGCAGTGTTTTGTCCACCCATTTTTTTAATTCCCGGTCAGTATATCCGGAGGAATAAAGATACCGGCTGCCGTGGAACCTGAAGTAGAGAAAATCGGAAGTTATTTTGTCTGAAGAAGGATAATCAGGAGAGTCAGGTATACAAAGTCCTGCCTTATATTTTTCCAGCAGAGCAAAAATATCGCCGCTCAGCCAGGAACTGTGCCTGAACTCAAAACAATGGTCCAGCTTTTTCGCTTTGCCTGTAAGCAGAGCTAAAAAATCGTTTAAGCGTGATCTGTTTTTTTTCAGGGAAGGCGGCAGCTGCCAGAGTATGCAGCGCAGTTTTTCCTTTAAAGGGGAAGACCGCTCAAAAAACAGGTCCAGGGCCTGAGCACAGTCTTCCAGTTTTTTGATATGAGTGATATAGCGCGATCCTTTGAGTATAAAGACAAAATCAGCAGGAGTACGATTGTACCAGGACAGAAAAGTATCTTTTTTCGGCAGACGGTAAAAAGTGACATTAAGTTCCACACTGTTGAACCGGCCGGCGTAATATTCCAGCCATTGGCCCTTTCTGCATCCGTCCGGATAAAAGACCTGTTTCCAGTGCGGATAAGAGTATCCGCTGGTGCCGATAAAAATATTTTTCAGCATGAGTTTGTCCGGTTCAGGCTGATTTTTGCCTTTTTTCTGCCTGGTTTTTAAGATTTGCATTCATATATAAAATATGTTACATATTAAGCGATATCGATTTGGGAATAAAAAAGGAGCAGTATGTTGAAAAAAATAATGATTTCATTAGTGTTGCTTTTGTTTACTCTTTGCCTGGCTACTTTTGCCGAGCCTTTGCCTGTGTCGCAGAAATTGTCTTTGCTGGACCGGTCAGAGCATTCCCCGCAGGAGTTTTTTTATATCCTGAAAACCATCAGATTTTATAATCAGTCCTGGTCTTTCGCTGAGATCGCCGATACTATTACAGCCAGTTATTCCGGCTTGAAAAAGAGCAATCCCGGGTTGACTGTTTATGATGTGGCCTTAGGTATCAAACGTTTCAGCTCCGATACCCTGGGTATCAGACTGCAGCTTCTGGCGGATTCATATATAAAATCCCAGAGCTGAGCTTAGTTTATGCTTTTAAAAGGTCCGGCCTTTTTCTTTCAGGAAAAGGCCTTTTTTTTAGCGGAAAAACAAGTTTCATTTTACTGATTCAGCAGTGAAGTGCAGAGGTTTTTTCTTTTTCAGGCTGAACAGAGACACGGCACACATCTCAAACAAAGGGCATTCTTTATGTTTGCAGAAATTACGGCAATAGGGGCAGAAATCCTTTTTCAGTTTTTTGACTGCTTTACCCAGACCTCCGGAAAGCTGCATAGATACTCCCTTTCCTTATTAGTATAGCAAGCTTAAGCCTGATTTGCAAGAAGCCGGATCGATCAGTTTTTAATTTTTTTTCTTGGCAATAAAAATCAAAAGATATATTATATTAAATAGTAAGGAAAACCTGTAATCTGAAAATGAGGAGAGATTCATGTCCAGATCGATCAAAGGCACCCGGACCGAACAGAATTTATTGAAAGCTTTTGCCGGAGAATCCCAGGCCCGCAACCGCTATACTTATTTTGCTTCTGCGGCTAAAAAAGAAGGTTATGAGCAGATCTCCCGCATTTTTCTGGAAACAGCAGATAATGAAAAAGAGCATGCCAAAGTCTTTTTTAAATACCTTGAAGGCGGAGAAACAGAAATAACTGCTTCTTATCCTGCAGGCAAGATCGGGACTACCGGAGAAAATCTGGAAGCAGCAGCGCAAGGCGAAAACATGGAATGGACCACTCTTTACACTGATTTTTCCCGTACAGCCAGAGAAGAAGGTTTTTCTGAGATCGCTGATTCTTTTGACCAGATCGCTAAAGTGGAAAAATTTCATGAATCCCGCTACCTGGGTCTGCTGGAGAATATGAAAAAGGAACAGGTGTTTAAAAAAGATAAACCTGTAAAATGGCACTGCATCAACTGCGGCTATGTTGTCCAGGGAGCAGAAGCTCCTCAGACTTGTCCGGCCTGCCGTCATCCTCAGGCTTACTACGAGATCCTGGCCGAAAACATCTAAGCTTTACCGTAACAGAAAGACTGTCTTAAATTTTGCTTCAGGCAAAATTAAGACAGATATTTAAAAGCGGATTTTTCGCAAAGGGATAAAATGGTTTCCAAAGTCTATACTCTGGGTTATTACGGCCTGGAAGCTTATCCGGTTGAGATCGAAGTCGATATCCAGCGCAGTCTGCCTGCCTTCACTGTTATCGGCCTGGGTGACGCCAGGGTCAAAGAAAGCAGAGAAAGGATCAGAGCTTCGCTTAAAAACGCCGGATTTAACTTTCCTTCCCAGAGGATCACCATTAACCTGGCTCCGGCTAATATCAAAAAAGAAGGCACTCATTATGATCTGGCCGGTGCTCTGGGCCTGCTTAATTCTTCGCATCAGATAAACTGCAGTTTCAAGGACTATATAATTCTGGGAGAACTTTCTCTGGAAGCAAAAGTCAGGCCTGTGCGGGGCGTGTTTCCCATGGCCTTAAAAGCCAGAGCTTTGAACAAAAAACTGATCGTGCCTCAGGCTAATGCCAGAGAAGCAGGCCTGATCCGGGGCCTGAAAGTGTTTCCGGTTTGTTCTTTAGAGGAAGCAGTGGCCCTGGTTTCCGGAATGATCAAGGTCGAGCCTCTCTGCCTGAACACAGAAGAACAGACATCTGCCGCTCCTGAATACAATCTTGATTTCAGTGAGGTCAAGGGCCAGATCTTTGCCAAGCGCGCTCTGGAAGTAGCAGTCAGCGGCATGCACAATATTCTTTTGATCGGTCCTCCCGGAGTAGGCAAGACCATGCTGGCCCGCAGACTGCCCACAATTCTGCCTGACATGGATTTTGAGGAGGTCCTGGGAGTGACCAGGATTTACAGTGTGGCCGGACTGCTGGACAGCAATCGGCCTCTGGTCAGGCAAAGGCCTTTCCGCAGCCCTCATCATACCTGTTCCAGCGTGGCTTTAGTGGGAGGAGGAGCCAATATCAGGCCCGGAGATATCAGCCTGGCTCATAACGGGGTCTTGTTTCTGGATGAACTGCCTGAATTTTCCCGCGACACTCTGGAAGCTCTGCGCCAGCCCTTAGAAGACGGTGTGGTCCATATTTCCCGGGCAGCCAGACATATGCGTCTGCCTTCCCGGTTTCTGCTGGCAGCAGCCATGAACCCCTGCCCCTGCGGTTATTACGGATCTCAGGACAAAGCCTGTCATTGTTCTGCGTATCAGATCCAGAAATACCGCAACAAGATCTCAGGACCGCTTCTGGACCGGATGGACCTGCATGTGGAACTGCAGAACATAAAACTGGACTGTCTTATGTCTGACTCTCTGCCCTCGGAAACTTCGGCTGAGATCAAACAGCGCGTGGAATCAGCCCGCTCAGTTCAGAAACAGCGTTTCGGTGCTGAAGGACAGAGCTTTAATTCGCGTATGGACCATAAACAGATCAAAAAATACTGTATTCTGGATAAAGAAGGGCAGAATCTGCTTAAAGCAGCAGTCAGGGAATTTGGGTTTTCAGCCAGAGCTTATGCCAAGATCCTCAAAGTATCCCGCACTATTGCAGACCTGGCCGGGTCGGATAAGATCACAGCCTCCCATATTGCCGAAGCAGTCCAGTACCGAAGCCTGGATAAGAATCTGTGGATATAGGGCTGCCTGTGGCAGCAAGGAAAAAGGAAAAAGGAAAAAGGAAAAAGTAAATGTGGAGAGGGGCGACGTCGCAAGTAATATGTCCGGTGAATTCTTCGTTGGTTTTGCTTCGGACATTCGGGAACCAGAACTTCTTCTGTGAATGTCTTACTGGTGACTGAAAGGCAAAAGTCACCCCGAGGACATACTCGGGGCAGGCAGACCACGGAAATATTAAATATGTCCTGTAGGGGCAGACCCCTGTGTCTGCCCGTAAAAGATAAAGATAAAATAATCGTAGGGGCGGGTCTTGCGCCCGCCCTTTGTTTATTAAAATATTTGATAGTCTATTGTCA
>Ga0272442_10000750_pt1 | contig 50765 bp, 49 predicted proteins | sample SSMForm2O_FD_200262 | JGI IMG/M metagenome (GOLD analysis project Ga0272442, IMG submission 200262) | Marine sediment archaeal communities from Little Sippewissett salt marsh, Falmouth, MA, United States - SSM-Form-2O | ecosystem: Environmental > Aquatic > Marine > Wetlands > Sediment ... | reverse complement strand
TTCATTTATTCTACCGCAGACAGGCTGTTCAGGCAAGCAAAAAGGGCCAGAAGTCAGAAGTCAGAAGTCAGAAGTCAGAAGCTAGTATAAACACAATGCCCAAAAATCAAAGATAGACAAAAAAGACAAAAAATCATAAAATACCCCTGAGATTACCCACATCCCCGGTCCGACACCACCAAATACTACCCTGCATTGCTATGGAAACAGATTTTAATAAATACAAGGAAGCATACAACTATATCGAGCCTCCAGGCTTATATCATGATTGGGTAACTGGAACTTCAGCAAGTCAATCTATTAATGTATATGCTTTTGATAACCACAGATTCCTTTTTTATGCCCTGGCTACGTTTGATTATACATTCCCCCCGCCAGAAAAAATCGATTTTTTGCCACTGACTCTAATCTCTTTTGATTATCATTGTGACTTGGTCCCTCCATACAACGTTGATATTACTAATTTGGGAAAGGTCAATCTAACCGACCGCAAAGATGTTGCTTTTTTCACCTGGAATTCTTTAAGCCCCCAGAATGATAACCATATTAAATCGGCTATGTATTTAAATATGCTTTCTGATGCATTTATACTGTGCAAAGAAGAAAGAGATAACAACGATCCATTTGTTGATCAAAATGGAAATACACATAATATTGATGTTTTTACAAATTTTGAAAACTTCAAAAATGAAATACTGCAAATCAGAGGGGGTATTGTCCTTGATATAGACCTCGACTATTTTATGGATAAACGAACTGATCAAGATGGACACGAAAGAAATTATATCGACAACTACAAAAAATATATGATTTTTTTTCGTAGCCCGGCTAATGATTGGCTTAAAATAATTGCTGATAAAATCAAATTAATTACAATAGCTAAGGAGCCTGGGCACTGTGGTTCAATGGTAAATTCCAATATACTGTTCAACGAGCTTCTCTCTTGCCTCTTCACAGGAAGATTGTTTTGCGCTCATAATTCATCTGCAAGGATAAACATATAACTTCTGCGCCGCAGGCGCAGCCGCAGCCGTAACCCTAAACCGATACGGGCATCGTAACCGTTAAACGTAACCTTTTATTGATTCGGGCGGGGAGACCCTGCCCCTACACATTTTTTTTACATTACCATCGGCCATAGACCATCGACTATCGACCATTGACCATTGACCATTGACCATCGACTATTGACCTACTGCGCCGCAGGCGTAATCCTATCTGGTTTCTGACTTCTGGCCTCTGGCTTCTGACTTCTTTTTTGCCGCAGGCGCACCTCTCGCCTATTGCCTCTCGCCTCTCGCCTGTCGAGCATCGAGCATCCAGCATCCCGAAGCTTCGTTCGGGACAGGTCGACCATTGACTGTTCCGCGCAGCGGTCCCGTAACCGTCAAACGTTTTCCGATACGGGCTTCGTAACCGTTAAACGTAACCCTGTCCTTAATATGCCCGTTTTATCTCTATATCTTTGTAGTAATGGGTAAGTATGTCCCGGTAGGAGAAACCCTGTTCTGCCTGGGATATGGTGCCTTCCTGGCACATGCCCAGTCCATGGCCGAATCCTGCGCCCCAGATAAAAAGCATATCCGGTTTGCTTTCTTTTTTTGTTTTTTTAAATTTCAGTTCCAGAGAACAGGCACTGCTTTTTATTTTGCCCAGAAAATTTCTTACATTAATATCTTTTTCAATTAATTCTGTGCCTTTATCCGTAACCACTTTCAGTTTCTGAATATGGCCGCAGTCGCCTTTTTCCTCTGGAACCAGGCTTTTTAATTTATCCAGGGCAAACCCAAAATCAAGCAGAAAATCTTCGGCATCATAAACTCTCTGCCAGCGGTAATTATTCCGCTGACTGGGATTACAATAGCCAGGCTCATCCTGTTTAAACCATTTTTCCTGTCCCCAGGGGGAAGAATCCCATTCTTTTCCCCGCAGATCGCGTTTACCGGAAAACAGATAAGGCGGACTGCCGTAAAGGTCGCGGCGCAGGCATCCCCCGCAATTGGAATGATAAAAAGCCTCAATCGGCTCATCATCATAGAACATCACTTCCCCTCTGGTCTGATCAACCGCTTCAGTCGTAGCAGCGGTCTCTACGGTCAAACCGCGGTAAACCTGGCAATGAGTGGTATTGCAGAAATCAAAACCGTCATTTTTATGACGGCCCCGGTTTTTCATGCTCAAAGTACGGGCAGCCACAGCCTGGGCTTTCAAGGCTTCAGCCGGCGAAGAAGAAAATATTTCGGCAGCGATCACTCCGTAAAGATAAGTTTCCACGTCCAATTCATTGACCACCTGCAGATTTCCTTCAGCTGCACTTACAATCAAATCTCCTTTATAGGCAGAATCAATTTTTTTCTGCCAGAAATCCCCCTTACCCATGGACACATCCAGAAGATAAAAGGGAAATTTACCGTTTTTGATCACCAGCGGCGTTGCCAGAGAACAGAGCTTACGGCCGGTTTTCTGTTCAAAGATATCTACGCCTTTCTTGCTTTTATAACAAACCCGGTAAAATTTATTTTTCTTAGCCTTTAACTTGTTGTTTTTCCCCTGAAAAATAAAATCCCCGCCGCATTTTAAAGTCAGCTGAGCGGCATTTTCGATTATTCTAACCTTAACCAGAGGTACTTCTTTTAAGGCCGGAGTATACGGTCCAAACTTTTTTTCTTTTCTTTTTTTATCCAGACTTTTCTTTTTTACGGCAAAAAATTTTTTACCCAGTTTTTTTTTCACTTTGGCCAGATCAGCTTTGACCTGCTGCTGCTGCGGATAAAAATTAAGGGCTTTAGCCAGATATTTATAAGCCTGTTCATTATCCCCGGATTTAAGCAAAGCTTGCCCCAGATAGACATAAGCCGTGCGTATACTGGAATCAAAATCAATGGTTTCTTTAAAATAACGGGCTGCGGATTTAAACTTACGGCGGGAATAATAGATCTTGGCCAGACGGTACAGGGCGATGCTGTTCTTTTTCCGGTCAAGGCTTTGTCTGTAATTTTTTTCCGCTAAAAAAAGATTATGTTTCGCCTCATGCGACAGACCGCGGTACAAGGGCAGCAGCCAGTCTTTGTCCCGGCCGGAAAATTTTTTTCTTAAAATTTCCAGGGCCAGGTCATTTTCTCCCTGCAAAAAGAAAATCTCCGCCAGAAAAAAACGGACTGTATCTTTTTCCTGTCTGCTGCCGGCCGAATCAAGCCCCTGATTTAAGACCTCAATGGCCCGTTTGTAAAGCCCCTGCTCTTTATACAAAGCTGCCAGATCCAGACAAGTTAATAAATCTCCCCCATCTCTTTTCAGCTTATCCTGATATCCGGAAATAGAAAGAGCTGAGGAGTTTGTGTCTTCGGCTTTCAGAGAAAAACAGAAAAAAAATAAAAAAATACCCGGGATCACTGCAAAGCAGAACTGTTTTTGAAAAAAATCTATGGCTTTTTTGAAGATTGATTTCATTCCAATAATTCTGTTAAGAAGTCAGAGGTAAGAGATCAGATGTCAGATCAGATATCAAGCTTCTGACTTCTGTCTTCTGACTTCTGATTTCTTGCTTTGCCCACCACGGCTATGCCGTAAGAGGCGGCTTTTTGTAAAAAGCGGGATTTATCCAAAATCAAAACTCTGCCGCTTTCCAAAACCAGAGCTTTGGCCTTTATCTTCTTTAACAGGCCCAGAGTCCGATTACCGACCACAGGAACATCGAACCGCAAATCCTGATCTTTTTTGCTCATCTTGACAACCACACAGCCCGGACCGGCCACTCTGGCACCGCGCCGTATAGTGTTATCAGTGCCTTCCAATGCCTCCAAAGCCACAGCTGCTCTGTTTCTGACTACTACAGTCTGACCTACATCAAGCTCTACATATTTTGAGGCCAGGTCGAAACCGAAACTGATATCCGAACCCAGAAGATCATCCTGTTCCAGACCGTTCATTATCCCGGTCTCAGCCAGATAATCCTGTAAATAGATTGTCGAATCAAGTACGGAAAGTCCGTTGGTTTCAAGATAATTTATAATTGTAGAAAAGATAGAATGAGGACGGTAATCCGTAGCCTTTACCAGGTCCAGAAGTTCCCTGTCCCAATGTCTTCGTTTGAAAATACGCCAGGGACTGATCTGTCCCAGCATTACGCATTCCTTTATCTGTTCCTGCCGAAAGATCTCCAGAGATCTTTTTATCTGTCCGACTTCGACCCAGTAGACTTTATCAGCTATACGGGCCATAGCAGGATCAGTCTCGCCGCGAAAACAAAGAGCTATTATCTCCAGATCACGGTTCTTTTTTTTTGCAGTTTCGGCAAAAAGAAGGGGCAGAGACCGGTTCCCTGCAATCAATCCCAGTTTCATCGGCAAATTCCTCTTTGTGACGAAAAAGAAACAAAATCGATAAGAGTTTTAACTTCGGGAATGCGCTTAAAGCTTTGGTCTATCAGGTCAGGAGCAATGCTCAAAGGATGATCTTCAAAAAAAAGAACTTTAAACACTTTGCGCAGAGCTCTGATCGTATCCGAAGGCAGACCTCTCCTCTTCAATCCGACATAATTGATACTCTTTACCTTTGCGGGATGTCCGTCACAAAGAGAATAAGGGGGTATGTCCTGTACCACTTTAGAACACCCTCCCACTATGGAAAACGAGCCGATACGGCAAAACTGATGAACCGCGGCCAATCCGCCTACTACTACCTTGTCCCCGACCTGGACATGCCCGGCAAAATTGACCACATTAGCAAAAATATTTTCATTTCCGATCTCACAATCATGGGCCACATGACAATAAGCCATCAGCAGATTATCATTGCCGATAAGAGTAAGCGAAGACCCTTCAACAGTACCGGGATTGATAGTCACAAATTCACGGACTACATTACGGTCTCCCAGCTTAAGCCTGGTGTTTTCCCCTTTATATTTCAGATCCTGAGGAGGGCTGCCCACAACAGCGTGAGAAAATATCTGGCATTCGCGACCAAGCTCAGTAAATCCCTGGATATGGGCCCCGGCCCCGACAACAGAACCTTTGCCTATTTTCACATTAGCCCCGATAACGGCAAAAGGACCCACTTTAACGTCATTATCAAGAACAGCTCCGGGATAGACCACTGCCTGAGGATGAATTTCCGTACTCATAATGAAAATATTATACCAAAAAAAGCCAAAGCCACAACAGAAAAGAGCTGATACTCAACAGGCGAGAGGCGAAAGGCAACAGGCTATGGACGAAAGGTAAGCCTGCGGCAAAAGGATAAAGGTTACGGTTAAGGTTACGACCCATTCGACCTTGCTCAGGGTAGTCCTGAGTGACCTGTCCTGAGTATCATCGAAGGGAATCGAAGGACGATGCCCGTATCAAAATAGTCGATGGTCGATGGTCGATAGTCTATGGTAGAAATGCAGGGGCTGCGGATAGGGAACCGCTGCGCGGTAAATGTTGAATGTTAAATTTTGAATCGAAAAAATGATAAAAGAGATAGGAGAAAAATAAAAATCAGGGATTAAAAAAACTTTTTACGTCTAAGGAAATGAAACGTGCAAACGTCTTAGGTCTCTTTCAGGACTATGTCTTTTTCCCTTTAATCCAATATTTACAATTTTACTTGTCGCCGTGTCGCCTTTCCTGCTTAGGACTTACGACTTAAGACTTATGGCTATTACTGGCGAGGACTAATCGACCAGAGCAAACATCAAAGTCGCTTCAGTGACAACTTTTCCGTCAACCAGAGCTTTGGTATAAATAGTTCCGGTTTTAGTCTTAATCCGTCCGGCTTCAACTTGCAGAACCAGCTGATCTCCGGGTACGACTGTTTTTCTGAATCTTATTTTATCGGCTGCCATGAAATAAGCGATTTTTCCCATATTTTCGGTACAGGAAAGCATTAAAACCCCGCCGACCTGAGCCATTGCTTCTACGATCAGTACTCCCGGCATTACCGGACGCCCGGGGAAATGGCCTTTAAAAAAATAATCGTTCATAGTCACATTTTTAATACCCACAGCTCTTTTCCTCGGTTCCAATTCAACTACCCGGTCAATAAGCAGAAAAGGATAGCGGTGCGGCAAAATGCGCATTATATCTTCAATTGACAATTCGGTCTTTTCCGGCACAAAAGGCTGGGGAGAAATTATCCTTCCCACACTGGTACGTTCATACTGCTGTCTTAATTTATTGACCATCTGAATATTCAGATTATGACCGCTCTTAACAGCAAAAACATGGCCCTGAAAAGGGCCGGCCAGGTAAAGATCTCCCAAAAGATCGATAACCTTATGTTTTACAAACTCATCAGAAACTCTCAAGTCATTATCAATTATCTTATCTTTAGCCACTACCAGAGTATTGTCATAATTAGAACCTTTGCCCAGGCCCATCTCTTCCAGAGGCTTGATCTCTTCCTCCAGACAAAAAGTGCGTGCCGCATATAAAGACTTATCCGGATTTCCGTTAACAATAAGATCGATATAAGCTGTGCTGATAAGAGGGTTATCATATTTAAGGGTATAGGAAACCCGCAATTTATCGTCAGGGAATATGGCCAGGCTGGAACCGTTGGATTCAACCCAGAGCGGTTCTTTGACTTTGAAATAACGGCGCGGCGCATTCTGCTCCACGATCTCAGCCTTTTTAAGCACATCAATAAAAGGCTGAGCACTGCCGTCCATGCCCGGTATTTCTTCGCCCCAGATATTGATCTGAATGTTGTCCAGATTAAGCAGATTAAGAGCAGCCATAAGATGCTCAATGGTATGGACAAAAACTTCGTTGTTGCCCACAGATGTTCTGCGGGGAAAACGGTTGGGCTGGACCACGGAATAACAGTCAGCCTTAATGGTCACGTCATCAGCCAGATCTTTTCTGACAAAAAATATACCGGCATTATCACAGGCAGGTTTGAATTCTATCCTTACTTTCTGGCCTGTATGCAGACCGACCCCTTTCAGCTCGGCGCTGTTTTTTATTGTACGCTGTTTATCCATTTTTCTCCTTGAGCTTTTTTTCCAGATGTTCTATTTTTTCTTCGAGTTCTTTAATACGTTTATACATCGAAGGAAGTCTCTGCACGCAGGCATTGACTCTTTTGGAAGTATCGTGAGGTTTAGCCGGATAGCCGGAAACCATGCCTCCGGCCGGGATAGCTTTGGTAACCCCTGCCTGAGCGGCAATGATCGCCCCGTCTCCCACTGTGATATGACCGACAATACCGGACTGCCCGGCCATGATCACTCCTTTGCCCAGAGTAGTGCTGCCGGAAATGCCGGCCTGAGCCACAATCGTACAATTTTCGCCGATCACCACATTATGAGCGATCTGCACCAGATTATCTATCTTAGTACCTTTGCCGATGATGGTCTTGTCAAAACGGGCCCGGTCAATAGTCACATTAGCGCCGATCTCAACATCATCCTCAAGCTGTACAGTACCGATCTGAGGGATCTTTTTTTGTACTCCCTTAACTGTAGCAAAGCCGAAACCGTCACTGCCGATAACCGCACCGCAATGAATTATTACCCGGTTGCCGATCTCTGTCCTCTCCCTTATCGCTACATGAGGATAGATCAAAGCATCTTCACCGATCACACTATGATGACCGATTGAACAGCCTCCGTAAATAATACTGTTATCTCCGATAGTCACATTATCTTCAACAATAGTGTAAGGACCGATGACCACATTTTTACCCAGACAGGCAGACTCCGAAATAACTGCCGTAGAATGAATTCCTTCCGGATGTCTTACTCCGTTGGGAGCGACCAGTTCCACCACTTTGGTAAAAGCCAGAGAAGGATTATCAGTCTGAATAATAGACTTATCTTCACAAGTCACATCCCGGGCGGTAATGATCGCCGAAGCATTGGTCGTTTCCATCAAAAAAGAATATTTGGGATTAGCCAAAAAAGTTATATCCCCTTTCCTGGCTTCTTTGATCCCGGAAATACCGGTAATAACCGTATCCGGATCACCGCGCAATTTTCCTTTTACTATTGTTGCGATTTCCCCAAGTGTGAATTTCATTTTTTAAACCTTTGATTTACTATCTTCAAAATAACATCGGTAAGGTCAAAGCCTTTTTTACCGGAAAGCACAGCTCCTTTGTTGAGGATAAGATCATACTTTTCTTTCTGGGCATATTCATCGACCACCCGATTAATATCATCAATGATCTCTTTCATTTTTTCATCGCGTTCTTTTTTAAGATCAAGCACAAACTGTCTTTCTTTTTCCCGGTAAGCAGTAGCAGCTTTGATTATTTTTTCTTTTTCTTTTTCCTGATCTTTTTCTTTTATAAGATCAAGCTTTTCCTGCATCTTTTTTATAGCCTCTTTTTCTTTCTCCAGCTGGCTCTCTTTCTCCTCTTTCTGCTTTTCCAGTGTCTTATCGTAATTCTCGGTCTTCTGATATTCATTGAATACCTTCAGTATATCCACATAACCGATCTTGAGTTCCTGGGTAAAACCGATTGCGGGCATAAGCAGCCCGGCAGCCAAAATCATACTAATTAATCTTTTCATAGCTCCTCCTCAATTTACGTTTTTTATTGATTAATACTTTCCCGGCTACAGGCAGAGGTCTTAGTGCTAAAACCCCCGGCTGATACTAAAATGAAAACGTCCTTCTTTTCCGTCTTCGCCCGGTTCCAGGTCAAGCGGCCAGCCGTAATCAAGATTTATCGGGCCCAAAGGAGTTTTCACCCGCAGCCCGATACCGACAGAAGACATAAGCCCTCCGCTAAAAAAATCTTCCTTTTCTTTCCAGACATCACCGGAATCGAAAAAAGAAGCCACTTTCAGAAAATCGGTCAAAGGATAAGTATATTCTATATTCCCTATAAACATCGCTTCTCCGCCGATAGGATCTTCAGTCACAGTATCGATCGGACCGATCTTGCGTTCATGATATCCGCGGATGGTGTTGGCTCCCCCGGCGAAAAAACGCTCATAGATCGGGACCTTTTGTGTGTTGGAAAAAGGATCGGACCAGCCCGCCCGCAGCCTCAGCTCCAGAACGGATTTGTTGATTACCGGGAAAAACACGCTGTAGCGGGAAAGCAATTTAATAAAATTTTTATCCCCGCCCATAGCTCCCCCGGTATACTGCAGGGTCTGTGTAAAGAACTGCCCCGTAGTAGGATTAAAAACATTATCCCGGGAATCCCAGGAAGCATTAAACTCCAGGGTACTTAAATCGTTTTCCCCTTCTTCATCTTTTAATTCCTGAGTCGCGTCTTCTACAATATCGCTGATCTTAACCCTCTCAAAGCGGTAAGCAACCCCGAGCTTGAACATATCGTTAAACTCCCGGGCCAGACGCAGAGACCCGCCTCTGGTATCGATATTATAGCCATAGCCGACGTCTTCTTCCCGCTCATGCTGACGTTTATACGCGTCAAAACCAAAACTGTAAGGAGAATCAAAAACATAAGGATTGGTAAAATTCAATTCATAAGATTCGGACATGCTTCCGAAGCTGGAATAGACACTCAGGTCCTGTCCGGCACCGGTAAAGGTCTGCCAGTTCTGATAATCGAAATTACGCTGACGCAATTCGATAAAACCGATAAATTCGTCAATAGAAGAATACCCTCCGCCAAAGCTGAGATATCCGGTTTTAGCTTCAGTTACGTCAACAACCAGATCCTGCCAGTTCGGCTTAGTGCCCGGTTCGGTATCAAAACGGACTTCTTCAAAAAAACCCAAATTTTCCAGACGCTGACGGGATCTTTTTATTTTTTCTCCCTCGAATTTATCGCCGGGATATATCCTCATTTCTCTGCGTACCACCTTATCCTTGGTCCTCTGATTTCCCCGGACTTTGATCATCTCCACATAATTGATCTCATTCTCTTTTATCTGAAAAGTAATGTCTACCAGACCGGTTTCAGGATTAAGCACGCTTAAAGGCCGGACCTGAGCAAAGATATAACCCTTATCGAAATAAAAGCTCTGCAGGGCCAAAGCCTGCATTTCCGTCTTTTGTTTTATGAAAATATCATTTTCGTTCAAATCGATCAAAGGTTCTAATTCCGCAAGCAAAACTTCTTCATTGCCGCTCAATTCAATTTTACCGATATTATACCGTTCACCTTCTTCGATTGTAAAAGTGATATAGGCCATATCTTTGACAAAATCCCAATTGCCTTCGATCTTGGCTTCACTGAAGCCGTTGGAAATATAAAAATCAGTCAAACGGGACAGATCGTCATTCAAGACTTCTTCCTTGAACACATTTCTGCGTATCCATCCTCTTTCTCTGGTCTTGATTATCTTTCTCAGCTTTTTATCACTGAAAGAAGAATTACCTTTAAACAGGATCTTGCCGATACGGGCAACCCCCTGCTCTTTGATCAATACTGTCAATGCTGCTTCATTGGCTTCTCTGTCCAGATCTACGGCATAACTGATTTCGGTCTTGGAAAACCCTTTCTGTTTATAGATGTCTCTGACTTTATCCAAAGCTTTTTTAACCCGAAACTCATCGAAAAACGATCCTTCTTTAAGCTCCATCGATTCCAAAGCCTCAAGAACTTTCCTCTTATTTACGGCCCGGGCCTTATCCACGGAAATACTCTTCAAAACCGGTTTTTCTTTGATGGCAAAGATCACCTCTACCCCATCTTCGGCAGATATTTTATTGACTTCGATATTTTCAAAATAGCCCAGAGAAAACAAAGTCTTTACATCATCATTGATGATATTTTCATTATAACTCTGCCGGGCCCGGATTTTAATATTGGAGATAACAGTGGAATCACTGATCAATTTATTCCCCGTAATCGTTATCCGGGAAATAATATCCTCAGCGTAAAGAGACGTGAAAGAAAAAAACAAAATTGTTATAAAAACAAGAAATCTCTTCATTTAAGCGATATTATACACATTTTAATATTAGATGTCAATCTTCCCTGACCCTGGTCAAATTCACGAATTTCATATACTCTTTAATAAAGCCGACAAACACGCTGCCCACCGGACCGTTGCGCTGTTTGGCTATAATAAGTTCAGCCTGATTTTTATTTTCCGGTGTAGGATTATAATATTCTTCGCGCAGCATCAGCACTACCAGGTCGGCATCCTGTTCTATAGCTCCGGATTCACGCAGATCGGAAAGCTGAGGCCTGTGGTCCTGACGGTTTTCCACGGCCCGGGACAACTGGCTGAGAGCGATTACCGGAATATTCAATTCTTTAGCCAAAGCTTTTAACGCCCGTGATATCTCGGAAATCTCCTGCTGGCGGGAATCACTGCGGTGAGCGGAACGGATCAGCTGAAGATAATCGATCATGATCAGTTTTATATCATGATGCGCCTTAAGCCTTCTGGCTTTAGCTCTGATCTCAAAAATATTCAAAGCCGGAGTATCATCCAAAAAGATCGGCGCCTGAGAAAGCCGGCCGGCAGCATTGGTAAGTAACGGCCATTCACTGGGAGACAGAAATCCTGTCCTCAGCTTATTTATGTCCACCTTGGCCTGGGAACACAAAAATCTCTGGATCAGCTGCTGTTTGGACATTTCCAGACTGAAAATCGCTACAGGAAGATTTTCCTCCACTGCAATATGCTCGACCACGCTTCCGGCCAGAGCGCTTTTTCCCATAGACGGCCTTCCGGCAACAATCACCAGATCTCCGCCCTGAAATCCGGCAGTTTTAATATCAAAATCGGCAAATCCGGTAGGAACACCGGTAATATGAGACTTTTTATGATAAAGGGACTCAATTACTTCAATGCTGTCCTTTAATACTTCTTTAACATGCACATAACTGCCTTCGACCCTGCGGTCTGAAATCTCAAAGATCAGTTTTTCCGCTTTATCCAGAATAGTGGTCACATCTTCTTCTTCCCGATAAGCCATAGATAGAACCTGATTGGAACTCTGGATAAGAAAACGGAGGATACTTTTTTCTTTGACAATATGCGCGTAATAAGAAGCGTTGCTGGCCGCAGGAACAAAATCGGCCAAAGTCGCCAGATAAGAAGCTCCGCCCGCTTTTTCCAAAAGCTTTTTTTTGCTTAAATATTCGGAAACGGTAAGAATATCCGCCTTTTTCCTCTGGTCAAAAAGGTCCAGTATCGCGGTAAAGATAAACGAATGTTCATCCTTATAAAAATCGCCGGCACGGACGATTTCCATCACCTCAGGGATGATGTTCTCCGCTAAAAGCATTGACCCCAAAACGGCCATTTCCGCCTCTATATTCTGAGGCGGGACTTTTTCCAAAGATTCTTTGGCGAGAGAAGAGTTCATTTTTTTACAACCCATACACGCAGGGAAGCCTGCACATCAGGATGCAAGGTGACATTCACAGAATAAGCCCCGATCTTTTTAATGGGCTCTTCCAGGTGCAATTGGTCTTTGTCCAGGTCAATACCTTCGTTTTTCAAAGCTTTCTGGATCTGAACCTCTGTCACTGAACCGTAGATCTCCTCGTCTTCTTTAGCTTCGACAGTAATAGTCAAAGACATCTTTTCCAGAGTATCTTTGACTGCTAAAGCGTCCTCTTTCTTTTTTCGGGAGACCTTTTCGTTTCTTTTTTTAAACTCCTCGATCTTTTTGTAGTTTGCCTTGTTTGCCGGCAGGACCAGTCCCCGGGGAGCAAGATAATTACGTACAAAGCCGTCTTTCAGCTCCAGGGTCTGACCTGCTTTTCCCACATTTTTAACGTCTTCTAAAAGTATTATTTTCATGATCCTACATAGGGTATAAGACTCAAAAAACGAGCCCTTTTGATTTCTATTGATACTTTCCTCTGGTGTTTCGCACAATTACCCGAAATCCGGCGCGACATGATCTTCCCTTTGGAAGTCACATAACGGGAAATCAAATCGATATCTTTATAATCGATTTCCAGGTCTTTTTTGCAAAACGCGCAACTTTTTTTAAACCGTACCTGTTTCATCTTTTTCTTTGCCATCTTACATTGAACCTCCTAATTCAACACTATCCAGATCGAGAATTTCTTCCGACTGTGAATCTGATTTTACGGGACCGGAACCATCCCCTCTGGAACCCCAGGGCATGAACTGAACTCTCTGGGCCCTGACCTCGATCGTATTCCTGGTCCTGCCTTCATTATCTTTCCAGCTCCGCGACTGAAGTCTGCCTTCGATCAGAACCGGTTTACCTTTTTGCAGATACTGGTTGCAGGTTTCAGCCATCTGCCCCCAGACAATAACATTTATAAAGCATGTCTCCTTTTTCAGCTCGCCCATTTTATCTTTAAAAGAAGTATTAGCGGCCAGCCTGAGAGTAGCTACGGGTGTTCCCTGAGGTGTATAGCGCAATTGAGGGTCCTGTGTCAAATTACCCACAAGAAAGACTTTGTTAAAACTTACCATCTCTCTCTCCTATTTCTTAGCGCTACGGTTAAATATAATATTCCGCAGAACTCTTTCTTCCAGGTGAAGAGTCTGCTTAAGGTCCTTTAATTTACCTGTATCAAAAGTAAAATTAAGCAGCCAGTAAAGTCCTTTCATATACTTTTTCTTTTCCGCTCCGCGCGATCTGATGGGAAAATAAAAATTTCTCTCTTTGGCCCAGATCTTGGATTCCTGGATCTTACCGCCGGAATCTTTTACATACTTGGTGATCTTGTCAAATACCTCTTCCCTTTCCTCTTCCGGGAGGTCAGGCCTCACTATTATCATCGACTCGTAAATTCTCTCCATTTTTCCTCTCTTTCTTTACATTATATCTACGCATTACATCTTCGATCCCCGCTGAAAGCCATTGCCTGCAGGCAGAGACCGCATTTTCCAATACTTTATCTATGATTTGTCCTTCCTCTTCACTGAAATCAGCCAGGACGTAATCTACGGCATCGCCTGTGGTTTTGGATATGCCGATACGCAAACGGCTGACCCGGTCGGTCTGCAGCGCTCTGATTATAGATTCCATTCCCCTGTGGCCGGCTGAAGAGCCTTTAGCCGAAAACTTCAGTCTGCCCAGATCCAGATCCATGTCATCATAAACAACAAGAAAATTTTCTGCAGGGATCTTATAGGTTTTGCAAAACCAGGCCGCTGTGAGACCCGAATTATTCATGAAGGTCCTGGGCTTGACAAAAACAACTTCTTCGCCAAACCGTTTCCGCGCCAGAAACGACTGCGATTTAAACGATTTTTTAAAGACAAGCTGTTCTTTTCTGCCCAGTCTGTCAAGGAGCATAAACCCGACATTATGTCTGGTCTGTTCGTACTTTTTGCCCGGATTTCCCAATCCAATGATTATCTTCATCAACTAAGCTCTAAGTAATAAGTCTTAAGTGAGAAAGATCAATAAACCAGTTTTATCGCTCACAGCTTGCAGCTGTATTTATTTAGTCTCTTCTTTCTTCTCTTTTATGACTTCCGGTTCGGCTGAGCCTTCCTCTTCAACTGTTTCCTCAGCTTCCTCTTCCGTACCATGAGCGAGCACAGTAAGCACTGTATCTTCAGCGTGAGTTAAAACACGGAATTTACTTTCGTCCACTTTCAGATCGCGTACATGTATGGAATGACCTGCATCCAGAGCAGAGATATCCACTTCGATCTTTTCCGGGATATCAGTAGGCAGAGACTCGACCTCCACTTCCCAAAGCATCTGTTCCATAACGCCTCCCGCTTTGACTCCGGGAGCCTCGCCCCGCACAGCAAGAGGCACTTTAACTCTTATCTTGTCCTTAAGGGATACTTTCAAAAAGTCAAGATGTATGACCTCTTCATTGAGCGGATGAAACTGCACATCTTTCAAGACCACGGGAATAGATTCTTTTTTCCCGCCGTTATCGACTACTGCATCGATAAGAATACTTTCCGAATAATTATGCTGACGCAGCACTTTCAGCTCGGAAACAGGGACCTGCAGAACACAGACAGTATCCTGGCCGTAAATAACAGCCGGAATAATTCCCTGTTTACGCAATTTCTTTACTATTTCTTTACCGGTTTGTTCACGTTTCTGACAATTCAGGGTGATCTTATCCATTTTTTCAGCTCCTTATAGAATCAAACAACACACTAATCGATTTTTCAATATGTATCCTGTGTATTGCTTCGGCAAAAAGTTTGCTTACCGAAACAACTGTTATTTTTTTGCTTTCTTTTTCCCTGGCCAGAGGTATTGAATCAGATATGACCAGACTGTCTATATCGGATTTTTCCAGTTTTTCTATGGCATTACCGGAAAGCACGCCGTGAGTAATACTGGCATATATCTTTTTAGCCCCGGCTTTTTTAATAGCCCGGGCTGCCTCTACCAGAGAACTTCCGGTAGCGATCATATCATCTACTAAAATAGCATTTTTACCTTCTACCTCGCCCAGAATATGCATGACTTCCGTGGAATCAGGAGAATTTCTCCGCTTGTCCACTATGGCCAGGCCGGCATTAAAACGTTTGGCATATGCCCTGGCTTTTTTTATGCCTCCCACATCAGGGGAAACGACCACCAGATCTTTATCTATTTTCCTGATATGCTGAAAATAATCGACAAAAGTATTTACCGCATAAATATGGTCCAGAGGAATATCAAAAAAGCCCTGGATCTGACCGGCATGAAGGTCAAGGGTCAAAACCCGGTCAGCACCGGCACCGGTCAACAGATTGGCCACCAGTTTAGCTGTAATCGGCACCCGGGGCTGATCTTTACGATCCTGACGGGCATAGCCGAAATATGGTATTACTGCTGTGATCCGCGAAGGAGAAGCCCGTCGCATAGCATCGAGCATGATCAGCAGTTCCATAAGATTTTCATTTACCGGCGGACAGGTCGGCTGGATCAGAAATATATCTTTTCCCCGGACATTGTCCTTGATCTGGACCCTTATTTCTCCGTCACTGAACCTGGTAACCATTGCATCACTGATCTTCATGTCCAGATTAGCCGCGATTTTATCAGCCAGCACACGGTGGGCATTACCAGAAAATAAAAGCATTTTACCGATAGAATTTCTCATTTGACTTTTGCAGCCTTTCTTTTGCTTAAAGCCTAACTTTATATGAGGATTTTTTCATTTGCCAAGAGCAAACGGAGCGGACAGGGGGTTTTCACCATTTCCACCTGATCTCACGCCGATGTAAACATCATCCCTGAGCACTGTATTTGCCCGCAAATGAACAAACGGACCCACATGACAATTGTTGCCAATTATAACATTATTTTCTATAAAGGTAAAGGGGTAAATTACAGAATTACGGCCGATTTTGACATTATGGCTGAGGAAGGTAGTATCAGGGTCGATAATCCTGACACCGGCAGTCATTTTTTCTTCCAAGTAGCGGCAGTTCAAAAGCTTATAAGCTTTCGCCAGGGCCTGCTGGTCATTAATGCCGATCATTTCGCTCCAGGACTTAAGATTGAAAGCACTGATACTCAGGCCGGAACGGGAAAAGATCTCGATAATATCGGTAAAATAGTATTCTTTTTTCTTCTGGTTCATTTTTATCTTTTTCAGCCCCTTACCCAGGAGCTCTGTTTTAAGCAGATAGATCCCGCTGTTTACTTCAGGCAGATCTCTTTTTCCCAGGTCCTTTTTTTCAATAATCCGGATCACATTTTCTGAGCTGTCCCGTTCTATCCTGCCGAAGTCATTATCCTTATCCAGAATACTGGTGATCAAGGACCCGTCCTTATCCTGCCGGAAATAGGAAGCAATAAATTTTTTCAAAGTTTCGGCAGTGATCAAAGGAGCATCAGCACAAAGGATCAAAGTATCAGGCTCAGATGCATGCGGCACTCCGGCAGCCACTGCTTTAGCAGTACCGTTCATTTTTTTCTGATAGGCGAAACTGACCTGAGGGAATTCTTTTTTGATCACAGGTTCGATAATCTCTTTCTGATGGCCCAGAACGACTACGGTCTCTTTGACATAACGTTTTAAAGAAACCAGAGTATCCAGAAGATGAAAAATAAGAGGCCTTCCTCCCAAGGGAGTGATCACCTTAGGCAGGTCCTGTTTGACCCGGGTGCTTTTACCCGCAGCCAGGACCAGGGCAGTTATGCGTTTGTCGGTTGTTTTTTTGGGCATGGTTAACTCATTACCTTATTTTTAAAAAACTGAGGGGGTATAATTGTAGAAATATTACCCCAACCTTCTATTGATCCAACCTCAGAATTGCCGAACACTGAACAAATCTGATGATTGGTTACAAGCCATATTGAAAAAAAACTATTCTCGAATTCACCAAGCTTTTGCACAATTTTATCACGTTCAAGTTTATTTGCACCAAAATTGATATGCACGAGTAGACTCAATTTCTCGCTATCAGGATATTTTTTAGCCTTTTTATCAACTGCTTCATATATCCATTGGGGACCTTTAATCCTTCCCTCTTCTGGGCTGTAAGGCTCAGTCTTTAAACTATCTTTTTCTCGCTCTTTATATAACTTACCCCGTTTTCTTCCCTCTCTTTGCCGCTCTGTCAATTGAAAGGGGAAGTCTTTGTTATTACTTCGTAATATGAAATCCGCTGAATCTTGTTCTTTTTCGATAATTTTTATTTTGCAGTCAGACACATACTCTTCATATCCCAGACCAAAAATTGCCGCAGCCCATTTTTCTAATGTCTTTTGATATTGTGAATCATTAAACAGTCTTGAATTAGGAATCTCTTTCATCTCATTTTCAGATTCCCTTAATAGAACTAAAGGTAATTTAAATTCACTGTTCATTGAACATCTGCCGGCCACGCCTTCGGCTTGGACTCCAACCAGTCGCTTTCCCTCCGCCTACGCTCCGGACGCTCCTCATAAAGGGGGCACTACGTTCGCTTCGCCGCTCTGCGTCTCGCGGAACTCCAGGGTAGAAACCTAAATACAATGAGTTTCCCCCTCTCTGACGCTCCGCTGTCACTCCCCCTCCTTACAAAGAAGAGTACGCCTCTTGAGGGAAAATTCCTTTTCCCTCAAACTCCTTTTGCTGGTTCTCGTCCAGGCCGGCAAAAGGTTTTGCAAAAATTCCCTGCCCTCTGGGCAGGAACTTTTGCGAAAGCTGCCCGGCCTGGACTCGAACCAGGAAAGTCAGCTCCAAAAACTGATGTGTTACCGATTACACTACCGGGCAAAACTTGTGTGCTCAAAGAACTTATCAGAAAAACCATGAACCGAGCTTGTCTCTGGTTCATGGCTACCGGGCAAAACTTATTTTAAAAGAACTTTTTCGCCCGGACGCCCGGGCTTAAAAAAAGAATATGCGCTGTATTCACGGCACAGCGCATAATAATTTTCAGCCATACAAAAAATTAAAGAGCCTTAGACTCAGGTTCTGATCTGTCTATCGGCTGAGCATCCATCCTGTCTTCAGGAGCTTTTTCCTTTTCTTCATAAAATATATCCAGGACTCTGCTCTGAAGATAATCCCTGAATTCCTGATTAATAGGATGGGCCAGATCCTGGTGCGTGCCCTGCTTATTCTGAGCAAGCTCCTTAGTCGGCGGGGGCAGCTGCACTCCGCACCAATTGCAAAATCTGGAACCTACATCGACTTTCTTGCCGCAACGGGGACAAAACTGTTTCATTTTGCGTGCCGGCATAGCCACAAACAAGCCCTGGTTCCCTTCCACGACTTTGATATTGCGTACGACAAATGAATTGTCAAATGTAACGGTAGCATACGCTTTCAGCCGTTTGGATTCTCCTTCACGAAGAGAAACTCTGACTTCTGTAATCTCCATAAGACCTCCCTTTTTAGATACTGTGTGCCAGGGAAACCCCCCAGTTCCCGGGAACCTTTACCCCAAGTGCGCAACGTCTTTCTTTCTTTGATACAAGTTTAAAAAACGCGCTGCCACTACCACTTATTGCCAACCCTTCTGTTTTAAAAAAAGACCTGTGTTTTTTTAAACAGTCAGAAACCTGAAATGCTCCCTTTTCCAATGCATTGTACAAATTCCAGGCTAACAGTTTTCGGTCATTTTTTTTCAATGCATGTAAAATAATATTAACATTGTTAATAAATTTTGTCAATTTAGGTTTTGAGGCCTGATAAACCTTTGCCGTAGAAAGAATTTCCCCGGGATAAACTATTAAATAATCAAGTCTGGTCTCAATATCCAGGGGTTTGATCTTTTCGCCCCTGCCCCACATAAAAGCAAAAGAGCTCTGACTGAGAAAAAAATTAACATCACTGCCCAGAACTGCGCCCAGATCAAACAATGTTTTCAAGGAAAGATTCAGATTTAGAAGTTCATTGATAGCCAGCAAAGTTGATGCGGCACAGGATGAACCTCCGCCCAGACCTGCGCCCACAGGAATTTTTTTGCTCAAATCCAATCTGAACCCCTGTTTCAGACCGCAAGTCCGGCAAATCAGCCGGGCTGCGCGCAGACAAAGATTATTATCATTAGCCAGAGAAGGATCAGTACAGTTCATCTGAAAATCAGGACCGTCGGCAAGCGTAACAGTAAGGACATCGCAAAGAGAGATACGGTTGACAATGCTTTCTATGGCATGAAAACCGCGGGGATATTTGCCTACGATATTAAGGTAAAGATTAATCTTAGCCGGACAAAGGATCTCAATCGAGGAGGATGTCTTGCGCCTTACTAACGATTTCTTTGGCTGAAAGCCCATATGCCTCCATTAGATCAGCAGGAGAACCGGACTGGCCGAACCGGTCCTGCACACCGATTCCTATTGTCTTTACCGGATGATTGGCTACCACTATCTCACTGACCGTGGAATACAGTCCTCCGGTGACCTGATGCTCTTCACAAACCAGAATAGCCTTATGTTTTTTGGCCAGATCGATAATAAGCTCTTTGTCTATCGGCTTAATGGTATGGATATTAGCTACTGTAGCACTGATCTTTTTATCCTTCAGCTGATCACAGGCAGCAAGGGCTTTTTCCACCATTGTGCCGCAGGCAATTATCGCTACATCTTTGCCTTCTCTCAGGACATAGCCTTTACCCAGGATAAAATCGGTTTTATCCGGTAAAGTAGCTATTTTAGACCGGCCCAGACGTACATAACAGGGCCCGGGTGTCTCATAAGCAGCGCAGACTGCGGACCTGGCTTCAGGACCGTCGCAGGGAACGATTATCTTCATATTGGCAATGGGACGAAAAAAAGCAATATCTTCAATGGCCTGATGAGAAGCACCGTCTTCACCTACGGTAATTCCGCCGTGCGTGGCCACGATCTTAACATTAAAATCATTGTAACAGATCGAATTGCGGACCTGGTCCAAAGCCCTGGCTGTAGCAAACATGGCAAAAGTAGAAACAAATACGATCTTGCCGCTGGCAGCCAGTCCGGCTGCAGTAGCCATCATGTTCTGTTCCGCTACTCCGAAATTAAAAAAACGTTCAGGGAATTCTTTGGCAAAAAGGGAAGTGCGTGTCGATCCGGAAAGGTCGGAATCACAAACTACTACCTGAGGATCTTTTTTCCCCAGTTCAACCAGAGTCTGACCATAGACATTGCGGGCATAAAGATATTCTGTATTACTCATAGTCTTTTGTTAGTCCCTTCTCTATTTCTTCCAATTCATGTAAAGCGATTTTCTCTTCTTCTTCTGTAGGGGCCCTGCCGTGAAAATCCTTAACATGCTCCATAAAGGAAACGCCTTTGCCTTTGACCGTGTCAGCCAGGATCACTGTAGGTTTTAATTTCACTGTACCGGCTTTTTCAAAAGCAGCCATAAGCTCGGCTATATTATGTCCGTCGCACTGGATCACATGCCAGCCGAAAGACTCCCATTTATTGACCAGAGGTTCCAGGTTCATTATTTCTTCGGTACGTCCGTCGATCTGGAAACGGTTAAGATCTACTATAGCGCAAAGATTATCCAGTTTAAAATGAGCCGCGGACATGGCAGCTTCCCAGATATTGCCTTCCTGTAATTCTCCGTCACCGGTAAGACAATACACCCTGTAATCCTTTTTATCCAGTTTGCCGGCCAAAGCCATGCCTGAGGCAACGCTCAAACCCTGGCCTAAAGAACCGCTGGCTACCTCGATACCGGGAGTACGCCGGTCAGGATGGCCCTGCAGCAGAGATCCCAGTTTACGCAAAGTCCAGAGATGCTCTTTATCAAAATATCCTTTTTCGGCCAGAACAGCGTAAAGTGCCGGACAGCAATGCCCTTTGGAAAGATGAAAACGGTCCCGGTCCGGCCACTTGGGATTCTGAGGATCACAGCGCATCACCTCGAAAAAAAGACAAGTCATAATATCAGTGCTGGAAAGAGATCCTCCGGGATGACCGCTGGCTGATTTAGTCAGCATCCTGATGATCAGTTTACGTATCCTATTGGCTGTTTTCTTCAGTTTGAGAATTTTTTTGTCCATAAGCCTGCACTTTTTGTTGTAAGGATTCGCTCTCAGGATCAAGCGTCAATCCCTGGCGATAATAAAATAATGCTTTTTCTTTTTTGCCCATGGCCTGATAAAGATCTCCCGCATGCTCATAGACCACAGCTTCCTGGAGATGTTCAATAGCCTGCAGCAGATATTCTTCAGCTTTAAGATATTCCTTTTTAGCAAAATAAACCCAGCCCAGGCTGTCCAGATAAGCACCGTTATCCGGGTCCTCGGCTAAAGCTTTTTTAATCATTGTCTCTGCCTGATCAAGATTGCGTTTTTCTTCGGCATAGACATAGCCTAAAGAATTCAAAGCATTGGCATGGGAAGGATTGAGCTTGATGGTCTTCTGCCACATCCTGACTGCTTTCTTCCTGTTTCCCGACTCTTCATAAAAATACCCCAGCCAGAAAAATCCGTCGCTGTATTCAGGCCGCTGATCAACTATGGTTTCATAGATCTTGATCGCCTGTTCAGGCATTTTTTTGTAAAAATAAAACTGGCCCAGATATTCCGAGATCTTGATATTTTCCGGACGCAGATGATGAGCCTGTTCCAGAAAATACTGATATTCCTGTTCAAGCTCCTGCTCTTTTTTCTGACTGGCATAAAGCAGGATCAAAGCAACTGATGCTTCCAGGTTGTTATCTTCAAGCATTTTAGCCTGTTTAAACTCTTCTTCCGCTTCCTGTTCCCGGCCCAGCTTCAGAAAAGTAAAAGCTAATTTCAAGCGCAGATATCCTGACTGTGGATCTATCTTCCTGACTTTTTGCAGGTGACACAAAGCAGATTCATACTCCCCGTCAGACAGAAAAAGTATTCCTTTTAAATAACTGCCGACAATCGAATCAGGGGCAGACGGATAAGCCGGGCTGGCGCCAATACAGGCGCAAACCAACAACGCGACCGTGAATAACAACCCTCTTTTCATCGAATTAGGTATTATCTACTTTTATGTCTCTGCTGTTTTTTTCTTTTTTTAAACCAGTGCCGTTTTACTTTACGTAATTTTTTCTTTCTGCCGCAGGGCATAGAAAATCCTCCTAGTAGATCAACTTATTTAAGGGATATTCGATTATTCCTTCAGCACCCGCATCCTTGAACTTAGGGATCAGGTGACGAACTTCATTTTCATCTATAACCACTTCCAGGGCATACCAGCCCTCTTCCGTCAAAGGGGAAAGGGTAGGTTTACGCAAAGAAGGAAGAATCGACAATAATTTATCTATATTCTTTTTTTCAATATTCAGTTTCAGTCCCACTCTGGCTTTGGCTTCCAAAGCGCCTTTAAGCAAAAGCAGGATATTATCTATCTTTTTCTTTTTCCAGAGATCTTTATACGAATTTTTATTAGAAATAAATTTGGTGGTCGAGGTGCAAATGGTCTCCAGCACTCTGAGATTATTAGCTTTCAGAGACTCTCCGGTCTCGGTAAGTTCCACGATAGCATCGACCAGACCGCTTTTCACCTTAACCTCAGTGGCGCCCCAGCTGTATTCCACTGTTACCTTTATATTTTTTTTCTTGAAATAACGGGTAGTATATTTTACCAGTTCGGTAGCAATGTGTTTACCTTCGAGATCTTCCACTTTTTTGATCTTATCTTCGTTGCGCACGGCAATAACCCAGCGCACCGGATTCATGGTCCTTTTCGCATATTTTAATTCTTCCAGACGAAGCACATCGGAATTATTCTCCAAAATCCAGTCTTCACCGGTAATACCGCAATCAAGCACTCCTTCTGCCACATAACGGGACATTTCCTGAGCCCGTAAAAGCACAGGTTTGATCTCAATATCATCGATAGAAGGGGTATAAGAACGCCTGCTGGCAGAAATATTGAATCCCGCCATTTTAAACAGCTCAAAAGTAGATTCCTGAAGACTTCCTTTAGGCAAACCAAGTTTTAATATTTTCATATTTATCTCCGGCAGTAACAATCAGACAAAAATCCGAATAATTATTGTTTTCTCAGCCCAAAAAGCAAAAATTTACAGGCACAGAGCACAGGGCTCAGAATTAGTAGATTATACATTGACCTCCCCCCCTTGTAAAGTAAAAATATTATATAATTCACAGGCAAAAGCTGTGTCCGGGCTCATCGATCATCCGGAACCGATAATTCCGCAGCCCTGCGCGAGAAATATCCTCCGGTATAAGCATCAAGCACAGCTGACAGCTCTTTTATCCTCAATTCCTTTGCAATCTTTTCCTCCTGTTTTTCCCGGGGCAAAGACTTTTGCTCCAGATACAGCTTGACCAGCTCAAAAAAAGCCTCATTAACCTTATCCATTGTATATTTTCTCATCTGGGTATTCAATCTGGATCTGGTATCAATATCATCCTCATAACTGTTCCAGACCATATTGGCCAGATCCCAGGAAACGCTGATGCCCCAGTCATAAGGACCGACATAACACCTGCCGTCATAAGTAGCACCCCCGGCAGTACCGTAAATGGTCTTATCATAATCCAGACTGACCGTAGGCATCAAAGCACGGTATTTAAGAGATTTTCGCCATTTTATGATCTTTTCCGGACCGATCTCATTATAATCCAGGGCTGACTGCTGAACTTCATTGATCGACGGTAATTTCCGCATTATCTGTTCCAGCACTTTATCCTGTTCTTTTTTAAATCCCTCTGCCTGGGCAGAGCCCAGAAAAAACAAAAAACAAATAAGCCCTGAACACAACCTCATCTCACGACCCCTTTCTCTCTCCCCCCTCTGCCCTTATGCTTATCAGGCCGGTTTCCCCGGCCAACCCTTACTTTACATATCATTTACGAAATGATATGTAAAGTTATGCCTTCATTGCTAAAAATACTGTCTGTCGAGACAGATTAAGTCTCTCAGCAATTTCCTTAAGTTCATATCCTCTTGATCTCAGCTGTTCGATCAGATATTTTCTGGCAGCAATATCCTCTGCCTGCGATAACCGTTTTTTATCTTTGATCAGATCCAAACATTTTTCAAAATCAGTAACGCTATTTTTTAAACCAGGCATGAACTCACGCACTTTTTTATGCAATCCTAAAACAAATTTATCCACAGCCTTAGGATCTTCGATTATGCTTTTATATCCCAGACCTGTTCCATGCTCTAAAATATCCTTATAAGCCGACGTCCCCTCAGCAGCAGATTTCCCCAATATGCTTAATATCTCTTTATAGGCTAAAAAAGTCCGGCTCGGCAAATTTAAATAAGCGCTGAGCGATGACCATCTGTATTTCAGAAGATCATTTATCAACCCCGCTTTAAACGGATTCAAATGAATATAAACCGAAGCTGCCAAACGATAATATTCATCCTGGCACAAAAAAGGACGATAACGGCCGTAAAAAACATGTCCTTTCCGTTCATATTTATAGTTAAAATACAGAGCATATCTGGTAAACAAAGATTTCATGCCCAAAGCAAGATTGCATTTTTTAATCTGCAAAAGAAGATGCAGATGATTAGGCATCAGGCAAAAACAAAAAATCTTGTAGGAAAACTTATTTTGTATTTCTTTTAAAAGATGTAAGAAATAAAGATAATCTTTATCTTCCAAAAACAGGACATCTTTGCCCGGTGCCCGCTGGATTAAATGATAACAAGCGCCTTCATAAATAATCCTGTCCTTAGGATTAAATCTTTTTTTCCGCACCGAGAAAGAATTTCCCATAACTCACTCCTCTCTAATATACTTTCCCTACTCTTATCTTACATATCTGTTCGTAAATGATATGTACAATAGAGAAAACAAAAAAGCAGCTCAAACAGGAGCAGACGCTAGACAAAAGCGGTCAGACAAAATAGCAGCAGACACATTTGAAGGTATTCGAAATTCGCAGACAAAATCAATGATTTACTGTACCGTAAAACAATTAATATCACTAAATTTTAAAAATGGCAAACTTTTTCTTATGTTGCAGAAATGCCCGGGACTGTTTTATCAACAGCGGGGGCAGGAGGTAAAAATAAGGCGGAAAAACCCTTTCCAGACTCTGCCGTTTACCGGAGAAATAAACAGAGCCCGGCAGAGATAGCTCAAGGCCTTCTTTTTGTTGCCGGAACGGGTAAGGTCTTTAGCCATGGTAGAGCAGAAATCGATCATGAATCTTTTATCTTTTGTCATCTCGCTTTCCCATTTTTCCAGCATCAGGTTTCCGGTTGCTTCGGCATATTTTAGAGGCACGCGGCCTGACTTGCAGGAATGAACATGCTTAAGGGTCAAAGGCTGATTTAAAAAATAAGCCGGAGCTTTACGCACCAGGCGGGCAAAAAGGTCCATATCTTCTTTGGTCCGGAAACGCTCGTCAAATTTCTCCTCGGCCAGTAATTTCCGATTGACCATCCAGGACGAAGGCGGACAGAATACCGAAGCAGGGAATCTTTTGCCGGTTTTTACAAACCCGGAAAGAATCCGTTCAGGTACGGATAATTTTTCGGATTCTCCTCTTTCCAGACAATTGGCAAAGACCAGTCCGGGCAAAGGAGAAAGAATCTGATGCAGATCAAGCAAAGCAGAAAAAAAACAGTCGCAATACTCATCGTCTGAATCAAGAAAACAGATATATTTACCCCGGGCCAGTTCCAGACCGGTATTGCGGGCTGCTCCGGCTCCCCCGTTTTTCTGGCGGCGTACATATCTGACCCTGGGATCATTGATCTTTCTCACCTCTGCTTCAGGGTTATCCTGAGAAAGATCATCAACAATGATTATTTCCAGATCAGGATAATTCTGATCCAGCACGCTGCTGACCGCACGGCCGATCATTTCCGCCCGGTTATACACAGGAATGATTACACTGATCAAATCAGACATCACCCACCTATCCTTGTGCTTCGAATCTTTTCCCGATAATCATGCCAGCGGAAGAAAGCATAGCCAGTAAAGTCCAGAAAAGTATAGCAGGATTAGAATACTGTAATGATGATTCCATAAGCGCTCCGATAAGATATCCCAAAAAACCGAAAAATAAAGACAAAATAATAGTTTTTTCTTCGGTTCTTCCGCATTGTTTAATTTTTTTTAAAGCCATTCTCATGCTTTTAGTAACAATAAAAATGAAAAATATAAACCCGATCAATCCGATTTCTGCAGCCATTTGCAAGTAGGAACTGTGTGCATACCATTTTGAGTAAGAAAAGCCAACAGGCTTATAATAATCATAATTATCTGAAAAGGTATTAAGGCCCACACCGAGAAAAGGATTAGCCTTGATCATACTTAGCGCAGTCGCCCAGTGAACCCGCCGTCCGCCCTGCTCAATAAAAAAATCATACGGATTGCTATTGTCCAAAGCCCATTGCAAAATAGGGGCCGGGATAAAAGCAAGACCGGCTAACAATAAAATAAACAAAATCATAAGAGGCCGATAATCTTTTTTTAACACGCTGAAAAAAACAAGCAAAACAGCGAGCTCCAGAATAACCGCACGGTAAAAAGTATTGAACAAACAAAAAAGAGCAATAACGACTACGGCAAAAATAACGGCTTTTATCCCTTTCTTTAAAGGATAATAAAGACCTAATATTAAAGCCAAAGGTATAAGGGACATAAGATAAACCGCGAGATCCAAAGGATTATGCATTGATGCTGTAAGCCGGGAAAAAGAAAAATGGATAGGCCCGCTTTCAGGTTCCATGAATGCAGGAAAACCCCGGATAAAATCCTTACCGGCAAAAAACTGATAAAGACCGTCTATTGATACCAAAGCCAAGCCGGCCAAAGCAAACCAGAGTATCATCCTCATTTTCTTAAAATCATTCACTGTATCGATAAAAACATAAAAGATAAGAAAATATTTAAGCAAACGCTGAAGCCCTTTAATGCTGGCCCGCATATCTACGGAGCTGATCAAAGATACAGCACTTATAAATAAAAATCCTATTAATAAAAGGTTCAAAGGGTTTTTCTTTATTTTAAAGTCTTTGCTCAGTATTTTTTTTACCAACCAGGCCGTTCCGGCCAAAGCTATGGAAAGATTTGTCATAGCAATAGAGACTGGTATAGAAAAAATTATCATGCCTAGAAACAATACGATTAACCGGTCAAAAAATATTTTCTGTCTTTCTTTATCCATACAACTCCTCTGGCTTATTGTTGTAACAACTGATCACCTTTGATCGAAAATATTTCTACATACCCGCTATCATCATAATCCTGGTCAACAAGAGACGGATCTTCAAGTAATTCTTTTAGACCTGACAATTGATATTGCGAAAATCCTTTAAAATCTCTATCAATAATGATCGAGGTCACGTTTCGGGAAGACAAAAAGGCATAGATTTCCTCCTTTTTCCTGGAATAAAACGATTCAGGGAAACGATAATCATTCCAAGGGTAAAGGAAGAGATCATTACAGTAATAAAAATACCGGGCTTGTTCATAAGTTAACAAAAGAGTATCTGCATTAATATTGTGGTTCATATACTTCACAGTATCAAAAAAATCCGGGCAAAGCAAATCTGTCTGATCATTTTTATTAGAAAACACATATTTTAAAACAGGGGTCTTTTTTTTCAAAAGTTTAAGCGAAGCCAGAGAATTAGGCATAAATAAAAAAATAAAAGGCAGCAAAAGAGAAAAAAATAAAACGAATATCGATATTTTGGCCAACCTTTTTTCTTTAAGTTTTAAATACAGAGAGCTGGCAGCAAAAACAGCAAAAATTATGATTACCGGGTATATAGAAAAAATATATCTGCGGTTTGAATAAAATTTATAGATCACGGGGACAGCAAAAACAAAAGCAGCAGAAAAAATCACCTTCAGATATAAAGAACTACTTATTTTTTTCTTCCAAAAAGGAATACCCAAAAGAAAAGCTAAAGGACCGATACCAAAAAGTTCCGGTCTGAAAAAAATCTGCAGTCTGCCAAATAAAATATTTTTCCATACGCCAAGCTGACCAAGTGTGGAAAGACGCACCGGGTCATAAAAATTTTTAACGGCTGGACTAAATAAGGCATAAGTGCCTGCACCTAACAAATTGCTAAACCGCAAATAATTAAACAGATACTGCCACCCCCCAACGAAACAAGTTGTCGAACAATAAACTGCACCCCATAATATTTTACTTTTTATATTACCCCTAAAAAAAATCATATACACAAAGATACAGCTAAAAAAAGCCAATATACCGCTGACATGGATAAAAGCTGCGAACCCAGCCGCAAAAGAAGCCATCACCAAAGAACCTGGGGAAAAAGAAGATAACGTATCTGCGATAAGACAAAAAGAAACAAAAATAAAAAATATCCGTAAAGGATCAATACTATTAGAATAAACCTGCCACACAAACAAAGGGGCAATAACCATCAAAACGACACCGGCCAAGGCCAAAATCTTTTTTCTGCTAACCCGGAAGATAACTAACCATAGCGAACAGGCAAGATATAAAGCATACATGGGAGAAACAGTACGAAGAAGGACATCAGTACTGGTTGTATTAAGTAAAAGATAAAACCATGTATACAAAAGCGGCAATCCAGGAGGATGTTCAAGGGGTAAAAAAGGTGCTTTATCCCCGCCCAGGAAAGACATAGGATAATTAAAAAGATTTTTCTGTTGATAGATATATTCTCCATTAAAAGCATAAGCACAACCATCATGGCTGGAGATGGGGAATCCTACCGCCTGGATAAAACAATAAATAAAAACCAATGAAACGATAAATATTCCCACCAAACAGGTAAAATTAACTTTTTTCATCAAAAAAGCATCTTTAAAAGATAGACATGATGCAATCAATTTTATATTAAAATTTCTAAATATAATTCCCCCAGCTAAAAAAGGGATTAAAACAGATATAACGTAAAAGCTATTACTTTTATCAGGAAAAAGATGTAAAGAAAAAAACAAAATCAATGATATTGTCATAGGACCCAAACCAAGCGCAAAAACAATAATTTCAGAGCCGGAAAGCTTATTCTTTATCTTTTGCGAAATAGCTTCAAGTGCCAAGGCAGCAATATACGCAGAGCCAAAATAAGTAGCAACAAAAATTAAAAAAATTTTCAAAAAAAACATGTTATTGTTTACTCCTTTTGATCAAAACAAAACTAAAGATAGGACCAAGTAAAAAAATCCAGAAGGCGAGAACAACTCTTATAATGCCTGCTACCAACAATCCCTGAACAACTGAATAACCGGAAATTTTATAAGCATACGTTACTGCGCCCTCATGAAAACCTAATGAAGCAGGTAATAATCTAATGATCGAGGCATAATCAGAAAAACAGGCAGGCAAAAATGACTGCAAGAAATCAGCTTTAAAATTTAAAGATATAAGAACAAAATAAAAAAGAGAAGAAAATATAAAAAATTCTAAAAATGTAAGAAAAAATATTTTTTTTAATAAATTCCTATCCGACACAAGCAAACGCCAGCTATCAAGCATATTGTTAATCCGGTAAAACAATTTAGTCTTAGGTAAAAATATCAGGTGTGAGTTAAAAAATAAGATAACAATAGTAACCAAAATCACAGACAGTAAAATGGCGGAAAACAGATCGAAAAAACCAAACTTATAATACAAAAAAACCAAACTGAACAATCCGCCGAAAGTAAAAACCAAAAATTCCAGTAAATAGACTATGCTGAGAGTACTTAAAAAGTGGGTGTAATCAAATGAATATCTGGTTTTAAGGTATGCTCCTCTAAAACCCAGCCCGCCAAAAGGCACGATATAATTGCCCAGCAATGTTACGATAACTATGCCAAACCATTCTTTCCACTTTAATCTAATATTAAAAGGGACGACTATTTCCTTCAGGATCAAACCCTGTGCAACAACATACACCAAAGCAATAGTGGCAAGCAAAACAAAATCAAAAACCGATACGTCTTTTATTTTGCTGAAATCATTCCAATTACCTTTTATAAACCAGATGCTAAAAATGAAAAAAATAGTCGTAGCCGTTAATGACAGGGTGATTTTAAACTTTTTATTCATGGTGAAAAAAATTCAAATAGTACAAGTTGTCATTGATTTCAAAATCAAAATTTCTCAAAAAAATTTAAGACTAAGATTATACTTGCTGTTCATTAACATTTTTATTTTTCATCAATAAATGGGAAAAAATAAATCCCAGGGTAAAAGACATGATAACACTGACACTTCTCAGGACCAGGGATACTGTCAGACCGATATCAAAGCCCTGACCGATCAAAGAAGAATACAAAGCAATCACAATTTCCTGTATGCCCAAATTACCAGGCGTTATCGGCAAGAACATACTGATCTTCATAAAAAGGCCAAGAACAAAAGCGGAAAAAAAAGAAATAGGCTGACCTACAGCATAATATCCCACGCAAAACCATGCAGCCATTACAAATGTTTCCAGCAGGCTGACAATTAATATACAATAATAAACTTTGCCCGAACGGCTAATAGTATCAAGGCCGTTAAGGATATCTTTAATCTTTTTAATCAGCCAGGCTTCGCTGGTTAACCTTAACTTGCCCGCAATCAATGGAACAGTTCCTAAGAGGGAAACAGCGAAAAAAAATGAGCCGATTATTATCTTATTTTTGAAATCCAAAGGCAGTAACCATGTCAAAAAAAAGCCCAGAATTCCCCTGACCACAAACATAATAAAATATTCAGCAGACTGCACTGCAAGAAATCCGGACCAGGGCACTTTCTTGGAAATTTTAAAATAAGAACCTCTGAGAACCAGCCCTGATTGTGGTAGGAGATAATTACTCATGGTACCTATTACTGTTGTACCAAACCATTCAGAAAAACAAAGGTCTATGCCCAAAATTTCAAAAAGAAGTTTGCTCCTAAATCCGTGGAATAAATATACTGTTATCCAGATAATTAAAAGTACAGCCAAAGAAAAAAAAGACAAAGAGGGTAAAATGCTCAGGATTTGATTATTTTTATAGACATATAATCCTAAAAATAAAAATAAACAAAATGTTGCGATAACCTGAAAATATTTTGGATGAAGCTTTTTTATCATAATATAATTAAAAACAAGACTCTTTTATTTATTGATCTTAACCATTAAAGCCTGACCGCTTGTAAGCCGTATAAAAGGAATACTTCTATCCTTGCAAAATTCATCAACAGCAAGCCTTACTCCTCCGCAACTCTCTAATCCATAGTCTTCAATCAAAACCAACCCGAAATTACTCATACGAGGATAAAAAAAATCAAGAGCGCAATGAGTGCTTTCATAAAGATTAAGATGCACATGAAGAAAACAAAAAATATTCTTTTCAAGCCCTTTGCAGCTTTCCGGGATCAATCCTTTTCTAAATTCAAGAAAAGAATCAAAATCCTTTAAAAACGCATGCACCTTTTCTTCCGAAGTATCAACATAAGTACCTTTTCTCTGTAAAACATCTTTCTTACTGCTTAGCGGCGAACCGCAAAAAGTATCGAAGAGATAAAGCTTCTTATCACGATTAAGGAGAGATAAACAATCAGCAATCAAATAAGCCGTTGAACCTTTATATACGCCTAATTCTGCTACATCCCCCTCAAACTTCAAGGCCAAATTCAAAATTTCCAAAAGCATAAACGCTCTTTTCCGGGAAATACGCAATTTTGCTTTTGCAAATAAATTTTTGTATTCTTTATTATCCCAGGGGGAAATCTGCTTTTTCCCATTAATCATAGCTATTATTTTTTTCATCAGACCCCGTTTTCGGAAAAAAATTTCCGACATTTACGTTCAATTACTCTAAGACAAATACGAAAAAACTGGATATATTTAAAAACCGGCCAAAGCAATTCATATTTACCTAATTCGGCACAGCATAAATCTGACAGTGCTCTTAACGAGGAAAAAGAATAATTCAAATTTTCAGCGCCCTTATACTCAGGTACAGAAAAATTAAAAAATTTACCATACCTGGCAATCCACTTATAACCTTCCATTTTTTTCTTCGGATAACAAGACATCTTTTTTATTTCTTCCCAAGAAACATCTGAAAGATTAGACCAAAGTCCTTTTGCCGATATTTTATCAAAAAGCACACTGCCTTTTTCTGAACGGATAAAAGTAAGCGTCGCTCCTTCAGCAGTACCTCTATAACTTGGTATCCAGGGATCGCCGAAAGCCAAATCGGAAAATTGACAAAAATAATCAAAACAGGTACGACAGCGGCGGCGGTAAAAAAATGAACTCATATAGGCATCCCCCACAAGCATCATCTTCAAATTACCAAAAACCCACCCCATGTCCCGCACTTTATAATATCCTCCGTCATCCATATATCCATATACTCCTCCCGGGAAAACACCATCCCGGTAATCAACTCTTTTTATTTGCGTAGTGTCTACACCATTCATTTCAAATAAATATTTATTTCCCTTCATTGTCGGTGTTCCCGAACAAAGCAGACCGAAAACAAAAGGGATGCACTCCATCCACTGCTGATCCAGAATCTGCAATTTGCGTACAGCGTGCACATGACAGGGCAAACCGACAAAAACATATTTTTTATTTTTATCCAACTCTGAAAATATTTTACATAAAGGCGCAGGACAATACCGTGATCGGACCTTATGATATCTAATTTCATCAGGCGAATGTAATACCGCACCTGAGGCATAAAAAGGAAAAGGCGTATCCTCATGATTATCGGTAATCATGATTGCACCATCCACAATACCCTGTTCTACAAGATAAGCGGCTACAGTCCTTACCGCTCCTCCTGAAGTAGCATTCGCCAATGACTTTTTATCTTTTGCCCGCACCAGTTTTATAATACTTTTCTTATAGTCCTCACAGTTAATTCCGGAAACGCCTTGTTTAAAACATGATAAAGAGTTAAAGTCGACTTCTTTACCCGGGCATGCTCTCAGACAAAGACCGCAATTATTACAGCTGCTTTCGTCCACTTCAGGGACATAGTCACCGTAATCATCCCAATGGAAAGAAATAGCATGTTGCGGACATATACCGGCGCACATCCCGCATCCAGTGCACATACCTTCAGCTACAATATTATTAATATTTGTATTTTCAGTCATATTGAATATTTTTTATATTTTTAATCAATAACGCACTGGATAATGCAGATTGACGCACGGACTCAGCTTTGTCTCTGAGTTCAGCTTTTATCTCTTCTCTATTTTTTATCAATTTATCAATTTTCAGCTTAAGGCATTCATATCTGAATTCTGAATTAAAATCAAACAGATATTGATCCTGTCCGAACAAAGACATCAATTCCGAATATTTATGATTCCAGCCTACAGCAAGTGTCGGCACAGACAGGGACAAAGAAGCGACAATGGAATGAAAACGAGAACCGATAAAAACATCACACAAACCAATAATCCCCTTTAACTCCTCCGCGCTGTAATCTTCGGCAAGAATATTTTTTTTATCCTTTGACTCCATGAGAGTAGAAATTTTTTCGGCTATGATCTTATCTTCTTCCGTATGCGGGATAAAAACCAACCGGGCACTGTGATTTTGACAAATATGATCAAAAAGTCTGGCCATATTTTTTAAATAATCAGCCGATCTCTTTTTAAAAACGAGTTCAAAGGCACGGTTTACAGTAACACCTACCAATAATGAATTATCTTTAGCGTTCGAATTTCCGAGGAGCTGTACCGCTTTTTTCTCAGAAACAGGAACTAAAAGAAAACCGACATCAGGCTTGACATATATCGGCCTATTTATTCCTAATTTCTTCAAGCTATCCCTGCTAAGCCTTCCCCTTACTATCAATAATTCCACACGGTTAAGACAAAAAAAAGCCATAAATTTATTAAATCTGCTGACAAAAGGGCCCAGAGTCTGAGAATAGATCACTACCTTTTTTTTAAGCAGAAAAGCCGGTAAAAGCCATAAAACATGCTTGAGGATGACTAATTTGCCAAAAGAATCATGAAAACTTATCCCGGTCATATTGATAATCAGGTCACTGCCCCTGTAAGCCCTTAGCATAGGATCGTTATCAATAATCCGCTTAATATCTATGCCTAATTTATTAAAAACTGCCCAGAGCAGGCAACGGATAAAACTTAACGGCATCTGCCATAATTTTGTACCGGCTATATTCAATCCGTATTTTTCACTGACAGGCCTGTCTTTTTCAGGCTGAAGAGAGACCAATGAATATTCTGCATCCGGCATAAAATACCGCAAAGCGCTTAATCCTCCGCTTACCAAAGCAGGGCCGCCCATATTACCGGAAAGAGGAGGTCCGCATAATACTATGTTATTCCACGGGCTTTTCCTATTATCTTCATTCTTCAACGGGATATTTTCCATTATTTACTTTTTTACTTCAATTTCCGCCATCAAGGTATGCCCTAGTGAAGGAAAAGATCTCAACAATCTTCTTAACCATGGTAAAAACCAGATTTCTCCATAGACTTTGCCGTACTTAGCCAGATCAGAAGCCGAATACAATCTTTGTGTGCCCTCATAAGAGGCCCAATTTTTCAAATGCAGAAAACGGAATAAAAAATCAAAAGGAGATTCTCTGTTGGGAGTAAGAATATATATTTTGCCTCCCGGTTTTACTACTCTTTTCCATTCTGAGATATACACGGAGATATCCTGAGGAATACACTGGATAAAAGCACAGGCCCATAAAACATCAAAAACATTATCCTGAAAAGGCAAAGAAACGGCATTAGCACAGACTTTTTTACCGGGCAGATTACAAAGCTGGGAAAAAGTCAAATCCAGACTGATAATATCGCCGGTATTGAAATATTTATGATATTCACCGGTGCCTGAACCGCAATCAAGGACACAGCCAGATACTTTCTGGGCGAATTCTATCCTGAAAAAAGTAATCTTTGACGGACCTAACATAAAATTATTTTTTACCTATTGTCTTCTTTATCTCTGAATTTACGGCAAATGTCTTTCCCCAAACAAAACCAGGCATTACGGTTCTTACATTCCTCTATCAATTTCTTATATATCAAAATGTATCCCGGGAATTCAATTTTGTCAAAAGCACGCTGATGCCACAATACAGTCAAAACCGCTTTTTTTTCTTCTGCTTTATCAATGATTTTTAAACATCTATTCCATATTTCATCATAATCATTGCTTTGAGAAAAAAGACATATATCCATAAGAGCAAGAGGCAAAACCATAAACTTATTTTCCAAAGGCTTAAAAGGCCTGTAGATATTGTCCTTAAATCCGATATCCCGATTAAAGCCAAAAGAGGAATCGTATTTTAACCCTATTTCCCAATGCATTCTCCAGGTTTCGGGTATATCCAGGTTAAGATAATGCTGGCGTATACCCCAAATTTTACCTCCTAAAACAGACTCCAATTCTTGCTTTTCTTTTTTTAAAAGATTCTGGTCCTGATAAGAGTTATATGAACCATGAAGGCCGATTTCCCACCCTCCGGAATCCAGGTCTCTGATTATTTTTTGAATCCTTTTTTCACGCAATGAATATCTTCCCAAAGATAATTTCCATTGTGCGGGACGGAAAAGAGACAAAGGAATAGTTTCATTAAGGAAAAAAAAAGTCGAGCGTACGCCCAGCTTTTTCTCCAGATCCATTATAAATTCAAAATTCCAATAAGGATTTTTTCTTTTTGAACTTTGTAAATTTATTTTTCCTTTATTTTTCAGCAAGTCGTAATATAACGAATGGAACCATAATTTATCTACACGATCCACATCGTGAGTTAAACATACCGCGAAAGATTTATTATCAGAAAAAATCATACTATAATTTTATCGGCTTCAAGTACTGTTTGGATAAAGGCAGACAGATCCTTTTTGTCTTTAAGCATAAGATCCCGTTTTTCCCGCCATTTTGGTTTAAGGTCAGTAATTTCAAGAAACTCGTCAATTTTAGAAAAAACTTTATTTTCATTTCTGCAGGAACATAGCAAACCATATTTATCTTCCTGTTCCCTCAAAGTTCCGGCAGTTATAGTATTGACATAAAGGGACGGGGTGCCCAAAACTGCTGCTTCCGAAGCCATTGATGCGCCTTCCCCAACATACATTGCCGCATAATAAAGTAAATCATGCATTTTATCCGCAGGAATAAGTAAATCAATATTTTTTGAATCATGAGGAGGTTCCCCTTCACAAGAAACAATGACCTTGCCGTGTTTTTCCAATTTTCTAATAACTTCCTTTTTCCCTTCCTGGGAAAACCCCCTCTGTCCGATGTCATGGTTTGCTTCCCAGGAAACAAAACGCACAATAAAAAACTTTTCATTTTCAGAAATACCCGCTTTTTTCAGGCTTTCGGGGTCAGGTCTGAAATTATCCGGATGAAGATAGGCAAGCTCATGATAACTATTGTAACGAAATTGTTTTTTGCCGAGTTCCAAATCAAAACAGGAAGGAGTAAAAACTTTAGTGGCAAAAGTATAATACAGCATTATTTCTTTACGATTTTCAGTATCATCAAAGATAAAACACTTTTTCCGCAGCAAAAAAGCGGAATGAGCGGCACGGAAAGAGGCTACACCTATTAAAACATCCGGGTTATACTTTTTCACGATCTTAAACATCTGAAAATCAATTTTCATCATGTTGCATATTTTCTGCCTCATTGTTTTTCCGTAACAGCTGAGTTTTACATAGTCAACAGCATAGTCATCAAGCAAATTAAGCAATATATCCTTTGAGCTTGCAGTTACCAGGACATCATGCCCCCTTTGTCTGCACTGCTTTATAATATTTTTAAAAATATGTATATGGGCAGGATGATTAAGATCGATTAAAATTTTCATATTTAAACTAAATATTAAATCATTTAAAATACTTTTGGTAAAAAAGATCCGGAAGGATATTTGCCGCACAGGCGATTTTTATAGGTATTTTTATAGTCTTTAGAAAATTATAATACGTCGGGTAATCCAAGAATGATTTCAGAGGACTATTCATTATTTTTTCAAATTCATCTGCGGTAAGACCTATTTCTTTAATGCATTTTTCAATTATATCCTGAGAAATTTCCGGTTTTTGCTCTAATTCTTTCAAAGCTTCATCTCTGTCCATCAGGCCAGAACGTATATGAGCAGAAAAATTAATGATCCGCTTATCGATCCCGAATTTATTATATAAAAGATGCGCGATGATAAACCTTGTATAGATAGATTCAAAATGATGGCCTCCATAATAAGTCCAATCCAGTTTTTCCTTAAGCTCTTTGCCGGCCGCGCTTTTGCTGTAATTCAAATAATTTAAAAATGGGATGACTTTAATATTTTTGAATAAAAGGAAATATACTGCTTTTAAAAAGGTCATATTGGGAAAAGTTTTAAGAGGGATCTTACCGAATCTATTCTGCACACTCTGAATATATTTTCCATCCATATATGTCCAGCTTATGGGAGCGACGCCTTCTGTCCTGAAAGAATGGCCATTCAGCACAAAAGTTATTCCCTGTTCAGCTGCAACCTGGCAAAGAATAGCGTGAATTGCGACATCTGTCGGTATTTCCGCTTCAGGGACCGAAGCTTTTAAAAATGAACGCTGCAGATCTTTAAACTCATTCTCATCGCATTTTACTGTTTTCAGACCCACGCCTAACTTTTCAACAGTTTTTTTAATATTTTGCTCAGCAATATCTGAATTCCAGCCATTATCGAAATGAACAACCAGGGGCCTTAAACCCATTTTTTTACTCAAATAAAGACAATAAGTACTGTCAGTACCTCCGCTCAATCCGACGACACAATCATATTTTTTATTTTTCCCTTTATTTTTAATTTTTTTAATTAACTCATCTAAATTTTTTTCACCTTCCGTACCCAACGGATATTCTTTTTCCAGACGATCATGTGTCTTGCAAAAATTGCATACGCCTTTTTCATCAAAAGAAATACCATTAATGGTCGTGTCTGAAACACAACGAGTGCATCTTTTATACTCCATAGCCTTACAACCTCACTTTTTACTTTGCTGCTATTTTAATTTCTTATTGTAATCCATATCAAACCACATAGCAAAAAACATCGACTGCAAACCGATAGAAAAACTGAACATCCAGGACAATGCATTAATTGCCGGAATAGCTCCTGATATCAGCCAAACCCCGATCATTCGTAAAAATAATACCAAACTTAATGTCAAAAGCAAAAAAGAAAGAAGATAAAATAAAATCAAAGGATGAAAATCCCTGATAACATATTTTTCCTTCAGCCGCCAGAAAAAACGTTTAAATAAAAGCCAGGATATGGTAAAAATTACTTTCTTAATCTTTATTCCAGACTTCTCTCCTACATTATAAACCGGCTTGATAGGAACATCTTTAACCCGGCAATTAGCCACATTAAGCTGTATAAGAAGATCATTAGGCATTCCATATCTTTTGTATATATGATTGAGACTGACAGAATGAAGAGCGTCAAGAGTAATCGCTGTGTACCCGGTCTGAGAATCAGCTACATGCCAGTAACCGGATGCTATTTTAGTCAGCAAGGATAAGGCTGAATTGCCTAAATAGCGTAATTTAGGTATCATCTCCCAGGCCCGTCCGGAAAAAAGGCGGTTACCTTTAGTATAATCTGCCTCATCCCTGACAATCGGGTCGAGCAAAGCAGGCATATCTTCCGGATCCATCTGCGCATCTCCGGCCATAACTACGGTAATATCCATTTTATAATGACGAGCCCATTTATAACCGCGTACAATCGAAGCGCCCACACCCTGGTTTACCTTTCTGGGAATAAGCACTAACCTGTCACCTATTTTTTCAACATACTTTTGAACTATAGAAACAGTGCCATCCGTGCTTTTATCATCAACAACCACTATTTTATCGACAAACTCAGGCATAGTTTCAATTACCCTGCCGATAAGCTTTTCTTCATTATAAGCAGGTATAACAACGCAGATGATCTTTCCTTTATACATAAACTTCTCCTCTAAACTATTTTCATCTTATTTTGATTTCACACAGCTAACGGCATCGTCTTTCCGTGAATATTTTGCTCCGCAATAATCACACTGAGCCTTATTCTTTGAAAATTTCAAAGGTGTGCCGCACTCACAGACCCAGCCGATCTGCCGGGCCGGAACTCCCACTACCAGAGCCTGATCAGGCACGTCTTTTTTTACCACTGCTCCGGCACCGACAAAAGCATATCTACCGATAGTCGTGCCGCAGACGATCGTGGCATTGGCACCGATAGTAGCCCCTTTTTTTACCAGAGTGGGCAAAAATTCTTTTTTGCGTTCAATAAAAGCCCGGGGAGTATAGACATTGGTAAACACGCAGCTGGGTCCGCAGAAAACGCCCTCCTCCAGAGTCACCCCTTTATACAAAGACACATTATTCTGGATCTTGCACCCGTCGCTGATCCTGACCTCAGGCCCGGCAGTTACATTCTGGCCCAGAACACAGTTTTTTCCAATTGCAGTTTTGCCCAAAATATGGGAAAAATGCCAGATCTTTGTGCCTTTTCCGATATTAACATCATCATCGATAACAGCTGTGTCATGAACCAAATATTCTTTATTTTTTGAAGCTTCAGCTTCTTTTTTAACCAAACTTTTCTCTCCCTCTTCCAGAACAGAAAGCACTCTTAATCCCTCTTTACCGTCAGTCCTGGGAGACTTGCGGGTTTTCACGCTTTCCAGAAAATGTTTCATCTCTTCTTTTAAAGGTTCCCCTGCCTCCAGATCCACCGGATAATGAGCAGCTTTATGAGCAATTGGTATCCGCCCCTTTTTCCATTCAATGGTATGAGGATAAATAAACAGCTTTTCTTTACTCATATCATCGAATACAGCCATGGCTTTGGAACCGACCACGATCAGTTTCTGTTCCTTGTAAGGATGCAGCCAGGAAACAAAAATGTGAGCTTTGATCTTATTCTTGAATTCCAGAGTGGTCATAGTCACATCATGGACCCCTTCATTAAGATAATCCTCGCCAAAAGAAGAGACTTTTATGGGTTCATCCCCTACCAGCATCAAGATCACTGAAATATCATGCGGTGCAAAACTCCAGAGGATATTTTCTTCCACGCGCAATTTGCCGATGTTCAGCCGGTTGGAATAGATATACTGGACCTTGCCCAGATCACCCTTATCGATCATCTGTTTTAATTTCAGGACTGCGGGATGATACTGCAGAATATGGCCGACCATCAATATCTTTTTATGCTTTTGAGCCAAAGCCACCAATTCCCTGCCGTGGGCACAATTCAAAGACAAAGGTTTTTCCACAAACACATCTTTGCCTGCCAGCAGAGCTTCTTTAACCAGCTGATAATGGGTCGCAGCAGGAGTAGCTATGGCTACTGCAGGAATATCCGGGTCTTTTAAAATATCTTTGTGAGAATAAGTAAATTCTGCGTCCGGATACTGCTTTTTACGCTCTGCTACTATATCTTTTCCGGCATCACAGGCTTTAGCCAGAGCTCCCAGTTCATAAAGATTGCGCAGAATATTTTTCCCCCAGTATCCCAGACCGATCATTCCTATTTTTATCTTTTTTCTTCCGGACATATGACTCCTTTGCTGATTAAAAAATATTTTTACAGATATTTACAAAATTATTAATAATATGATTGATTTCAGTCTCTGTCATAAAAGGATGCAGAGGCATACTGAACGTAGTCCGGGAAAGATCGCGGGCAGAAGACAATTTGCCTTTTATTTTACAGCCTTTAAATGCGGTCATATCACTCAATAATTTCTGGTAATATACTCTGGCCCCGATATTTTTATCATTCAAAGCCTGCACTATATCATCCCTTTTTGCTTCCACTCTCAAAGTATACAGATGATACACAGGATAATAATTTTTACCTTCAAAAGGAACCTTGACCTGGGGTATTTCACTGAAAGCTTCGCTGAAGCGCGCCGCGATCTCTCTGCGCTTACGGTTAAAAGCATCGACCTGTTTCAGTTTCACCGACAGTATCGCAGCCTGCAGAGAATCCAGTCTGGAATTGATCCCGATGATCCGGGCATCATACTTTTTTATCTGTCCGTGATTTTTAAAGATCCGGGCCGATTCAGCCAGTTTTTTATCAGCCGCAGAGATCATGCCCCCGTCTCCGCAGCCGCCCAGATTCTTGGAAGGGAAAAAACTGAACGCACCCATATCCCCGATCGTACCTGCTTTTTTACCTTTATACTCAGCTCCGAAAGCCTGGGCCGTATCCTCAACTACAAACAACTTATATTTGCGGGCCAGTTTCATGATTTTACTCATGTCACAGGGCAGGCCGAACAGGTGAACCGGTATTATGCCTACTGTATTTTTAGTGATCGCCTTTTCTATTTCCTGGGGATTTATATTATAAGTAAGAGGATCGACATCGACAAAAACAGGCTTTGCCCCTGCTCTGACTATGGCTTCGCCTGTAGCCACAAAAGTAAAGGGAGTGGTAATGATCTCGTCTTTTTTATCAAAAAATTCCTTACCCCTCAGTTTCAAGGCCAGAGCTGCCAGAGAAACCACTAAAGCATCGGTTCCTGAAGCAACGCTGACACAGTTGTCTGATTTAAGATAAGCGGATATCTCTGCTTCCAGTTCTTTTACTTTAGGCCCGTTGATCCAGGCCTGGGTCTGAAAGCATTCTTTGACCTGTTTTTCCACATCTTTCTTTAAAAATGAATATTCCCGTTTCAGATCAAGGATGGGTATCATCTTTTTCATTTTATTTCTCCTGTTTGCAAAAAACTCTGTCTTAATTAAGGTTTAATAACTTTTTCGTCCCCCTCTGAACCCGTGGTCCATGCCCATATGTATCTGAGGAAAAGCTTTGATCTTGAACATCACCCACAATGTATAATTTTTATCTTCATCCACATTGATTCCCAGGTCCATCAGCCAGCAGTGCAGGTCCCGGTGAAATACATATTCCTGCTCTTTGAAATCTCCCGTCTTGAACTCATAGCGCAGATAATGGTTAAAAGTCCATTTAGGACTTAATTTTAGAGAAGAAGACATTGTGGTCTGGGAACTTTCGTCTCTGGCATAGCGGTGGCCCAGGCCGACTGAATATTTTTCATCAGGCGTAAAAAAACTGACATCTACATTGGCTTCCCGGAACGCCCGGTCCTCACAATCATAGATCGAATCAGAAGTCAGAGCAAGATACTGTCCGGGATATATTTCCAGATCAAAGGTAAGATTATCAAAATAACTTCCCTTTCCTTCCTGATCAAAAATATATTCGGCAGCAGGAGAAAAATATACCAAATCTCTGATCGAATCTCCCTGTTTGGCCTGCAGTTTGTTTTTCAGTTCAAAGATCAACGATTCTTTCCTGACCAGACTGTCAATATCGTCAAACTGAAAAAGATTACTGCTGCTGACAGTAGGATCGTGAATATAGGCAAAAGTCAGCTCCGGCCTGATCAAATGCCTGAACTTATCATAGTCCAGACCCAGGATCTCAGCGCTCTGATCAAAAATCTTAGAAAATTCAGTACTTAAAGTTATTCCTGCCTCAGGCGCATTCCGTAAAACATCCTCGGCAGCAAACAAATTCTTGGAATAATAGGTAGTATATAACCCGGCATAGGGATTAACGATCAGCCAGCCCATCCGACTTTCATAAGAAAGCCGGTTATGAGCATGCAGACGGGAAGCATCATCATCAAGATCGGAATTAGCAGTCTTAGCCGTAAGATTAGCCAGAGAGATATCCGATCTGATAAACAAAGACAATCCTTCGCCCAGCCTCTGTTTATACAGAGAATAATCCAGTTTAGGCAGATATTCTGTTTCTGTGTAAAATTGATTGGCCCTTTTCTGAGTCAACAGAGACAGAGAAGAATTGGCAAAGGACTTATCCACCAGAAAATAAGAATAGGGATGCGGTTCGATCTCATATTCCCGGTAAAAGAAATCCTTCATGAAATATTCATCGGAAAATTTATGAAACTCTCCTCTCAGGGAAAGATCAGAAGACGGCTGCCAGGAATAAGAAACCTGTCCCTTGTATCTGTCATCTTCCAGATATTTATCGGCAATACCCGCTCTTTCCGGATAAAGATCGAACAATTCATTACGCTTATCCAGAGAATAAAGCTGATCGTCTATATAATATCCATTGATCAAAACTTCGCCGAAAGAAAGCTTATCGCTTTTATGAGTTATACCTGTTCCCAGGCCTCTGTCTTCATAGACATCAAGCAGGACTTTTCCCCGCGAAGCATCATTCAGACTGTATCTCCAGCGGGTCAGAGCATAATAACCCCAGTCCGAATCTTTTCCCGGAGAAACTTCCACGGGAAAAGAAGTGTCATTTAAAGGCTGAGAATAATAAGGTATGTAAAAAACCGGCAATTTACCCAGATAAAGAGTCACATTTCTGGCCACGATCTTTTCATCAGGATAGACATAGATCTTTTTGGCTTTTAACCGGTAATGCGGATCTTCCAGATCACAGGTAGTCACATACCCCTTTTCCAGAAGATATTCTTTTTCACTTAAACCCTGTCCGGTTTCAGCATAACCGTAAACCGGATCAGCCTCTACCCTGATCTTTTTAATATCCGCGGTTTTCCGGGCAAAATCATAAACTGCCTGTTCAGACTTGATCTTACCTTTTTTACTGAGTATAACTACATTGCCTTTGATCTGAGCCTGATTATTCTTGGTATTATAAGCGGCTTCATCGCAGGTGATGGTGATCTCTTTGTATTTCAAAGAAACATTACCTTTCGCCAAAATCGTATTTTCCTGGCTGAGATAACTGACTTCGTCCCCATCCACTACTACAGGTATCATTTTTTCCTGAGCCATGATCCAGGAACAGGAAAACAATGACAAGCAAAAAACACCCCCCAGCACCAGTCTTTTAATCATACCTGCCACAGACTCACTCCCCCTTAATATCTTTACCTATATAAGATCAGGAACCCAGAGTATCTTTCAATTTTTTCCAGTCAGACAAAAAACGTTCGATCCCGATATCAGTCAAAGGATGTTTCATCAGTTTGGAAATCACGGCAAAAGGAACAGTGGCAATATCAGCCCCGATCCTGGCAGAATCAAGAACATGCAGAGGATGACGCACAGAAGCCACAATGATCTCAGTCTCAAAGCCGTAATTATCATAGATCAAACGTATATCATTTACCAGATTAATACCTTCAGTGGAAATATCGTCCAGCCTGCCCACAAAAGGGGAAACATAAGTAGCTCCTGCCTTGGCTACCAGAAGAGCCTGAGCCGGAGAAAAACAAAGAGTAAGATTAGTCTTAATTCCTTCAGCATAAAGTGCAGCCGTAGCTTTCAAACCTTCGACAGTACAAGGCAGTTTGATCACAATATTATCCGCGATCTTAGCCAGTTCCCTGGCTTCTTTCAGCATTTTTTCTTTTTCCAGACCGGTTACTTCAGCCGAGACCGGGCCCTTGACTATGTCACAGATCTTTTTCAGCTGGTCTTCCGGCTCTGCTTTTTCCCGGGAAAGCAGAGTAGGGTTTGTAGTCACCCCGTCCAGAACTCCCATTTCATGCGCTTTTTGAATCTCCTCCAGATTGGCCGTATCAATAAACAGTTTCATGATTTACTCCTTCTTAAGCAAGTGACAAGTCACAAGTATTTATTATATTTCCTTTTGCCTTTTATAATTTGTATTTTTATCCCTATCCTCAGTGTTCTTACCATCGGCTATAGACTATCGATTTTTCTATCTGTGTTCATCATAGCCGCGCAGCGGCCATCAGTGTTCATCATTTTTAATTTATTCCAAAGACTCTTTCGCCAATAAGGCTGCGCCGATGATACCGGCATCTTTAACTTTGGCTTTAACCAGTTTCAGGCCTTTAACCTGAGGAGCCATAGCCCGGGATCTGATCACACTCATCAGCATCGGCTTAAATACCTTGAACGCACCGGATACACCTCCGCCGAAGACCACCATTTCCGGATTAAAAACATTGATCATACCGGAAATAAACACTCCCAGCCCCAGAGAAAACTCTTCCCATACAGCCAGGGCAGATTTCTCGTTCTCTAACGCCCGCTCGTAAATACTCTTTACCTCTTTGACTTTCAATTTTTTATTTTTCTGTATACGGTTATATTTTCTGATCAAATGACGGTTACCGGTAAACGTCTCCACGCATCCTCTGCCGCCGCAGGAACAGGCTTTTCCCTTTATCTCTACCGGCACATGTCCTACTTCACCGGCACTGGTCCTGCCTTTGACTATTTTTCTATCGATCATAACCGCACCGCCCAGGCCTGTACCCAGAGTCAAAAACAAAGCATTGTTTACTCCGGCAGCTGCTCCGATACGGGCTTCGCTCAAGGCAAAAAGATTGGCATCATTGTCTATGGTTGCATCCAGACCGCAGGCTTTTTCCAGTTCTCTTTTTATAGGATAATTTTTCCACCCCGGAACATTGGGCAGATAATAGGTAGAACCTTTTTCCAGATCAACAATACCGGGGATACCCAGACCCAGACCGGCCGGTGAAAATCTTTCACTTTCTTTTACAATTTCTCTGATCCGGGCAAAAAACAGTTTCTTTTTACTCAGATCCTGAGAAGAAAATACGGTCTTTTTAAGGATTTTACCGTTCGAGGACACAATGCCTGCTTTTAAAAATGTACCTCCCCAGTCTATACCTATATATGTTTGCATAGAGACTATTGTATCTTATCTGCCCCGCTTTGCAATAATAAAAATAAGGATAAACGGCAGGAAATACAGCAAAAACCTAAACCATAAGGGTTTCCCGCAAAGGCTTGAAAGTTTTGAACAATTTTTCCTGATTAGAAGGAGAAATATCATTAAAAAACATACCTATGGAATACTTATCCTTATCGATCCGCTTTTTATGCTTTATTTCACAGGAAAATTCATAGGGATATTTTTCGCCCGGCAGGTAAATACGGCAAAGTATCTCTTTTTTAGCTGAAACCCGGGGCAGACTGAGCAAAGCTCCGCCTTTGGAAATATTGCTTACTTCCAGGGGAATCAGCTCTTTATTAGTGACCGGATCGATTATCTGAATCTGCAGAGGTTTATCCGGTTTTTCCCTGAACCAGCGCCTGCGTTCGATCACGATCTTATCCCGTCCTGTTTTTTTTGCCTGATACAAAGAATTATCGACAATAGTCAGAAGCTCATGAATCGAACCGGCATTATAAGGAAAAGAGGCAATACCGGCACTGAAACGGATATCCAATTTACGTGAACTTAAAGGCACGCTGCGCAGCCTTTGTTTGATCCTTTCCAGAACTGCCAGAGACTGAGGTACAGAAGCGCCCGGCAGTATGATCAGGAATTCCTCCCCGCCGTAACGGCCCACTGTATCTACATTACGCACGCTGTCCTTAATGATAGAGGAAAACTCGCTTAAGACTTCATTACCCACAGGATGACCGTAAGTGTCATTGATCTTTTTAAAAAAATCAAGATCGATCATTACCACTGTCACTTCTTTTTTATAACGCACGGCCCGGGCCAGTTCATTCTGCAGCAGGTGCATAGTCCAGCGGAAATTAACACAACCGGTAAGCTCATCATAATATGCCAGAGACTTAAGCTGATTTTTCAAACGGCGTTCCGAAGAAGAAAGATACCCCATACTTATGCCCCCCAGAAAATAAAACATTATCCGGAAAGAGATCGTCTGAAGTACGATATCGCGGAAAGCCCAATAGCGGTAAAAATTAGCTTCCAGAATAAAAATCAAAGAAGCAGCAGCCGCGGCAAGTACTCCGCCTGTCATTCCGAACCAGAACCCGGAAAAACAGATCAAAGTAAGGTAAAGATATCCCAGAAGGAAATTAAATTTCCCTACTGCATTCCTGGTAAAAACAAAAGACAGAAAAAGCAGAGCAATAAGCAGAAAACGAAAACGGGGCGAAGAAAAAAGCAGGTATATTTTTTCAGGTAAGGACTGATTCTCTTTTTGGGCCATCAAATTCAGTATAGGGCATCCAGAGATGAAATTCAAGCTTACTTTTCAATTGAACAATAAAAAAATACTGCAGCCCTGTCTACAAGTCAAATGAAAAACACAAATCAGACCGGGACACAGCCGGCTGCCCGTTCTATTTTTACGACCGTACAGAAAAAATTAATATTTTTTTTGCTTGACTTTTTTTATCTCTATAAAAAACAAAGATTTAAGAACAAGGGCTGCCTCCGGCGCAAAAGGCTTGCAGCCTTGACAGACAAAAAAAAGCCCGCGTTTCAAACGCGGGCTTTTATCTCTATCCTATCAGTGATGTCAGTTATTTTTTCCTGGCGACTTTCTTCTTGGCCGGTGCTTTCTTGGCTACTTTCTTCGTCGCTACTTTTTTCTTAGCCGGTGCTTTCTTGGCCACTTTCTTCTTGGCTACTTTTTTCTTGGCCGGTGCTTTCTTCGCTACTTTTTTCTTGGCCGGTGCTTTCTTCGCTACTTTTTTCTTGGCCGGTGCTTTCTTGGCTACTTTTTTCTTGGCCGGTGCTTTCTTCGCTACTTTCTTCTTGGCCGGTGCTTTCTTCGCAGGTGCTTTCTTCACTGTTTTCTTCTTGGTAACTTTCTTCTTGGCCGGTGCTTTCTTCGCTGCCTTCTTTACAGTCTTCTTCACCTTTTTAATTGCCATTTATCACCTCCTTTTTTAAAATGGCGTTTTTCCTTTAATTTAAATGTAGCAAATAAAAAAAATGATGTCAATACCTTTTAAATAAAAAAAGATAAAAATTTTTTTTATCAGCGGAAAAAGGAGGGCAGGTAATATCCTCAGATCTCAAAAATTTTTTTCGGCAGACGTATTTTTTTTCCTTCCTGCCAGAGATGTTCGATGTCATAAAAAGCGCGGACGTCTCGAAGAAAAATATGGACCACCACATCATAAAGATCGATAAGCATCCAGCGCAGATCTTTATCAGCCTCACTGTGATGGACCGTTATTTTTTTCTCTTTGCATTTTTTGATTATCTCTTGATAAATAGCCTTAACCTGAGGCTGGCTTTCTCCCGAAAGAACGACAAAATAATCACAGACAAAGGAAACTGCGCTTACATCTATAACTACTGGATCCTCAGCCTTTTGTGCAAGGGCGAAAGTCACTGCCTGCAAAGCTTTATCTTTTATCTGCTTATCTTTTGCCGAAATACTCATCTCGTCTCCTGGTCAACAACCCGGGAAAGGGTCTTATTAATATTATCATCTACGTTGCCCACACAGGAAATACACATCTTATCAAAATTAAAAATTTTGTCAGCCAAAGAGGTTAAAGCTTCCGGCTCTATTCTCCTTATCCTCTGTTCCAGCTGAAAAAAAGAAAGTATCTTTCCCTGGTTCAGATATGATTCCGCACAATAAAACATCCTTCCTCCGGTGCGTTCCAGGCTCATCGATAATTGACCGAGAAGATAATCTTTGGCTCTTTCCAATTCGCGTTTTCCTGCTAAACGTTTTTTTATTTTTTTTAATTCACGTATTATCCTGGCCAGAGCCAGAGGCACATTCTTTTCATCAAGACCGCAGTGAATAATAAAAGCTCCGCTGTCAGCAAATTTTTTGGTATCCGTAGAGACATCATAACACAATCCTCTTTTTTCCCTGACCTCTTCAAACAGACGGGAACTCATATTAGCTCCCAGGACCACATGAAGCAATTCCTCTTCAAACCGGAATTCATCCTTATAGGACACTCCTCTGAATCCCAGACAAAGATGAGTCTGATCAAGAGGCTTATGCTCAGCCGCTATCTTTCTGCCCTTAAGCGGCTGAGGCTGCTTTCCGGCAAATTTAATCTTTTTTTTGCCGCTGCTGCTGAACTTATTTTTCACCAGAAAAACCAGCTTGTCCCGGGGCACATCCCCGACACAGCAGATGCACATATGTTCCGGACGGTAAAACCTGTTCTTAAACGATTGGAAATCTTTCCGGCCTATCTTTTTAACCGAATCGACCGTACCGATAATGTCCTGTCCCAGAGGATGGTCAGGCCACAACTGCTGATCAAGCAGAGACAAAGCCCGAAAATGCGGCAGATCATTGTACATCTTCAGTTCTTCCAATACTACATTCCTCTCCTTCTCTATCTCTTTCTGGTCAAAACCCGGTCTGGTAACCATATCTCCCAAAATATCGAAAGTCACTTCCAGATTCTTTTTTAAAAACTGGGCATAATAAGCTGCCGATTCCTGAGCAGTATACCCGTTCAGGCTTCCTCCTCTGCCCTCAATTTCCTGTTTTATATCTTTATAGGAAAATTTATCAGTACCCTTAAACAGCATATGTTCCGTGAAATGAGCAATACCCTTTACGGTCTTATCCTCAAACCTGGCTCCGGCCCGGACAAAAACGCCCAGACCTGTGGTGGAGAATCCGGGCATGGAAGAAAGGATTACGCTTATACCGTTTACATTGATGATTTCAAACATATTTACTCCTTATCTGATCATATAAGAATTAAGCTCAGGCATCGGCGATCAATTCTTTAAGCTTTGCCCCGGGATGTTCAGCCCGCATCAGAGTTTCCCCGATCAGCACCGCGTTAAGTCCCAGCCCTTTGCATAAAAGCACATCCTTCAGAGAAGAAATACCGCTCATAGCGATTCTGACTATACCGGAAGGAATAAACGGGGCCAGTTTTTTTGTCCGCTCAAGATCTACAGCCATGGTCTGAAGATTACGGTTATTAACTCCGATAATATCCGGTTTAAACTTCAAAACCTTTCTCAGTTCTTTTTCTGTATTCACTTCCGTAACCACATCCATTCCCAGGTCTTTAGCCGCTGAATAAAGCTGCTGATATTTCTGTTCATCGATGATCTTCATGATCAGCAAGACCGCGTCCGCTCCCAGAGCCCGCGATTCCAGGATCTGGACTTCATCCAGAATAAAATCTTTCCGCAGAACAGGAATATTTACAGCCGCACGTACCTGCTCAATATATTTTTTCTTGCCCAGAAAAAAATCCTCTTCAGTAATCACGGAAACAGCCTGAGCTCCGGCAAGAGAAAAAGCTTCGGCCAGGTCAACCGGAGAAAAATCTTTACGTATAACTCCGGCCGAAGGAGAAGCCTGCTTTAATTCCGCGATCACCGAGATCTTACCTTCCCTCAGTAAAGCCTCTTTTAAAGAACGCACTTTAGGCGCACTCTTTAAAAGAGAAGCAATCCCTTCCCTGTTTTTTTTCAGGATCTCCAGCTTATTCTTTTTTGCTTCCAGAATTAAAGGTAAAAAATTAGTATTCATATCAAAGTCACAAGTTACATGTCACAAGTCACAAGTAAAAAAGAAGTCAGGTATCAGACGTCAGAGTTCAGATCCTGAATATTTAAAATACTTGTCGCCTTTTTTTAGACATTAGTATGTCCGTTAAATTCTTCTCCGGTATCCTTCGGACATCCGGGAGCCGTTTTTCTTCCATGAAAGTCTTCGGGCGAGTGAAGTTACATGTCACACGTCACATGTCTTTCATTCAACATTCAAGATTCAACATTCAACATTTGCCGCCGCAGGCGGCGTTATTGTTTCTCTCTCCTGATTTTAGCCCCGGCTTTACGAAGCTTTCTTTCCATACGGCAATAGCCCCGGTCCAAATGATATATTCTTAAAATCTCAGTCTTTTTTTCCGCTGCCAGTCCGGCGATGACCAGAG
>Ga0272442_10000749_pt1 | contig 50816 bp, 51 predicted proteins | sample SSMForm2O_FD_200262 | JGI IMG/M metagenome (GOLD analysis project Ga0272442, IMG submission 200262) | Marine sediment archaeal communities from Little Sippewissett salt marsh, Falmouth, MA, United States - SSM-Form-2O | ecosystem: Environmental > Aquatic > Marine > Wetlands > Sediment ... | reverse complement strand
AAATTATATGAACCTACGTTCTAACAATTGGACTTATAAGTTCTTTATTGGCACTAATTATCTGCGAGGCGGCTTACCTATTGAAAGTGGACGATGAAACAAAACTTGAGTATGAGCTTCGAGGCAAAGCATGGAAAGTCTACTGGTTTCTTTTGAAGACAGGAAGCCCCCTGAGCGTGCGGGAAGTCCAGCGTGCCTTGCACTTCAGTAGCCCAAGCGTGGCGCATCACCATCTTGAACAGCTACGCGACTTAGGCCTAGTTGAGAAACAGGACATCGGCGGACACTACGTCTTAGTCGGCGAAGTTAAAATCGGCGTGCTCCGCCACTACGTGAAACTTGGCAAACTGCTGTTCCCAAGATACTTTTTCTACGCAGTTTTCTCCACCATTTTCTACGCCGCTTACTTGATGTTTCTGGCACAGGATTTGTTCATGCGCGAGAACCTTTTCATCGCCGTGTTCGGAGCCATCGTCTGCATTATATTCTGGTATGAGGCGTACCGCGTTTGGACTATGCGCCCGTTCTAAAAACTGGAACAACATGTTCTACGGCTTAGGATAATATCAAACGGTGCCATAAGCTTAAACAGGTGAAAAAGAGTGGTTCAGAAAGAAATCAAGAAAAAAACTCGAATTTACGGAACAATCGCAACACTCTCAGCTATAGTACTAGTCGCTTTAATCTACGTTTACGGTTCAACACCAGGCGTGTTCACGCCCGACACGTTGCCGGAAACTTCGCCAATGAAAACCTTCACGTCCTACGACGAACTCAAAAACTTCTTAGCCGCCAACAAAGATGACTCCACTTATTATGGTGGTGGTCCTCTGGACTCCCAGTGGTTCGGGTCTACACGTGAGGCACTAGACGGCGCAGCCCCAGTTCCTGCCCAGATAGGTGAATCTGGAGATTATTCTGCTAACTCCTATTCAACAACAAATATTCAGGTTGCAGGAGTTGACGAAGCCGACATAGTGAAAACAGATGGCGAGTACATTTACGTCGCAACCAACAATAACCTCCAGTCAACAAGCCAAAACAACGTATACATCGTGAAAGTAGACCCGCAAGACCCGCGTGTAATCGCAGAGATAGCTCTTGGCAACAGCACGTATGTGGCAGGCTTGTTCCTAAGCCAAAACAGCAGCAAACTTGTGGTTATCGGAAGCCAGTATCAAATGTACGCTTACGAGGAAGAGGCACGAGCCGAAGACATAATGATCTATCCCTACTACAGCAGCGTTAACACGTTTTTGAACGTCTATGACGTTTCTGAGAAAGCTAATCCTGTGTTGGCGCGGAACTTTACGCTAAGCGGCAGCTACTTCAACTCCAGAATGATCGGCAACTATGTGTACACGGTTGTCAGCCAACCCACCTATTTCATCAACAACGATGTCGTTCTCCCGCAAATTCGCGAAAATTCAAAAGCCTCCGAGATTGAACCGACGAGAGTCTACTATGCTGATGCAGTGGAACCAACTTCCTTCACTTTCACCACGTTCATCGGACTGAACATAATGGACGACGCGCAAGAGCCGACTAACATGACGGTTATGATGGGCGGCACAAGCAACATGTACGTTTCCCTGAACAACATCTACGTGACCTACCCCTCGTGGAGTGAACAGGGACGGTACACGTCAATTTACAGGGTACGTGTAAACGGCAGCGAATTGGCTTTTGAAGCCAAAGGCAGCGTACTAGGCTACGTGCTTAACCAGTACTCGATGGATGAATACAACGGGTGCTTCAGGTTAGCTACCACTTCGCAGAAAAACCAGACCCAGCAGAACAACGTTTACGTGCTTAACATGAACTTGAACATAACGGGCAAACTGGAGAACCTCGCCAAAGATGAAAGAATATACTCAGCCAGATTCATGGGCGACAAGTGCTACCTTGTCACGTTCCGGCAGATAGACCCGTTCTTCGTGCTGGATATGAGCAACCCAGCGGAACCCAAAGTCGCAGGCGAACTAAAGATTCCAGGATACTCAAGCTACCTGCACCCCTACGATGAAAACCACGTTATCGGCTTAGGCAAAGAAGACAGCAATGTGAAGCTGTCACTTTTCGACGTCTCAAACGTCAACAACCCCGCGGAAATAGCGAAGTACATTGTTGAAGGCGACTACACGGATTCGGAAGCGTTGCAGGAGCCGAAGGCGTTCCTGTTTGACAAGGAGAAAGAGCTTCTGGTTATCCCTGTTTCAAGAACCAACTACGGCGTAATAGACGCAAGAGACAGTGAAACCTTTGAGCAGCAAACCGGCTTCTGGCAAGGCGCATACGTCTTCAACGTGACCACAAGCGGCTTCACTCTGCGAGACGGCATAACCCACAAAGACACAACCAGTTCACAATACTACGGATACGACTACAACATGTGGGTGCACAGAGCCCTATACATAGACAACACGCTCTACACAGTATCCAACACGAAAGTCCTACTCAACAATTTAGACACGCTAGCGCTGATAACAGAAGTAAACCTGAGTTAACAACCCTTTTTTCCTTTTTTTATTCATTTTTCGCATTCTGGTTCTATGTGTACCGTAACCACTGCGTCAGCGAAGTACTCGGCTATTCTCTTCTCGACCTGTGATGCAATTTCATGAGCTTCCGTTAACGGAACATGCTTCGTGAAGCAACAGTCTATGTTTATGTATCGTTTTCCATCCGCCGTGTAAGTCACTGTTCTCTTCAACCGCAGACTGGTTTTAACTTTCTTCGCCAACTTGTCAATTACGTCTTTCAGTTCATCCTCATCTATCTCTGCTGCGTGTTTTTCAACGCCGTACGGCTCAACGTGCACGGTTACGTTTTCAAGCTGCTTTATCTCCGCGTGCATTTTGCTCTCTATTTTCTCGGCTATTTCATGCGCCTCTTCCACCGACAGTTTCGGGTCCACGTACGCGTGCAACGTTATGTAGAGTTTGCCGCGTGCGTAAACAGTTACGATGTCATGCACTTCTTTAACGTTTTCCACGGTTGCCAGCTTCTCAACAAGCTGCTCCACTTTGGTTTCTTCCTCGGCGGGTTCAATGTGGATTGTGGCGTCAACGTTTCCGAAGGTCTTCTCCAAGTCCTCTTCAATGTCCGAGGCTAAAGCATGCGCCTCTTCCAGACTCATCAAGCTTGAAACTTGCACCGTACAGTCAGCGAAGATTTTTGAGCCTACCTTGCGCAACTTCAAGGTTTTGCAGTCGAGAATTCCGTCATGGGTGAGTATTGCTTTTCTGGTTTTTTGGACAAGGTCTTTTGATGCCGTGTCGCTTAGTTCCATTATGCTAGCCCGCGCCAACTTTATGCTTAAGAAGGTGAGCATACATCCGAGGAATACCGACGCGATTGCGTCACCATAGTAAAAGCCCATAATTGCCAATCCAAACCCTAAGAGAGCGATGAGTGTTGAGCCGAGGTCTGAGATGGCATCGTAGAATCCTGCTTTGACTGATGTGCTCTGGCTGTGTCCTGCGCCTCTGAATATGGTTACCCTGAAGATATCTATGCACAGCGTGTAGCCGATGGCGAAGAAACCCGCTATCTGTAACCCTTCATTGACCTGGATGTTGCTGATAAGTCGGACTGCGGCTTCGTAGAAAATTAAGATGGCGACGCCGACGAGGATTATTCCGCCTATCAACCCGCCTATGGCTTCATACTTTTCATGCCCGTACATGTGTTCTTCGTCTGGCGGCTTAAGCGAAGCGCGGGTGGCAACGAAAAGCATCACTGTCGAAAAAACGTCAAGCGATGCGTGTAAGCCGTCGCTGAGGATTGCTAAACTGTCAACAATTAAGCCCACGACTACTTCTACTATTACCACGCTTGCTATGGCAACGGCTGAAAACTTCAGAACTCTGAGCTTGGGGTCGCCTTTTGAAGCGTCTGGCATCAGCAATCAGGCTATATGTCTCGGCGCAAGGGCGATTTAAGAATTGCGGGCAGCAACAAACGATTTTCCTTGGCAAAAACGCTTCTTAACTGTCAATTATAAATAATTGATTACCCGTTGCTTTTGAATAATGAAGCTGTCTTCGGTTTTCCGCGGCGAGTCCTCCGTGCTGAAGGGTAACTTCTTAATTTTGACCCTGAGCTGGTCGATAATGTACTTCGCAGGTCCTATTCCACAAACCTACGCCAGCCTCTACTACCTAAGCTTAGGCGCCGACGAGTTCCTGCTGTCCGTAATCAGCTTCGCAGCCTCCATAGCAATCGCGCTTGTCCAGTTCCCAGGCGGCTACTTAGCGGATAAACACGGCAGAAGATGGCTTGTATCCACCATGACTTACGGTTTAGCAGTCGGCGCCTTCTTTTTCATCATCGCGCCTTCTTGGCCGTTCATACTGCTAGGCATGATAATCCAGAGCGTTTGCGCCGTTTACGGACCAGCCTTGATGGCTATGGTTATTGACTCGTTGCCGCCTGAAAACAGGGGCGCAGGATACAGTTTCCAGTGGGTGGCCACCAGCCTTGTGCTTTTGCCTGCTCCGCTTATTGCTCAATACTTGGTTTTTGTGTTTGACTTTGACTTGGGCATGCGCGTCGCCTACACAATTGTTATGGTAGCTTACTTCGCCACTGCAACGTTACGGCTGAAGCTCAAAGAGACCTTACCGCCTAAAGACGCGGGCGGTCGCCCAAAAATTGTGGAGGCGCTGCGGGAGTACCCTAAATCAGTTAAGGAAAGCATAGGTGTCTGGCATAAGCTTTCGAAATCAACGTTCTACCTTTTCTTGGCTTCAATAGGCATGAACGGTATAGTGGTGAGCTGCTACACGTATTTTGTTGTTTACGCCACTTCGGTTCTGAACGTCACCGAGTCACAGTGGGCGTTTGTTATGGCTTTCATGTACTTGAGCGTTGCACTTCCTGGAATAATTGCTGGATTAAGCATGGACACCAAAGGTAGGAAAACCTTCTTGATCTTGGGTTATCTGTTGTATGCTCCAGGTATGCTTCTATTCGTGGCTGCTGACTTCAACCTGCTTCTCTTAGCTTTCTTCCTTTATGGCTTAGGTAACACACTGCAGTTGACTAGTTACCAAGTGTTGATGGGCGACATGATTCCCCGAAACCTACGGGGCACGGCTAACGGCTGCATCCAATTCTTCATGTATCTGGTTCAAGGCGTTCTCCAAATCGTAGTTGGTTTTATCTACGCGTTTGTGTCGCCTCAACTGCCTTTCCTTTTGCTGGCTGCTGCGGCTGTGCCCTTCGCGGCGCTTGTGGCTTTAAAGGTTTCCGAACCCAGCGTTAAGGAAATATGAGTTTAATCAAAGAGTTGAAGCGGGCGAGTGAAGCAGATGTTCACGATGGCTTTTCGGATAAATATTGCAAAACTCAAGCTGGTGAAGAATTGCTAATCAGTATAGAGAAAGTTAATAATCTTCTATATTCTAGGTTTGGTATTAGCTTGAAGGGTATGTGGTGAAACTTGAATAACGCTAATGTTGTGGCGATGAGCAGCAAAGTCAAGGTAGCGCTGGTAATTCCACCTGCTCTAGATATGGATCAGATGTGGTGTCCCAACATGCCTATCGGTTTGGCTTACATGGCCGCTGTCTTAGAAAAAGCCGGCTGTGATGTAGCTCTAATTGACTGCCCAGCGCTTCAAAAAAACCACAAAATGCTGAGGACAGAGCTTGCCTCCCTTAAACCCGACGTAGTCGGCATAACGTCTATAACTCCAATTATAAAGTCCACTCTCATAGCCGCTCAAATTGCAAAAGAAACCTGCCCAAACGCACTTGTTGTCTTAGGGGGCCCGCATGCCACGTTTATGGACAGCCAGATTCTAAGCGAAAACCCCGCTGTTGATGTTATAGTTAGAGGCGAAGGTGAACAGACGACACTCGCCCTACTGCAAAACTTTTTCAGCTCTAGGAATCTTGACGAAGTTAAAGGCATAACGTTTAGGAAGAAGGGCGACATAGTTCGCAACCCTAACAGGCCCTTCATTCAAAACCTCGACGAGCTACCTCGCCCAGCGTACCATTATTTCGATTTAAACAAGTATCAGTTTTTTGGAAAAAATGTTCTTCCTATTCTGACCAGTAGAGGCTGTCCTTTCCAGTGTGCATATTGCGTATCGTCTCGTATGGTTGGAAAAGGGTTCAGAGCTAGAGACCCAAATCGCGTCGTGGATGAGTTGGAATGGTTAAGGGATGTGCAGGGCGCTGGCGCCTTCAGTTTTTACGACGACGCGTTCACCTATGACCAACAGAGAGCCATTAAGATTTGCGAGGAAATCAAGAAGAGAAACATCGGAGTTCCTTGGGATTGCCAAACAAGAGTCGACCAGATTTCTAAAGAGGTTTTGGTTAAAATGAAGGCCGCAGACTGCCAACTTGTTAGCTTCGGCGCTGAATCAGGCTGCCAAAAGATTTTAGATGCTGTCAACAAGCGGACCACAATTGAACTGAATGAGAAAGCGGTTAAACTGGCAAAGGACATAGGTCTGTCTGTAGCAATGTCTGTGATTATCGGATACCCCGGAGAAACCGTGGATTCATTAGAACAGACTTTCAGCTTCATCCGAAGAACTAAACCTGATTATGTATATTTGTGCTTAGCCACGCCGTATCCTGGAACTGCGCTTCGAAAAACTTTGGAGGATCTAGGCTGGCCGATGTCAACGGACTGGAGCCACTACGACATGCAGACACAGGTCTTCGAGAATCCTCTTCTGCCTGTAGACCTAGTGGAGACGAGAAGAGAGTTCTACAACAGTTTCTATTCTTGGTCGTACATTCTCCGACAATACTTGAAAGGGACATTCTACAGCAAGAGCATGGTCCGAACTGCATTAAACGACCGCGTATGGCGTACGAAAGTATTAAGGGAGTTTTTCGTCAACTTTAGGAAGCTAAAAGTGCAACTCCAACTATACACATAAAACGTTAAGGTGCATACAGAAACAGTTGAGGTGCATGTATGCAAGCGGACTTGGTTTTAATCAATGGTAAAATCTTTACTATGAACCCTTCGCAGCCTCATGCTGAAGCCGTTGCCATAAAAGACGGCAAGATAGTTCAAGTCGGCACGAACGATGACGTTAACAGGTGGACTGGGAAAGAAGCAGAACTCATTGACCTGAAAGGGAAAACGGTGGTTCCTGGTTTCATAGACACTCACATTCACGTTGCTGATTTTGCAAGGGTCTTAACATGGCTTGATTTGCATGATGTACAGTCCATCCAAGAACTGCAGGCTATTCTCAAAGCGCGCGTGCAGAGAACGCCTCGGGGAAAATGGATTATAGGACGTGGCTGGGATCAAAATCGTTTTGCAGAGATGTGTCTTCCCACGCGCCATGATTTGGATGCGTTTTCTGCAGACACCCCTGTAATACTGTATCATGAATGTGGGCAGATATGTGTAGTTAACAGCAAAGCGTTAGAATTAGCTGGCTTAACCAAACAGACCGCAGTTGCTGGCGGCGGCATTGATAAAAACGCGGAAACAGGTGAACTCACCGGAGTTTTGCGAGACGCTGCTACAAGCTTGGCGTGGAAGTTTGTTCCTGTGATGACTGAAGACGAGCTAGCGGAAGGCGTTAGCTTGGCGTGTGAAAAAATTGTGGAAGCTGGAGTGACCAGTGTATGTTGGATTGTTTTGTCTTCGATGGAGCTTTCGGTTATCAAGAGGCTTCATGTTCAAAACAGGCTGCCTTTAAGGGTTTACGTTGTCGTCCCAGTGGAACTCTTGGATAGCGTACTATCTTCTACCTTGCCCAAGCGGTCCGAGGATAATGCCTTGCGGATCGGTGGGGTGGTGCTTTTTGCAGACGGTTATTTAGCTGCAAGAACCGCCGCGCTTTTTCGCTCCTACAGCGATTGTCCAGATTCAAGCGGAAGACTGCTCTACACGCAAGAGGAAATGAACGCGTTGGCTGTTAAGGTCTACAAAGCCAACCTTCAACTGGTAATACATGCAGTGGGAGATAAGGCTGTTGACGCAGCTTTAAACACGATTGAAGGAATTTTGAAAGAAGCGGGTGAAAAAGAGCTTCGCAATCGCATTGAACAGGCTGCGGTTCTCAACGAAGAACTGCTCCAGCGCATGAAAACTTGCAAGGTGATTGTTTCTGTGCAGCCTTGCGTTGTTGATTCTGAATTTAGAGTGTGGTCAGCCGCTGAACGTTTGGGTCCTGAAAGAGTTCAATGGCTTTATCCGATTAGAAAGCTGATTGGCGAGGGCGTAAAGTTGAGTGGCGGTTCAGACTGCCCTATGGAACCTTTAAACCCTTTGTCAGGCATCAAAGCAGCTGTGACAAGAGATTTCTTTCCTGAAGAGCGCGTTACTGTTGAGGAGGCATTGCGCCTTTACACCATCGACGCTGCATACACAATCTTCGAGGAAAACCTCAAAGGATCAATTGAAAAGGACAAATTAGCAGATCTCGCAGTCCTTTCTCGCGACCCGTGGATGGTTAAGCCCAAAGAAATAGGTGACATTGAGGTGGAGATGACCATTGTGGGCGGAAGAGTAGTGCATGCCTAATTTCTTTTTTCACTTTGCAGAAATCTTGTTATATGCTTGTTTGATTGGTTGTGGACTCCCTTGTTTATTATTCAAATCGGCATTGGTACATTGAACGAGTCCATGCCTTATAGGCTGTTCTGGTTTTGGTCCGTGTGACTTGTTTTTAGATGCTTGCACAGTTAAGTTTATTATTCAAGATAGTCATGCTATGCGTATTAAACTCGATATAATGGAGGAAAAAAACAGTGATTTTGTTGATGACCACACCTCCACCTGCGTTTTCACCGTGGGGCGTGCCCGCGAAGCTTCCTCCATTAGGCTTAGCGTATGTTGCTGGGGCTCTAGAAAAAGCGGGTTTTGAAGTGCAAATTCTTGATAATTATCAACTTAATACATCAATCGATTTCATCAAACAGGAAATAGAACGACTTAATCCAGAAATAGTAGGTGTGACCTGTGGTTCTGTGACTTATCAACGATGTATTGAAATCTCTAAAGCTGTGAAAGAACTGTGCTCTTCCTGTAAAGTGGTGGTTGGTGGTTGGCACCCTTCTTATTTGCCTGATACGATGTTGCAGCATCCCGAGATAGATTATGTTGTAATGGGTGAAGGCGAAAAAGCAATTGTTGAACTTGCAAACCATATTACGAAAGGCAGTGATGAGCGAGCTATCTCCAAGATTCCAGGTGTGGCTTGCAGGTTCGAAGGAAAAATAGTGAAGACCCCTCCCACTTTCATTAGTGATTTAGATGATATTCCTTATCCAGCACGTCATTTGCTGCCTATGCATATTTATGACAGGCAGATTGGTTATTTGAATGCTAAACCCGTAGACGTGATGAATATAACAAGAGGCTGCCCTTACAGATGCAACTATTGTGAGACCAATAAATTATGGGGACCTAAATATCGTTCTTTTAGTCCGACCCGAGTTGTAGAAGAACTGGAGTACATGGTTAAGAACTTTGGTTCGAAAGGGATCTATTTCATAGATGATAATTTTACTATCAACAAAAAGCAAACAATCGAGTTATGCCGCTTGATGAAAGAGCGAAAATTAGACCTCGAGTGGGCTTGCGATACAAGAGTTGACTTGTTATCTCGAGATTTGCTTAGAGAAATGCGAGAAGCGGGCTGCCGAACGATATTTTTTGGGGTTCAATCAGGCTCTCCGCGTATTCTAGAAAAACTCAACACTTGCACTACCCCTGAAAAGATTGTTGAGGGGTTCAGGCTCTGCAGGGAGGCAGACATACACATTGCGTGTTCATTTATGCTGGGGGTTCCTGGAGAAACAATTGCTGACATGGAAACAACTTACAAGTTTGCAAAGAAGTTAGATCCTGACTGGTGCACATTTTACGTGTATATAGCATGTCCAAACAGTAACCTCTACGAGGAGGTTTTGCAGAAAGGTCTCTACGATCGAATGGATAATTTTTTGGCTTTCGTTAAAACTGACCAGTTTAATTATGAAAAAGTTGTTGCGATTCAGCAACGCTTTCAACGGGGCTTTAACACATCGCCGAAAACACTTCTTCGAAGAATAAGACGCGATGGCTTTTCCACTTTTCTGAAAAGTTTACTTTAATTTTTTTGTTCAGCTATCCAAGCGTAACATGCCAGCTGAAAAGGTGACTATAATCTCTTAGATTACACTCCTGTCTCACAAAAGCATAATCGATACAGATAAATTTTCCAACAACATCAGAACTGTATCTAAGCAGTTGGTGATCCACATCTTAATCGCGATACTTGCTATTTGTGTCCTCATTTTAGCAATAGTAGTGGACCTGCTGTTGGGGGATCCCTCTCCAAACAACCCGCGGAATTACATGTACCAACTGCATCCAACAGTGTTGATGGGCAAACTAACGCGTGCATTAGAGTCTAAGCTTAAAAACTCTAACCCGAAAATAGAAAAATTGGGCGGCGTCTTCTTAGGCTTGATAATAGTAATCGCCTTCACGCTTCCTGTCTATTTCGGTCTACTTCTGATTTACACTTGGCTGGGTTTGCTCTTCTATGCGCTCGTAGCCGTCATAATCCTGAAATTCACTATCTGCATAAAACTCGAAACTGATTGGGCCAAAGCAGCAGCCAAAGCCTTAGAATCAGAGGACCTCACAGAAGCCAAAAAATACTCTCATTTCTCGAGAAGAGACTCCAAAGACTTGACCTGCCCACAAATCAGCTCAGCAGTAATTGAATCCATGGCAGAAAACCTGATAGATTTCAAGCTTTCACCAATCCTTTCCTACATGTTCTTCGGTGTTTCAGGTGCCATCGCCTTCCGAGCAATCAACACGCTCGACGGCATGGTAGGCTTCAAAGACCAAGAACACATCAACATAGGATGGTTTTCTGCAAACCTCGACACAGTAGTCAACTACGTTCCAGCTAGGTTCACCGCGGTTCTCATAGTTTTAGCCTCAGCCGTAATAGGCGGAGACTACAAGAACGCGTGGGCAATAGCCAAAAGGGACCACGCTAAAACTCCCAGCAGAAACCACGGATGGCCCATGGCAGCCATGGCCGGAGCTTTACATGTGCAATTGGAAAAGCCTGATCAGTACATCCTTGGCGAGCCAACTGAGCCGTTGACTCCAGACAAAATTGTGTCTGCATTAAGAATCCGAAACGCCGCCATAATGTTGTGCGTGCTTCTAGCGTTGCCAATAATCATACTAACACGACTGTTTTTCTTCCCGTACTAGATAACTCAAGTAGAATATACACGTCTCCGTGGCTGAGAAACGGTTTCACGCTTCAGAGGATTTCGTTTTACTTGGCGTTCCTTTCTTCCCTAGTAAAACTTTTATCGCCTTTTTTGGGTTTCGAAAAGCTCTCATAAGTTTATCGCGTGTAAAAGTCGGGTTAACAGAAATTGCACGCGCGCACAGTTCACGCAACTCCTCTGCTGTGAACTCTGGAGTTTCAATCAGAGGTTGCGCTTCAGCTAAAGCGTCATCACTGAAACAGTCCCTTATGAATCCGCCGCGTTTAGCCTGTTCATAAAGTTCAGTTCCATACACAGGTGTAGCATAGCTGAAGTAGAAACCATCAGCCCCTAGGCGTCGAAGTTTCTGAGCAAAATTTATAGATTCTTCTATGTCCTTTTTTGTTTCGCCTATAAGCCCAATTACAAAGAAGCATCCTACTTTTATTCCCACTTTTTTGGATAACGCCACCGCTTTTTCCACTTCTCTTAAATCCAGATTTTTCTTGATAATCTGATCCACAACGCGTTGAACGCCAGACTCGGGAGCAACCCGTATTTTCTTGCAGCCTGATGCTTTCATTTTTTTCAAAAGATTCTCGTCAAGAGTGTCCGCTCTAACGCCGTTCGGAGTGAACCACTCGATGTTTAACTTCCTTTCTACGATTAGGTCGCATATGGTCTCCATCCTTTTCTTGTCAAACGTCATATTTTCGTCGACGAAGTCAAGCTGTTTTATACGGTAGTCGTGAACTACCTGCTCTATTTCTTCAACTACGTTCTCGGGGCTTCTTGCGCGCCACTGTTTTCCCATAACCGTGTGGATTGAGCAAAAAATGCAATTGTACGGGCATCCTCTACTGGTGAGCATTGTCGTCCAGCGTTTACTTATTTCTCCTCTCGGCGGGATTTCTTTCACAGCATCAAAATATGTCTCCATTGGTAGCAAGTGCCTTGCCGGAAACGGTAGCCCATCTAGATCTTGAATTGGAGGTCTTGGCGGAGTGATAACCGTTTTCCCATCTTTGGTATAGCCGATTCCTTTTATCTTCTTGAAATCCTTCACGGTCTCATTCTCTAATGCTTCGACCAACTCCAGCATAGTATATTCTGCCTCTCCAATTACAACAAAATCGGTGTTTGGCTGCTCAAGGCACTCCACGGGTCTTGCAGAGGGATGCAGCCCGTTCAATACAGTAGTAACATCGTTATCGACGTTTTTCACGATTGAGGCGACTTCGTATGCCGTTTTACACCAACCGGAGAATGAAATGGTTATTCCAACTACATCTGGTAAACACTTTTTTATCCTATCTTCTATCTCTTCATTTCTTAACCCTTGTCGGCACTTCGTTTCATCTATCAGTTCAAAATTTTTCCAGCCTTCATTAGCAGCATCTATGATGCGTACCTCATGCTGTTTTTCTAGTAATGCCGCTACATATGCTATATCCAAAGGTTGAAGAATGCCCAAGTTTCCCCATAATTTCGGTTGAATACGAGGTGGATTAATCAGGCAAATACGCATTAGATAATCACTTTAACATGCGAGCTTGCATTTATCATTCCAGTGAATCAAATAAAAACCATTTACGTGTGGTCTGGCTGCTTCCAAGGTCAACAAATGCATGTTGGTCGGGTAATTTCGAAAGATATAGCAACCAAACTGTTTTTGAACAACAGATGTCCCGCCTTTAGTCTCTTGGGTAATGCTTTTCATGTTAGGTTCGCCAGACCCCGTTTTGAGAGAGTTGCAATTGAATAATAAAGGTTATGTTTTCCAAGCTGTAGTGGTTTGAAATAGCAAAAACAGCTCTCGTCTCCTTTGCACTGTTAATATTGGCTTTGTTCGAAACGTTTATTTCCTAATAAATAACTAGACCAATTGGGAGCTTAATGAATTATAAATCGCTGTTTCTTGTTGCTTTGTTGCTGTTTCCTACTGTTTGTCTGCCATTAGTTTATTTTTCCTTCAACGTCAATGGTGCATCTCGTAACGAAGAATTCTATTTCGGGGTTACTTTTGGTGGAAACACAACCAGTGAAGCGAAGCTTTTGATAGACAAGGTGAAGGGATACACCAACCTCTTCGTAATAAACAATTGGGACCTTGCACTGAATGAAACCGCTCTCACCGAAATCTGTGATTGTGCCGTAGACGCTAACATGAATATTATGGTGTACTTTGGCTTCGTTTTTTTTGACCCAACCTTTCTCTATCCAAGATGGCAAGACCTTTTCACAGAAGCAGGTATTGAACCATTTCACACTCCTTGGCTGACTAACGCATCGGACAGATGGGGTGAAAAATTCTTGGGCGCTTACGTCCTTGACGAACCTGGGGGAAAGCAGATGGATAGGGGGCATTACAGTGGGTATTCAACACGCCATAGTGGAACAAGCCAAACGACTTTTGAAAATGTTTCCGACTACAGTGATGCAGCAAGTCGATTTGTAAGAGGCGTCGGTCGTTACTACGTGCAACGGCTAAATAACGTCAGCTATTCAAGTTCGATTCCCAATTCTACAGGAAAAATAATCCCAGTTTTCACTGCTGACAACGCTCTTTACTGGTTTGACTACTTGGCTGGGTATGACGCCGTATTCGCTGAATTTGGGTGGAACCACAACGAAGCACAGCATATCGCTCTCTGTAGAGGAGCAGCAAATGTCCAAAACAAGCAATGGGGTACTATAATTACATGGGCTCTTAATGACCCACCTTACTTGGCAAGTGGATCACAGATGCTCCAGCAAATGAATACGGCATATTATTCAGGATCTAAGTATCTGATAGTTTTTAACTATCCCCAACTCAATCCTTACGGTGCCCTAACTGAAGAGCACTTCACAGCCATGGAGACGTTTTGGAATCGAATCCATAGTTTTCCAGGAAATATGTTGGGAAAAGTGGAGGGTGAGGTAGCTTTTGTGCTTCCTAAGGATTACGGTTGGGGTATGAGACAGGCTGATGATAAAATCTGGGGACTCTGGCCGGCAGATGATTTGTCTCCTATTATTGGGGAAAAAATAGCAACACTGATCAGTAAATATGGCTTAAAATTAGATATAATTTACGATGATCCCCAGTTCAATTACACAGAAAAATACTCCGAAATCTACTATTGGAACAGCTCAACTCCCCTTTACGTTTCTTCCATGCCCATTATCATGCCGTCCAACGCTTTGTACGCGACTTTGCTGATCGTTGCTATAACCATAATATGTATCCCCTTTTACGTGATAACGAAAAGGAAAAACGGCGAAAGTCAGAAGCAACTCTTTTAGATTCGGCATCGAAAACCAGCCTAAAACATCTTGTCGTGGAACGTTGGAGCTTGTTGAAAACACATGTTTTCGCACAGAGAAAGGATATCTTGGGTAGCAGAAAGAATTCTGCCCATTTCTTAAAATCCATCCACTTCAATGGTGTGTAGTTTTTTTATCCTTAGTATAGTTGTATATTAATGGAAAGCTACATATGATTGGATTAGGATGAATCTACTCACCCGAAAAACTGAGGGCTAAAAGAGATTTGTTTGTAGGGGAAAATCTTAGAGAAAGCATTCATGAGGCAAATGTTACAGTCCACCGATCTGAGGCAGAATATTACGAGTTGTTTCACCCAGAGGTGTATAACAAGCAAGAGCAGAAAAGAATAAGCTCTGTATTAAAGTTGGTGGATAAGCTCGTAGCTGATAATCAGCAAACGGCTCTTGATTTTGGGTCGGGTACTGGAAATTTAACTGGTAAGCTTCTTCGTCTGGGTTACAAAGTTACTGCAATAGATATTTCTGCGGAAATGTGCGCTATTTTGGAAAAAAGGTATAAAACTTATTTGGAAAATAAAAAATTGATTGTTATTAACTCACCTATAGAATCTGTGAATTTTGACAGAGATGAATTTGACTTAATTGCTTGTTATTCTGTGTTGCACCATCTGCCGGATTATGTGGATACACTTCAAAGACTTTCTGTTTTCTTGAAAAAAGGTGGTGTGCTTTATGTGGATCACGAAGCATCTCCCTTTTATTGGAAGGATGAACCTCGCAAATTAGCGAACATGGTAAAGCTCATTCATTTTCATTCTAATCCGTTACTCAACGCTTTGTACTTCCAAGTTGCAAGGGTAAAAATTCCCTCGATTGATTATACGCTGTCTGATTATTGGCACAAGAAAGAACATCCTTTAAACCATGGGAAAATAGAAGGCGTCTTTGAGAAGGAGAACTTTGATTTCTTCAAACGAGTGGATTATCACCTTAAAGGAACATGGATTTCAAATCCGATTTTTTATATTTACAGGCATGTTTGCAAACCTGAAATGAGTTTTTGGGTGGCTAAAAAGTAAACTATATGCTTCCTGTGCTGGCACGTAGCTTTTCATAGCGAAGCATTCGACTATTTGATGTAAACTTTAGATTCCTGCTCACCGCGTATGCATTGCGCTGTTGGTCATTTTGAGCCTTTTGCAACCGCTTGTGATGATATTTTATTAAAAGCAAAAAGGTATCGAGGTGCGCTATTTGTTCCTTTTTTTCTTAAGAATAATTACGGCTGCGACGATTGAGAGTATGATTGCGGCGGCAGCGACTGCTGTGTACACTGTTGTGGGTGAGTCATTGGTTGAGTCGTTGGGTGAATCTGTGGGCTGAAGCCCATTAGCTTCATCCACAAGCCAAACATTTGAGGATATAAGTTTGGACCGTGTTATGCTCTCTAAGCCGCTGTAGGAAAATTCACTGGTGTATTCAACAAGTGCTCCTGTGCTTTTGTCAAAGTAATAATCGAAAATTTGGGTAAACTCGCCAACGGTTTCCGAAACTTCGGTATCTTGTAGTCTCAAATGGTTTGTTTCTCTGGGGCCATCTTTGTAGTTTCTTGTTACGGTTTCGTTTATGTACCATGGTTCTGAAGCGGCTGGATTCACTAAATCATTTTTGTCAAGATTGGTGCCGATGAAGGGTGGTCCTTCTCCTGTTAAATCTCCTGTGTCTGTGTCGCAAGTGCTATCCGTATTTGTTTCAGTTCCATTGTGATAATGCGTTGTAACCTGAGTTGTTATGAGCGAGCCAGATACTTCAGTTACGGTAATTCTTATCCATTCGGTTTGGTTTAGCTCTATTAACTCAGCTGGGACCGTGTCAGTGAAAGCTGAGTTCCAATGTGAGACAATGTCATATTCAAAGGTGTCACCTTGGGAAACGCCTACTACTGATGTCTCAGCGTTAACTAGCATGGTGCTTGCCACTGTGAGGCATAAAAAAATTAGTAGGATAGTCCTTGTGGCTAACTTGGTCATGTTGCGTCACTCACGCTTTTTCTATAGATTTAGTTTTGCGTAGAGGATAGTCTACTGCTTGTTTAGTTAATAATGTTGTGGTTCTTCAAGAATTAACATAGTCTCTTTTTTTGTTGAAAAATATCTGCTTTTCTTTGGGTCAGTTCAAGTCCTTTTTCAGTTTTTATAATAAAAAAAACCACTGCGCTTTTTAGTAGTGAAAACTGTTGGTCTAAACAAGTCTATCCTGCGAAATCCTAGAGCAGCACTTTTAATAGGCTATCTTGAGTGCTTTTTTTAAAGCTTTAACTAGCACAAAGTTTTCTTCGAATGACCTGACGGTTACCCTGAAGTAACGGTCGTCAAGCCCCATGAAAGTGCCGCAGTCCCTAATCAGAATACCCTCTTTCGCCAGCTCTTCCTTCAGAATAGTTGCCGTAACTTTCTTAAGCAGGATTTTCACTAACAGAAAATTAGTTACAGACGGGAAAACATGTAACCCGCCGGTTTCGTTGAGCATTTCAGCAAATCTTACTCTTTCTTTTGCAATGGTGCGCTTAGTGTTCTCGATGAATTCAGTGTCTCTGAACGCTGCCAATGTCGCGTAGCCCCCCAAGCTGTTGATGCTCCACGGTTGCCTGACAGTCTGAAGTGTGTCTATGAGGCTTTCCGTTGCTATTCCATAGCCAAGACGTATTCCCGGCATGCCGTAGAATTTTGTGACTGACCTGATTACGAAAAGGTTCTCGTATTTCTTAGCGTAACCAGCCATCGTGTTGTCTTGACCTTTCTCTGCGAATTCAATGTAGTTTTCGTCGACGCTAACAATGGCATTCTTTTTGCGGCAGAATTCAACAAGGTCCAGAACAGTTTCTTTACTGTAAAGTGTTCCCGAAGGACTATGTGGATTACAAATTGAAACTATCCGCGTGTCTGCCGTCACTGCTTTCTTGACGCTTTCAACGTCCAGCTCGAAGTTGTCTGGCAGTTTCACGAAAATTGGCTCGCCGCCGACTCTCAACGCTGCTTTCTCGTACTCAGTAAACGACGGCACAGGAATAACAGCTTTGAAGCTGCAGGGGAACGCCTCCGTAATCATGTAAATGAGTTCTATCGAACCGTTTCCCAAAATGATGTTCGATGCGTCAACACCGTGCCCCACATACTCAGCGATTTTTGCCTTCAACTCTACAGGGTTGGGGTCTGGATAAAATCTTATCAGCTTAGCATACTGCTTTACTGCTTCTACCGCCTTGGACGAAGGTCCCAGAAAATTGATGGGTCCACTGAAGTCAAGCACTTTTTCAAGCGGTATATTATATTTCCTAGCGAAGCCCCAGACGTCTCCACCGTGGCTCACAAACCGCTTTTGCCTACATGGATTCACCAATCCTCTTCTCCTCCATCAGCCTAACTATTTCCTTTTCCACTTCACGGTGCGCCTTGAAATGAGCATTGTACATGTTTACTATCTTATAGAGCCAGTACACTATACCCACTCCCAAAGTAACTATAGTTATCAAAGCATATTTTTTTATTGGTATAGTCTGCGGCATGAACATTCTTTCTGGGAAAACGCTGGCGAGAAACTTGTCTTGATGCCTCTCGTGCGTAAGCAGGTCTATAGACAGCAAATATGTTATTGCAAAAGCTGGAATGATCAGAATAACGGCGGCAGTCCACGCTTTCGCATTCATCTCACTGAAGTTATCTGACGTAGGCGGTTCTTTTCCCTGCTTCCTTAGGAAGGTTGCAATCTGCTTTTCCAAGCCAGCTTGACGGCGAAAATGGTTATTTCGGCTTCCAATCAAACGGTAGAACATTGGGAAAAACGCGGCGCCGAAAGTGGCTATTGACGCTAAAAACCACATGGAAAACCATATTTTCCTATCTGTTTCCATTCTTCCGTGCATCATCGTTTCCGTTCTATGCATCAATTTTGTGCTTGTTAGTGTTCACAGCCAAAGTTTATAAATTCTTTCATTCAGCATCTTAATAAAATGAATAATGATGAAACACTGATTTCCGTGGTTGTTCCAGTGTTTAACGAGGAGTTGACTATAGGTAACGTGATTGAACGCTTAGCAGTGGTCGCGCAAAAAACCGGTTTTAAACATGAAGTAATCGTTGTAGATGACTGTTCAGAAGATAGATCACTGGAAATTTCCAAAAGCCACGGCGTCAAAGTTTTCTCATTAAAAAAGCACACGGGTAAAGGGTACACCTTAAGAGTAGGCTTTGCAAATGCAAAGGGTGAAATAATAACTACCATAGACTCAGACGGATCGCATCGTCCAGAGGAACTCCCAAGGTTGCTGACTCCAATACTGCAAAACAAGGCGGACCTTGTCATCGGCTCCAGATATTTAAGCCAAAACCCAGTGGCAGCCAAAAAGCTAAACGCCGCTGGTGTTCGCCTCTTCAATTTTTTAATTAAAGTTTTAACAAGAGCAGATGTTTCTGATTCTCAATCGGGTTACCGCGTAATGAAAGCTGCAGTCTTAAGGAATATGCGTTTAAACTCGAACGGGTATGAAATCGAATCCGAGATGCTGGTGAAGACCGCCCGACAGGGTTTCAGAGTCAGAGAAGTGCCGATAAGTTTTGATCAGCGAACCTACGGGACATCCCGGTTGGACCCCGCGGCTGATGGCTTCAAGATTCTTTTTTCAATAATTCTGGCATACATAAGGGATGGCTGAGGACAGTGGCAGATGTTTCTCCTCCTAAGGTTTCTATACTTGTGGCAACTCTCAACAGCGAATTAACCATTGACGAGTGCTTGAAGGCGATTTGCGAATTAAACTATCCCAAAGACTTGCTGGAAATAATTGTTGTTGACGGCTGCTCCACGGATGGGACTTTAGAAGTAGCTGAGAAATATCCAGTTAAAGTTATTTCTGCGCCTCTTAACGCTCCAGCCGCGTATAACTATGCGCTTAAAATTGTAAGCAGTGATGTTATTGGCTTTATAGATGCAGACGCAAAAGTGGAGAAAGAATGGCTGAACAAGCTTGTGGCTTATCTGGATGACCCTCAAGTGGCTGGCGTCAGCGGCGGCATCGAAACTTGGAACAAAGAAAACGCTTGGGCAAGAAGCATCGGGTACGACCTTGAGAACAGGTATGCCCGCCTGAAGAAGTTTGTTGTGCGCATTGCGACTATGAACCTTTTGATGAAAAAGGAAGTTATCAAGGAGGTTGGCGGTTTTGACGAGCATTTGCCTTCTCAGTATGACACAGACATAGGTTTCAGAATAACAAGTAAAGGGTACAAGCTGCTTTTTGAGCCGGACGCCAAGTGTTACCATTTTAACAGGTCGACCGTGCGCGCTTATTTCAAGCAGCAGTTGCAGTACGGCAAGAACACTGTTAAACTTTATTTTAAACATTCTAAGCTGATTAAGGGGGATAGAATTACTGATTTCGGCATGAACATTCAGCCTCTTTTGCTGCTTGCTGTAACATCTTTTTTCCTTTTAGGGCTGCCTGAGGTCCTGCGGTTCTTCTGGTATGCTTCGGCTTTACTCTTAGGGTTTATTTTTGTGTATTATGTTTTTTCAGCGGTTAAGCTGGCGGTTAAGTTCAAGGACGCTGTTGCTATGCTGCTGGTTGTGCTTTATTTTGTTAGGGCTCTTGCTTGGTTCACTGGCGCGGTCATTACGACTGTTAGGTTCCTGGCGGGTGGTAGAAGGTAGGTAACATGGTTAAAGTGTGCTTTTTATCTCCGGAGTACCTGCCTCTTTCTGGCGGAACAGGCGCTTACGTTTACTACTTGTCTAACGAGCTCATGAAACTTGGCAATTCGGCTTCCATCGTGACAGGGTACAATGAAAGCAGAGACGTGAAAATCAACGATCAGCACCGCATCTTTTTCATTAAGTCACTTAAGGCTCCTGTTGTCAAATCGTTTCTATTCGCAGCGGCTGCTTCTAGGAAATTAAACAAGCTTCGCAGCAGTTTCCCCGTGGACATTGCTCATGTCAATCTTCCGCTGATTCCAAGTTTTGCTGTTCCAAGCGGCTTCGGAAGAACATTGATATCCACGGTTCATTCGACGTGGAAGGGTGAGGCGGAAGCGATCCGTGGCGAGCCATATAGCAGGCTCAATTCAAACGAGAAGTTTATGGTGAGCTTCAACTGGTTTCTGCGGTTTTTCGAGGAGAGGATGCTGGAGCGTTCGAACAGGATAATTGCGGTTAGTGACTTCACAAGACGCGAGCTTCTACAGTACTACAAGGTGAAAGAAGCTAAGATTCGCGTTATCCACAACGGGGTTGACGTGGAAAAGTTCAAGCCTGCAACCGATAAACTCAAGGCGAAAGCAGAGTTGGGTTTCAACCCTGAAGACAAGGCGATACTTTCTGTTGGTCGTCTGTATGCTCGGAAAGGCTTGTTCACCCTCATCGAAAGCATGGCTTTGGTTACTAGGAAATTTAGGAATGCCAAGTTTATAATCGCGGGGAAAGGCTTAAGCAACGAGATGAAGAAGCTGGTGAGTTACGCCACGAAGCTCGGCGTAGAAGACAATATTGTTTTCACGGGGTATTTCCCTGATAAAAAGTTGCCTCGGCTTTATCAAGCAGCGGACATTTTTGCTTTTTCCACGTTCTACGAGAACCTTCCCTTCGCCGTGTTGGAGGCGCTGTCAACTGGGCTGCCTGTTGTGACCACGAACGTGGGTGGGATTCCTGAAATGATAGACAGTGGGAAGAACGGGTTTTTGGTTGAGCCTGCAAACTCTAGGGCTTTAGCTGACAGGATTCTGTTTTATCTGGAGCATCCAGCGGTGGCTTCGGAGATGGGTTTTCTCGCTCGCGAAACCATTGAGAACCATTTTGACTGGCGGCTTATCGTCAAGAAAGTGGTTAAGGTTTACGATGAAGCGTTAAGTTAGCTTGTTTCTATGGGTCTGCCTCTGTACGCCACGGTTACTTTTTGTAAAAGCCGTACGAAGCCCAGTGAGCAGAAGAGCGCTTTCGTTAAAAACTCGTGTTTGTAAATTAACATTTGCGCTTTCACGGGTAGGTCTATTCTTGGTCGCTCAAAATTTCGTGCTACCTCGGACACTTGTAAGCCTTTCACGGTTATTTCGTCAGGTTGCAGGCTGGTTTTTCTGGCTATGTAGTTTAGGTAGCTGACTTCTTCCGTTTTTAAGCCCATGATTTTGGAGGCGATTACGTCGGTGGCTAAAGCACAGTTGCTGGTCAGCATCAGCCCCATTTTGACGGGGTTTCCTTTGGTTGGGCCGTTTCCCTCTATTGCCACTCGCGCGTCCATAACTGTGAGCTGCGGCTTGATGACCGTGTAGAGCCTGTAGAAGACTTCGCTCAGGTACGGGTGCAGGTAAATGCGCCTGTTGCTTGGCACGCAGCCGAACAGGTTTTTTATGGCTCCGCTGTACATGGCGAACTCGTGGGTTTTCATAAGTGCCATGTCTACGGTGGCGTCTGCGTCAAGCACGGTTTTGGGTAGAAACAACTCTTTCACAGTGCAGTTTTTGCTTTGAAATTTCACTTTGACAACTTTGTCCTCTGAAAGGTTAATCACAGAGCCACCTGCCTTCTTGACAGCCGCTTCTATACCTGTCTTCTCGAACGCCCCGCGGCATGGATAATTGAACCCGTTGGACTCGCCAACTATCACCTCTTCATTATCATCCCGCAGAAGACCAACCAGCTCGCTGATTAATTCGGGGCTTGTCACCACGCCAGGTAAATATTCGGGGTGGCTCATGTTAGGTTTCACAAAAATTTTCTGTTTTCCATGTAGCGCTGAGTTTTTTACTGCTTCCTTCAGGATTTCAGCCGTGTCCTCTTTGACTCTGTGGATTTTAACGGTTTTCTGCTGCATTTCAGGCACCCTTCGCTTCTTTGGCTAGTATGCAGCCTACGTCGGAAGCCATTATGTCGTTTTTGTAGGCGTTTGCTCTGGCTCGGCATCCTCCGCATATGTACTTGTAATCGCATTTTCCGCAGGCTCCTTTCAGGTTGTCCCTGTTCCGCAGGGCGTTGAAGAGCTTTGAGTTCAGCCATATGTCCCCGAACTTTTCCTTTTTCAGGTTTCCAACGTTTATGGGGAGAAACACGCATGGGTGCACGTCTCCCTGCGGGGAAAGTGAACAGTAGAGTCTTCCAGCGCCGCATCCGCCTATGAAATCAGCCAGCGGCACTGCTTTCTTGCTTACTTTCACGGTTTGCATGTGCGCCATAGACATCGTGGCTTCGTCTCCGGGTCCTTGGCACTGCAGGGCTACTCGGGATAGCTGCGGAGCCGTGGTTAATATGGTGACTTTGTAGCCTTTCGACATTCTATCTAGCAAGTAGAGCATGAGCTTCTCTCTTTCTTCTGGCGACAGGTCTTGGTCGTAATGTTCTTTTCCGCGTCCAGTTGGGATGAAGTTGAAGTAGGTGAATCTTTCTGCGCCGATTTCCTCAGCCAAATCCAAGATTTCAGGCATCTCGTCTATATTGCTCTTGGTGGCTGTGGTGGCGATGCACGCGCACAGGTCTGCTTCAACACAGGTCTTTAACCCTGCCACTGCCTTGTCGAACGCGCTTGGAACTCCCCTAAACGAGTCATGAGTTTCCGCTGTGGCGCCGTCGATGCTTACTTCCACGTAGTTGATTTTGGCTTGCTTGAGCTTCTGCACGTTCTCTTCTGTCAGCAACGTGCCGTTGGTGGCTACCGAAACATACAGTCCACGCTTTGCTGCGTGGCTTGCCACCTCAAAAAAGTCCTTTCTGGTCAGCGGTTCTCCTCCTGAAAAGGCGAGAGCTATAACGCCGAAATCCGCAAGCTGGTCCACCACTTCCAGAGCTTCTCTTGTGGTGAGTTCTGTTTCGCGTGTTGCGCCTGAGTTTGAGTAGCAGTGCTTGCAGTTCAAGTTGCATTTGTGCGTGAAGTCCCAAACCACGAGGAACGGGGCGTAAATGCTGAGTGGCTTTTTTATTCCAAAGTGGCTGAATGACCTCACAAGGGTGATTATGGCTCTCCTTGCGTAAGGGTCAGCCAAAAGCTTTTCCACTTTCTCCCTTTTTATGGCCAAGCTGCGCCTGAGGAAATCTATCCAGAACCCGATTATCTGCGAGTAGAAGCCGCCGCACTTGCATTTCTTGTCGGTTTTTCCCCCGTAATCGTCAAGTGCAGCTTCAAGGATTGTTCTGCCGCACGCACCGCATTTTTTCAGGGACAACTGTAGCATCTTTTTCGTAGTGGGCAAGCTGATTACAGCGTTCCAGAAGCTGTCATGGCTCAGTAAGCTCATTAGTTTTCCCCTGAAGCGGCAAACTTTGTACTAGATTGGATGTGCGGTGGTGTTAAAGATTTCTCTAAAAAAACCAAATTAAACCGCCTGCCTCAAAAAGTTGTCTTTGATGGATGTAAGAGCTAAATCCTCGGAATCATCTTGCGATTCGTAAAAAGCATAGGTATTATACTTTAACTCATACTCTACAGACATAGGTAAACACGAAGTAGCTTAGTCAAGAAAGTTTGACTGACTTTGAATTATGCAAACTTTTTGTGTCAAAAAACTTTGATAAGAACGCTTTTAACCGCTCAAACTTCATATTAAATGCGATGCTGCCTTGAGGAAAACAGCCATAGCCATATTTTGCGTGATAATTGCTACCAGCGGAGTTTTGCCCCCGTTTGTTAGTGCTGACTGGTCTATGTTTTGTTCAGACCCAGAGCATAGTAGCGTAGGAACAGACAATCCAAAAGGCAGTCCAGTGCTTACTCCTACGCAGCTCTGGAAAACCAATTTTACATGGACAGCGGACCAAATGGAACTTCGATGGAAAGGAAGAAGTTTAACAGAACCAGTGGTCGTTGACGACACAGTGTATGTAGGCGCAACTTCCTACATTGGAGTAGTTCTTAGGCAATTGTGGACTGATGTTTATGCACTTGATGCCAATAACGGGACACAAATTTGGGTTTACAGAGTTGACACCCATCAAATAACTAACCTTGCTTTCGCCTACGGATTAATTTACTTTGGGTACGATAACAACTTTTATGCACTGAATGCTTCTACTGGCATCTTAGTCTGGAATGCCACAGATGGCTTCAGTGGTCGTTCGTCTCCTGCGGTTGTTGATGGAGGAATCTATGTAGGGGGAGGCATGGGACTATTTTATGCTTTAAACGCGTCTAGCGGTGACATAATCTGGACTGCCAATGTTGGCTATAATGTCTATTGGTCGTCTCCTGTTGTAGCCAATGGCATGGTTTACGTAGGCTCATTTGAGGCTATGCACGCTTTGAATGCAAGCAATGGCGATGAAATCTGGAATTACTTTGGTGGCGACTTTCATGGAGCATGCTCTATTGCAAAAGGTGTAGTCTACGCAATGACACAAAGAGCCAACATTCATGCTTTTAATGCAAGTAACGGTGACAAACTTTGGAATTACACAATCTCTGATGGCTGGGTAGCTACTGACCCAAGTTTCGCAATAATGAACGATGTGGTTTATGCAAGAAATGGAATGGGTAACCTTTATGCATTAAATGCTGTTAGCGGCGCCAAAATTTGGAACTTCACTTGGGGATATGATAATTCAGCGCCTACTGCGGTTAACGATGTTATTTACTTTGGCGCATACGACGGACTTTATGCCCTTAATGCATCTAATGGGGAACTTCTCTGGAATTACACCAAGAAAGATGGTTTTGGCTCTAATTTTATTTCTCCTGTTGTCGTTAACAGTGTGGTTTACGTTAGCGATTTTTATGGTGAACAGCAACTTTATGCGATAGCTGTTCCCTATACGCCGCCATCGCAACCGCCTTTTCCTGTTGTACCTGTTGCTGGCGCTATTGTCGCTGTAGCGATTGTTGCGGGTCTGCTTATCTATCTCAAGAAACGCAAACACTAAACAGAGACTGCTTGTTCACTTTCACTTTCTCAAAACTTTATGATGCCACGCATTCGAACACGAGTCTACACTAAAGTTCTACCTATTTATAGAGGGGGTATAGACAAAAAATCACGCATCAGTTCCTCAACATTCAAACGCCTTTTTACAGGAAACGCCTTGGATCCGTGTCGATGTCAACTATTACTGGCTTGTCAACGGATAACGCTCTGTCAACCGCTACTTCAAGCTCGCTGGGTTCTGTCACTTTGATTCCTGTTCCCCCAGAATGCTGTGCGAAGTCTGCGAAATTGTAATTGTACAGTTCAGTCTGCCAAGTCGGATAGCCTTCCACTTTCTGCTCCTGCTGTATCATGCCTAAACTTTGATTGTTCAAAACAAAAACCTTCACAGGCAACTTGTATTTCAAAGCAGTTAAAAAGTCCTCCATAACCATCGAGAAACCACCGTCACCCGCAATGCACACAACCTGCCTATCAGGATAAGCAAGCGCAGCCGCCAACGCACCAGGCAAACCGAAACCCATAGACGCCAAGTAACCGCTCATCACCATCTTCTGCGACTTCTTCATCACAAAGTTCCTACCAAACCACCAACAGTTCTCACCAACATCCAACGAAATCACAGCGTCACCAGCCACCTTCTCAGTCAAAACCTTCATTATATACTGAGGTCTAATCGGCTTCAAAGACGAATCAGCCTCCCTCCGCAACTGCTCCACCCACTCCTCCTTCAGCCGCGAAATCTCATTCAAGTATACAGTGTTCCGTTTTTCCTTCACCTTCTCAGTCAGCTTCGGGATAAGCACAGCACTGTTTCCCAGCAACCCCACCTCAACTGGAAAGCTCTTCGCAATCATCTTCATGTTAATGTCTATCTGCACGGTTTTCTTTTCAGGAATCCGAGTTAACTCAGAAAACGAAGACCCAACAACAACCAGCAAATCAGCCTTCCGAACAAGCGACGCAGCAGCCGTTGACCCAATGCTACCATGACTACCAGCATACAACGCATGATCCTCATCAATTATTCCCTTAGCTCTAAAAGTGGTTACTATCGGCGCAGAAAGCTTGGTTGCCAACTTGAGCAGTTTGGTTCCCTGCCCCATCGCGCCGAACCCCGCAATTACAACTGGTCTCTCCGCTTCGTCAATCACCCGTGCAGCTTTCTCAATAAGCGCGTTTTCCTGTCCAAACGCAAGATTCGGCATCCTACCTTCCAAAGGAAGTATCTGCGCTTCATACGGCAACTTCTGCACGTCATTCGGGATTCCAATGTGCGCCACACCTCGATCAAGCAAAGCGTGACGCATAGCCAACGTAGCCAAAGTCGTAGTCTGCTTCTCCGACATCAAAATCTTGTTAAACACACATATAGGTTCAAAGAACGAGTACTGGTCAATCTCCTGAACCGAACCCGGTCCAATAAGCTGCCGCGCAACTAACCCTGTAAGCGCCAAGACAGGCGAATGATCCAAACTTGCATCGTACAAACCTGTGGCTAAATTTGTTGCGCCTGGTCCCGAAACACCTAAACAGGCAGCAACGTGACCCGTAAGTTTTCCGTAAGCTGAAGCCATGAACGCTGCAGTTTGCTCATGTCTCACTTGAAGGTACTTGACCTTGCTGCTTTTTCGTATCGCGTCCACGACGCCCAGCGTGGAAGTGCCTGGAACCCCGAAGACGTATTGGACACCCCACTCCGCGATTTGCTCCACCAAAACATCTGAAACTGTTCGCCCAGTCTTTTTCTCTTCAGCGTTGCCTGTTAAAAGCACAAAGGCGCTTTTGGGAGCACCGCAGACAGGACACACCCACTCTTTTGGCAAGTCGATGAAATTCACTTTTTCTCGGGCTTCATCGTAAACGTAATTGCAAACTGTACACCTGAATTTTGCCATGCGAAAACCTCGAAAAGCCAAATCCAAAAACTAATAGTTCTCTGCATCTTATCTGTTTTTCTGGTCTCATACACTTTCACTTTTTGTGACTTGCTATGCTGTGACTACACGCTTTCGAGGATTCTCGTTCGAAAACAGTTGCAAACGGAATTTTCCCGAATAATTCATAAACCGCCCTGCAACAATTATCCCGTTTAAAGGGTTGTTTAAACATGGAAAGTTGGGAGTTGATAATTATTGGCGCTGGCGCAGGTGGTTTAGCTGCAGGAATTTACAGTGCCAGAAGCGGACTGAAAACCCTTGTCATCGACGAAAAAATGGCTGGGGGAACCGCGGCTGACGCTCCAGTTGTGGAGAACTACCCTGGTTTCCCACGGATAAGTGGTGAAGAATTGGCGCAAAATATGGCGCTTCACTGCAAAAAAGCTGGCGCAACCATACACGAAATCGAAACCGTAACTGCCTTAGACCTTACAGGCGAACAGAAAATCGTGAAGACCACACGAGCAGAATACGAAGCCAAAGCCGTAATCATCGCCACAGGCTCGCACTACCGTGAAATCGGCGTTAAAGGAGAAAAAGAGTTCCGTGGAAGAGGCGTAAGCTACTGCGGTGTTTGCGATGGTCCATTTTTCAAGGGTAAACGTGTGCTTGTGATTGGCGGCGGCAACTCTGCGGCAACGACTACTCTCTACCTTTCAGGGATTGCTGCTGAGGTCTTGGTGGTTCATCGCAGAGGCGCTTTCCGCGCTGAAGACGCTCTCGTGAAAGACATAGCTTCCAAGGAGAACGTGAAGGTTTTCTGGAACAGTGAAGTCCGCGAAATCAAAGGTGACAAACTTGTCACTACAGTAGTCTTATACGATAACAAAGCAGAAGCAACAAAGGAAATCGGTGTTAACGCGGTTTTCGTTCAAATCGGCGAGGCACCGAATAGCCAAATCGCCCGGGAAGCAGGCTTGGAAGTCAATGAGCCCGGGTACATCAAAGCAGACGTTTTCCAGAGAACCAGCGTAGCAGGTGTTTATGCGGCTGGCGACGTGACAAGTCATCCTGTCAAGCAGGTTGGCACTGCCGTGGGTCAAGGCATCACCGCAGCCCTCGAAGCCTACAGCTACATTAGACAACCCTATTATCGGGGATAGAGGGAAAACATTATATCATTCAAAAGCCCTTTTCCTGTTTCCATAAGCAAAGGCGAGTACGCTGAAGCTTTGAAAAACATCACGCGAAATAGCAGAAAGAGGTCATAGCATGAGTGAAAAATGTCTCGCTGCAATAGAAATAAACCAAGACTTATGTAGCAGATGTCGTGTCTGCTATTCAGTTTGTCCCTATGAAGCCATAAATTATGACGCGGAAGCAGACAAGTTAGAAATAGACGTGCAGAAATGCCAAGTCTGCGGAATATGTCCCAGCGCTTGTCCCGTTGCCGCTATAGAAGTTGCCTACTACGATTATGATCAGCTAGTAGATTACGTGGATCGTGTAAGAAAGAAAGTTGATGCTGACACTTTGGTTTTGATGTGCCGCGGAAACTCTCCTAACACGTGCGAAGTTGAAGAAATTCTGGCAGACCAAGGCTTAAACATCGAAAAGTACATTCCAATGCGTTTGCCCTGTTCTGGCAGAGTTCCAACAGACTTCATTTTTAAAACCTTGAATTCAGGCGTGAAAAACATTGTTTCCGTTCAATGTGAGGATGATTTCTGCCGCTACAAGGAAGGTACAAAAATTAACACTAGACGTTTACAGTTAAGCAAGAACGTTCTGAAACAGTTAGGCTTCGACGAGAACGCCTTGACAGTGGTCAAGTTTTCTAGGAAAGCAGTGTATAAACCTGAAGAATGCGTTGGCTGCGACAAATGCGTGTTCATTTGCCCCTACGACGCGATAAAAGCGGAACCGTTCTCTACGCCAACCATCATTTACGAAGACTGCGTAGGCTGCGGTGCTTGCGCTCTTGTTTGCCCGCACCAAGCTATCGAAGTGAAAGGCTACGAGTTTGAGAACGTCCTGCAACGTTATGGTCAAGCCGCAGCGACAATGAAGGCGAACAGTAATACTCCAGCCGTGTTGGTGTTCAGTTGTCAATGGTCAGAGTTTTCAGCTTTGGACGATCCTGACAGCGCGCTTAAAGGCAAGAACGCTATGGTGTTGGAAGTTCCATGCTTCAAAGGGATGGATCCAGTTCACGTCGTCAACGCTCTGCAATGCGGATTCGACGGCGTCATGGGCGTTGTGTGCGCTCCTGACGACTGCAAACTCAGCGAAGGCAGAGACACTGCTGAACGCAACCTTGGCGTGTTAAAGGACGTGTTGAAGAAGATGAATTTGCTTGACCGTTTCGAAATGTTTGAGTTATCGCCGAGGTGTGAAGGCGAATTCAAATCAAAGTTTGAAAGTTTCTACACGAAAATTGCGGCGTTGCCCCAATGTGCCGTGGTGAAATCGGAGGCGAAGTAAAACGTACAAGATAGTGAGTAAAAAGAGCCTTGCTCATAAAGAAACCTTGTTTGAAGTTGACGCTCCAGATATCGCTGCGAAAGCCAAAGCTGGTCAGTTCGTAATCGTGGTTCCTCACGAGAAAGGTGAACGTGTACCTTTGACTATTTGCGATTACGATGCAAAGAAGGGTACGGTGTCGTTTGCTTTCCACGAGGTTGGCAAAACTACGAAGCAAATGGGCTGCTTGAATGAAGGTGACTGCCTGTTGAACGTTACTGGTCCGCTGGGTAATCCTTCAGAAGTTAAAAAGTTCGGTAAGGTTCTCTGCGTCGGCGGAAGCATCATGATTGCGCCTGCCCTATTGCAGGTTAAAGCTATGAAGGAAGCGGGAAACCACGTGACTACTGTGCTGGGTTGCAGGTCAAAAGATTTCTTGTTTATGGAGGACGAAGCTAAAGCGTTAAGCGATAAGCTGTACGTGGCTTCTGACGATGGTACAGTCGGCTACAAGGGGTTAGATTTTCTGAAAGATTTGTTGAAGAAGGAAAAGTTTGACCACTGTGTCGTTTTGGGTCCTGTGGTTATGATGCGCGATGTTAGCGAAATCACCAAGCCTTACGGTATCCCGACGATTATAACCATGACGCCTATAATGATTGACGGCATGGGCATGTGCGGTGTCTGCCGCGTCACGGTTGCCGGAGAAATGAAGTTCGGCTGTGTTGACGGTCCAGAGTTCGATGGGCATCAGGTTGATTTTGAAGAGTTAGTTCAGCGTCAACGTTTGATGCTTCCCGAAGAAAGGTTAAGTTCAATGTTATGGGAAATGCATAAAGACAATGGAGGTTGCAAGTGTGGCAGAAACAAAGCCTAAACCTAAACCGAAGATAAAGAAAGAAGCCATTGAGATGCCTAAGCAGGAGCCTAAGGCACGCGTTAAAAACTTTAACGAAGTTGCGTTGGGCTACAGTGAAGAGCAAGCTCTTGAAGAGGCTAGTCGTTGTCTACAATGCGTTAAGCCTCAATGCGTGGCTGGTTGTCCTGTGGAAGTTCCTATTCCAGAATTCATTAAATGTCTCCGAGAGAAAAAATACGCTGAGGCCATAGCTACTATAAAGACGAAAAACGCTTTACCTGCGGTTTGCGGTCGTGTTTGCCCGCAAGAAGAACAGTGCCAAGTAAATTGCGTCGTCGGCAGAATCGGAGAACCCGTTAGTATTGGTCGTTTGGAGCGGTATTTAGCTGATTGGGAACGTGACCATGGTTTTCAGTTACCTGAGAAAGCTAAGCCTACGGGCAAAAAAGTAGCCGTTGTCGGCGCTGGCCCGGCTGGGCTTACGGCTGCTGCTGATTTGATAAAGCTTGGGCACGAAGTCACAATGTTTGAGGCGCTTCACTTGCCTGGCGGCGTCTTGATGTATGGCATTCCCGAATTCCGTTTACCCAAAGCCATAGTCAGAAACGAAGTGGATTACATCGAGAAGCTAGGCGTTGATTTACGCTTAGGCAACTTGGTGGGTAGAATACACACTATTCCTGAGCTTATGAAAAGCGGGTACGACGCCGTGTTCATCGGCTCTGGCGCTGGTTTGCCCATGTTTATGAGGCTTCCAGGCGAGAACTTGGGTGGTATCTACTCTGCTAACGAGTTTCTAATACGCGTTAACCTCATGAAGGGGTATAAGTTCCCCGAGTACGACACGCCACTGCGGCTTGGGAAGCACGTGGTTGTCATCGGCGGCGGTAACGTCGCTATGGACTGCGCGCGATGCTCGATGCGTCTTGGCGCTGAAGTGTGTCTGCTTTACAGGCGTTCACGCGATGAATTGCCTGCCAGACACGAGGAAATCGAGAACGCTGAGGAAGAAGGCTTGGTGTGTAAGTTCCTAGCTGCGCCGTTGAAGTTCATTGGTGACGAGAAAGGCTGGGTTAAAGCCATGGAATGTCAAGCCATGGAGCTTGGTCCACCAGACGCTTCGGGAAGACGAAGACCCATTCCAATTAAAGGCTCAGACTTCACAATGGAAGTCGACACAGTCATAATCGCCATCGGGCAAACTCCTAACCCGATTATCCAGCGGACCACTGACGGCTTGGTGGCTGACCCGAGACGTGGTACAATCACAGTTGACGAAAACGGCAAAACAAGCTTAGAAGGCGTTTACGCAGGCGGCGACGTAGCCACAGGTGCGGCAACAGTTATCAGCGCCATGGGCATGGGCAAGAAAGCAGCCAAAGCCATGCACGAATACTTAATGAACAAGAAGTAACAGCGAAACCCTTCTCTGCGGGGACTCCACCTTCCCTTTTATGTATTTAAATTCTTTTTAGCCTCATGTTTTGGGGAGCTAAGCCTGTGTTTTATTAATATTCTGCGAAAGTATGATAAGTCGATGTTGGCAACATTGTGAGCGATGTGAAATTGCTTTCACCAACGAGAAGGTTTGACTTCGGAAGAGAATTGCTCAAGATAATAGCAATCGTTACTATGGTTATAGATCACGTCGGAAACATTCTTTACCCTGACTTCTTGTTTCTCCAAATCGTCGGCAGAGTTTCCTTTCCCATATTTGCTTACCTCATAGTGTTAGGCGTAGAGAGCACGAAGAAACCTCTAAAGTACATGGTGACGCTTCTTGTTTTTGCTCTGATTTCCCAGTTTCCCTATTATCTCGCTTTTGGAATCCAGCCTTTTGAAAGACTAAACATACTCTTCTCGCTGTTGCTAAGCGCTGTGACCGTATATTTTTACAACAAGAGAAGTTCCATAGCTTTCGTTCCCCTGCTGCTTTCACTAATTTTGCCGACCGAAGGAAGTTACTATGTTGTATTAACCGCGGTAGGCATGAAACTTCTAAAGGACACTCCGAAAATTGGCGCTCTCGTTTTATTTGCTCTTAACATCCAATTCCTTTTACTCTCCTCAGACTTTCATACCCAAATACAAATACTATCGCTCTTTGCGCTGCCGCTGATCTTTCTTCACATAAAAAACAAGTTAACAAAAGAAATTCTTATCAAAGAAAATTCTCTCGCTTACTCCTTGAGAAAATATGCTTTTTACATTTTTTATCCGCTGCATTTGGCGTTGATATTTTTAATAAAACTGTTTTTATTCTGAGTGCATCAACTCAGCGTTTTTCAATAAGTGTTATTACTCTTATTTTATGATTTACTTGTAAAGGTCGTGTTACCTGTGCAACCGGAGAATAAACCTTGGTTTAACTCATGGCCAAAGAATTTACCCAAAAACCTCGAATATCCAAAGGTGCCACTACATGCAATTCTCGAAAAGACCGCGAAAGAGAATCCTGAAAAAGTTGCCATAGCCTATTTCAAAGGGGAAATCACTTATGCCGAGCTGGATTCGCTTTCCAGCCAGTTCGCTGTAGCCCTCATAGCTTCAGGCGTGAAAAAAGGCGAACGGGTTGCGCTTTTTCTTCCCAACATTCCCCAGTTTATAATCGCATATTTCGGAATTCTCAAGGCAGGCGCAGTTTTCACTGCCATAAGCCCGTTGCACAAGGAACGCGAAGTAGCTCATCAGCTGAACGACTCAGAAGCCGAAACCATAGTCGCTTTAGACACGATTTACCCCATCGTAGAGACGGTTTGGCAGAAAACCAAGCTGAAAAACGCTATAATAACCAGCATGGACGAGTACGCCTCCAAAAACCCCGTCGCTGGCAAAATCCAGCAGGCTCCAAACGTCCATTACTTCCAAGAACTGATGAAAAAACCAGTAGAACCTCCCAACGTGAACATCAACCCCGGAGAGGATTTGGCGGCGCTACAGTATACGGGCGGAACCACAGGTACAGCCAAAGGCGCCATGCTAACACACTTGAACTTGGTCTCAAACGCTGTTGCTTTTGCAGCTTGGATAAAAGGTACAGTAGCCAACGAAACGTTTCTGACCGCGTTGCCGCTGTTCCACATTTACGGCATGACCACAAGCATGAACGTGCCTGTAAGCTTAGCCGCAAAGATAGTGCTGCTTCCCAGATTCGATCCGACAACAGCATTAGAAACCATCCAGCGGCACAGGGTCACGGTTTTCTGCGGTGTCCCCACCATGTACTCGGTGTTGCTGGCTAACCCTGAACTGGGCAAGTTCGACCTGACAAGCATCCGCGCGTGCATTTCTGGCGCTTCGCCGCTTCCGCCTGAAGTTCAGAAAAAATTCATGCAAATCACAGGCGGTTTTCTCGCGGAAGGCTACGGCTTAACCGAAGCTTCGCCAGTCACGCACTGCACCCCCGTGGACAAGACAATGCGCACAGTGCGGGTAGGCTCGATCGGCTTGCCTCTGCCAGACACCGACGCCAGAATAGTCGACGTGGAAACAGGCACAAAAACGCTCGACCCCGGCGAAACAGGAGAACTCGCCGTCAAAGGACCCCAAGTAATGCGTGGCTACTGGCGGAACCCAGAAGAAACCGCTCTTGTCCTCCGAGACGGGTGGCTCTTAACGGGCGACATCGCACACATGGACCTTGATGGCTACTTCTACATAACCGACCGCAAGAAAGACCTAATCAAATACAAGGATTACAGCGTGTACCCGCGTGAAGTTGAAGATGTGCTTTACGAGCATCCAGCCGTGAAGTTCTGCGCTGTAGTCGGCAAACCCACCCCAGTGGTAGGCGAGATTCCAAAAGTCTTTATAGTGCTGAAAGAGGGCGCCAAAGCAACGGCAGAGGAAATCATGGTGTTCATCAAAGAGAAAGTTGCCCCCTACAAGGCTGTGCGCGAAGTAGAGTTCAGGCAAGAGCTACCCATAAGCGCCGCAGGCAAAGTGCTCAGGCGCACGCTTCAGGAAGAAGAGAAAAGAAAAAACATGTAAACACGGTCGAAACGTATAAGAGAATTCCGCGTTCTCTGTTTTAGAGATGGCGCTTACCCTTGCGAGTTAAAATCAACGTTACAGGCATTGTTCAAGGCGTTGGCTTTCGCCCCTTCATTTACCGGATAGCGGTGCGAAACGGGTTAGCGGGTTACGTGCGCAACATGGGCGACGCAGGAGTAGAAATACTCATCGAGGGCGAGGAACAAAACATCCAGAATTTCCTGCGTGACCTGAAAGAGAAGAAGACGCCCCTAACCCAAATCCACGACATAATCAAAACACCGCTCACGGGCAAAAACCAACACGAGAAATTCGCCATCTACAAAAGCTCCGAGGCAACAGAGCTTTTAGGCTCAGTTATCCCGCCCGACATAGCAATATGTAACGGCTGCTTGCGCGAACTCAGAGACCCAAAAGACCCGCGGCACGATTACTTCTTCATTACATGCACCAACTGCGGACCACGCTTCACCATTATTGAGCGTTTGCCTTACGACCGCGGAAACACCACCATGCGCGAGTTCCCAATGTGCAGTTTCTGTCAACGGGAGTACGGTGACCCATTGAATAGGCGTTTTCACGCTCAAACCGTAGCTTGCTCAAAGTGCGGTCCCAAAGCTTACTTGACAACAAGCAGCGGCGAGCACGTTCAGCACGCGGACCCTGTGCGTGAAGCTGGGCGTTTGCTTAGTGAAGGCGCAGTTCTTGCTGTGAAAGGCTACGGTGGCTTCCACGTTGCCGCGTCAGCAACCCGAGATGAGCCGTTGCAGGCGCTTCGAAGAGCGAAGCACAGGAGAGCTAAACCCTTCGCCATAATGGCGCGAAGTTTGGAAGCCGCGAAAGGTTTCGCCGAAGTAACTTCGAAGGAGGCAACGTTGATTGATTCTTACGCTCGTCCGATAGTGTTGCTGAACAAAAGTGCTGCTTACAATCTTTCCCGGTTGGTGGCGCCTGACCTGCACAACGTCGGCGTGATGCTGCCCTACACCGCTCTGCATTACATGCTCTTCGACCGCGTGGATGACAAGGCGTTTGTGATGACCAGCGCGAACCCGCCTAACCAGCCCATCGTTAAAGACAACGATGAAGCACTGAAAACGCTGGGCGATACTGTCGACTATTTCTTGTTTCACAACCGCGAAATCGCCTACCGTTGCGACGACTCAGTCCTGAGAGTCCACGGTGCCCACCCCGCGTTTATCAGGAGAAGCAGAGGCTACGCTCCCGCACCCCTTATGCTCAAAGAAAAAGCTCGGCGCTGCGTGGTAGGTTTAGGCGGAGAACTGAACAACACCGCCTGCGTTTTGCTCGGGAACAAGGCGTTCATCAGCCAGCACGTCGGCGACGTGGAAAACGTTGAAACCCGCGCTTTCCTCCAAGAAGCCACAAACCATCTGATACGCTTAACCAACAGCCGCGTGGACGCTATAGCCTGTGATTTACACCCGAAATTCACCACCACACGCCTCGCGAGGGAGCTGGCAGACCAGAACGGCTGGCAGCTAATCCAAGTGCAGCACCATTACGCGCATGTCGCGGCGTTGATGATGGAGCATGCGGTGGACGAGTTGGTGGGCGTAACCTGCGACGGCTACGGGTACGGGGTTGACGGCGGCGCGTGGGGCGGCGAAATCCTGCTCTGCACGCGTGAAACTGCGGGTTTCAAGCGGCTGGCGCATCTGGAACCGCAACCGTTGCTCGGCGGAGACGCAGCTACTCGTTACCCCCTTCGTATAGCGGCGGCGATGCTCAGTAAAAACGTGGATGTGGAACCTTGGCTTCTTGAGCACAGCGGGCGTTTGCTTCACGGCGAAACCGAGGCAAAACTAATCCTTCAGCAACTTAAGAAGGGCGTCGGCGTCACCAGCACCACAAGTTGCGGCAGGGTCTTGGACGCGGTAGCCGCTGTCCTCGGCGTGTGCTACGAGCGCACTTACGAGGGTGAACCCGCCATCAAGCTGGAATCCGCCGCAATCACAGGCAAAGACGCGTTGAACATGGAGCCTGTAATCAAGGGAGCCGTGTTGGATACGTCGCAGATGTTTCAAGAGGTCTTTGAACATCTGGGTGAGAAGTCGGTGGCGGACCTAGCTTATTCTGCTCACGCCTACTTGGCAAAGGGTTTGGCTTCCTTAGCCGTAGACAAGGCGTTGGAACAGGGCGTTGAGGCTGTGGGTTTTTCGGGTGGTGCGGCTTGCAACCAGATTTTGGCGGAGGTTATGCGGAGGACGGTTGAGGTTGCGGGCTTGCGGTTTCTGGTTCATGAGTCGGTTCCTGCGGGTGACGGTGGTGTTTCTTTTGGTCAGGCGGTTGTGGGTGGTTTTTTCAGGGTTTAGACCACACTGTTTTTATCGCTGTTTACTCCCGTGTTTATGTTGATGCAACAATGTGTTTGGCGATTCCAGCGCTTGTCACGCGCTTAGACGGAGGCAAAGCCCAAGTGGACTTCGGAGAAGGCGTCCTAAGAGACGTTAACGTGACGCTTGTAGACGCCAAGGTAGGCGACTACGTTTTGGTGCACGCCGGCTACGCCATCCAAACCGTGGACAAAGAAGACGCGCTTGAAACGTTAGCATTGTGGAAAGAGATTCTCGCGGCTGAAAAAGACCCGGGCAGCTGACCATGAATGGCTGAAAAACTTAGGTTCCGCGACCCAGAACTAGCAAAGACGATTGTGCAGAAAATCCAGAAGGTAACGCCTAAGGATGAGCATGTGAAGTTTTGCCATGTTTGTGGCACGCACGAGTGGACAATCACGCATTACGGCTTACGCAGCCTCCTGCCACGGAACGTTGAAGTCATCGCGGGTCCAGGATGCCCAGTCTGCATAGTCCCAGCCGCTGAAATCGACGAGGCGGTACAGCTGGCTCAGAAAGGCATAGTCATAACCTGCTTCGGCGACGTTCTGCGCGTGCCAGGAAGCTACATGTCTCTTTTGGAGGCGAAAGCGGAAGGCGCGGACATCCGCGTTGTTTACAGCGTTTCTGACGCGGTTGAAATGGCAAAGCGCGAGCAGGATAAGGAGTTCGTGTTTTCAGCGGTGGGTTTCGAAACCACGGCGCCGTCCACAGCGGTTGAAGCACTTGGGACCCCGCCTGGAAACTTTAGTTTTTTGGTTTCGCACAGGCTTATTCCGCCTGCCATGGAGTTGTTGCTGGGCGTGGGCGACTTGAACATAAGCGGTTTCATCGCGCCGGGGCACGTGAGCGCCATCATCGGCATGAAGCCTTACGAGCTCTTCCCACGGGTTTACCGCATGCCCACGGTGGTGGCGGGTTTCGAACCCATAGACGTCTTGATGAGCGTTTACATGCTTCTGAAGCAGCATGCTGAAGGGACGGCTCGGCTGGAAAACGAGTATTCACGCGTGGTGAAGTGGGAAGGAAACCCGAAAGCACTGGAAGCTATGGAGCAAGCGTTCGCGGTTACAGGCGGAAACTGGCGCGGCATCGGCAGGCTGCCTGATTCAGCTTTAAAATTGCGTGATGAGCTTGTGGCTTTTGATGCTCGGGAAAAGTTTGGTGTGCACGTTGAACAGGGAAAGGATATTCTGCTTGGATGCGAGTGCCACTTGGTGATTATCGGCAAAATTAAGCCCGACGAGTGCCCCATGTTCATGAAGGCTTGCACGCCTGCGAAGCCTGTTGGCGCTTGCATGGTGAGCAGCGAAGGCACCTGCAGAGTGTGGGCAAAAACGGCTGCGGCTCAAAAAATTAGCTGATGATTTCTGCCTTAATTATCGTCACGTCGGTCACAGGCTTTTCGCTTTCCGTTGGTAAGTTTGATATTTCGTCCGCAACGTCCATGCCTGCGATTACAGTGCCGAAAACCGTGTAGGTTTCGTCGAATTTTGTGCCGTCTTGGTACACGATTTCGTTGTTGTTTGCCACGTTGATGAAGAATTGACTGGTCGCTGAGTTAGGCTGGCTTGTTTTCGCCATTGCTACGGTGCCTCTGTAGTTGTGGTTATCGTTACCTATCTCGTCATTTATGGTGGCAACTGTAACGTCGGGGTTCTGGCCACCTTGAATCATGAAGTCTGAGATTACTCGGTGGAAGATTGTGCCATCGTAAACGCCTTGTTGGACTAGATTCTTGAAGTTGCCTGTGGTTATGGGTTTGTCGTCTCGCAGTTGGATGGTTATGTCGCCCATGCTGGTTTGCAGCAGGACTTTGTTTCCCGCTGGTTGATTGTTCATGCTGAACACATAGAACGCCCCAATTAACACTACTACGATGGTCAATAAACCTATCGTAAGCGGTAGTTTCTTGCTTTTGCGGGGCTTAGCCTTGAAGGTTTTGCGTTTGCCTGATTTGTGGGAAATCATAACTAAGATTGGTAGCTTTTGTTTATTTAAACTATCATATCTGAGTGACGTAGGTTGTGGTGTGACTTTTGTGCAGAAGCTACTTTTAACGATGACTTGTTTGTCGCTTTTTTAAACTTGTAAATCTGGGAGAATGCGGGTTTCGGTCATTTGTTGAATCTCTGGTTTAGGAGAATAAACAGTTTTTTGATGATTTAAAGTCATTTTTTTCTGCAGAAGGCTTAATAATATGACACGTGTCATATTTATATACGGGTGACAAAAGGAGGTTTTTTTTGAAAATGAAAATCATCCAAGTATCAATGCTGATACTGGCCTTTACACTAATACTATCTGGGACTTTAAACAGCAGTTTTGCAGCCGAACCTCCATATATTGACTTCTTGGAAGGCTATTCAAGGACAATACAAATAGAGGGATGGGTTGATAATCCTGTTAATGTAACCCTTCAAGAACTCATTACAATGCCAGCAGTAGAAGTGCCTGCGGTCCTCTTCTGTTATAACACTTTAGTGGCTGCTGGCGTGTGGACTGGACCGCAGCTTAGTCTTTTGCTGGAAATGGCTGAATTAGACAACAACACAGCATCATTGAGATTTTACGCTGATGATGGATATACAACATCTCTCACGATTGCACAATCTATGGAAGAAGACGTGATTATAGCCTACGCAATAGACGACCAACCTTTACCTCATCTGCGCTTAGTGGTTCCAGGAGAAAATGGGGCCCTCTGGATAGCCATGATTAATCGTATAGAAGCAAGTCCGTACGCGCCTTACACAGGCCCTCCGTCTCCGTCTCCTTCGCCTTCTCCGTCTCCTTCGCCTTCTCCGTCTCCTTCGCCTTCTCCGTCTCCTTCGCCTTCTCCGTCTCCTTCGCCTTCTCCGTCTCCTTCGCCTACGCCTGAGCCGTCTCCTTCCCCTTCAGTGGAGTCGTCTGATACTGATAGCTTTCCGTTGGTATGGATTGTAGCGGCTGTGGGTGCAGTAGCCATTGTCGGCGCCATTCTAATGGTCTATAAGAAAAAAACTACAAAGTAGGCTATAATGTTCTTTCTTTTTTACAACAGCATTCTGCGGTTAACAGCGATGCCGCTAGTGATGTCTTCAGGTGTTGCTAGCAGATTCTTGGAACGGGGTCGCCTACGGGTCTCGCTATTATGCGTTTGCCGCCTACCGCTGTTTGCATGGCTACTCCCTTGAATTCGCTTGTGGCTTCGCCTATTAGTTGGGCGTCTTTGCCTTCGTCTGTCTGCTTCAGCCAGTTCAGCAGCTGCTCCGCTTTGGCTGGTACGGCGCCGATCACAATTTTTCCTTCATTCCCCACTTCAAGCGGGTCTAAACCCAGCATTTCAGACGCGACGCGCACGTCTTCTCTTATGGGAACTTTGTCTTCGTGGATCACTATGCCTACTTCAGATTTTTCGCTGATCTCGTTCAATGCGTCAGCTAACCCGCCTCGTGTGGCGTCTTTTATGGTGACGGCTCCGCCGACTTCGCTGAGCATGCGGTGAATCAGCTTGTTTAAGGGTTTAACGTCGCTTTTTATCTCGCTTCCAAAGGTTAATCCTTGCTGGGCTGAGAGCACTGCTAAGCCGTGGTCGCCTAACGTGCCCGACACGATTATCTTGTCGCCGACGGTGAGGTTGGAGTCTAGGAGCCAGCGCGCTGTGAAGCCTTTTCGGTGCTGTTTGACCACTTCAAGGTTGCTCTCTAATGCTGGGGTTCTTCTGCCGATTCCCGACACGTTCATCACGCAGCCGCCTAAACTGCCCTTCTCAACAACTTTGGTGTCGCCTGTGACTATGCCCACGCCCGCTTCAATGCAGGCTTGCCGCATGCTCACCAAAATCCTCTCAAAGTCCGAAAGCAGTAAGCCCTCCTCCAAAACCAAACCGCACATCAAAGCATACGGTTCAGCACCCAAACACGCAATATCATTGACGGTTCCAGAGACTGCTATGCGCCCGATGTCACCGCCCGGGAAGAAAATGGGCTTAACCGCGTGTGAATCGCTTTTCAAAACAATGTCGCCTACAACAGCCGCGTCATCCATAGCCTCAAGCGGCACCTCAGCGTTGCCTATGCCCCCAAAATACTTCACTACATAATTCTTAACCAAATCATGCATAACAGTGCCACCAGCACCATGCAACATAGTGATCGCGTCCTTTTTCTCTGTCATTTCAGTCCCCTTTCAGGTTGAGATAAGTAACCTCAAAGGTGAAACATAAACACATCGCATTCCTTCACTTTTGCCTTTTTATAGGACTAAGTCTTTTCAGAGCAGCTTTCTGTTTCGCTTTTTCGGTCAGATAATTTTTCCTTTATATGATTTCTATATAAAGGGGGGCTATAGTCAAAAATCGCCACAGTTCTGCTCCAAGCGGTTACCATCGGAAGTTTTCGGGAAAAAACTATAAAAGTCAAGGTTACGCTAGAACTGGTACACCTCACGTCTTCACGAACGTCCTACGTGTAGGACTTTACCCACACTTTCGAACTAGCTAATCTAGTTTTGATACGGAAAGCCATATAAATCGCGATTACGCTGTTGAATTGCGCAATTGGAGACGATACATAAAAATGCCAAAATGGGGATATTCCATAATCGCAGAAGAGCTGGATCCTGAAAAAACAGCGAAAGCCAGCGGCAGAGAAATCAGAGTATCCCACAAGGCAGCACGAGAAGTCTGCAAAACAATCAAGGGCAAGATGCTCTCCAAAGCTAAAACTTACCTCAGAGACGTTATAGACAAGAAGAAAGCGGTTCCCTTCAGAAGGCACAAAAAGAAAGTTGGGCACCGCAGTGGACTCGACAAAACTTTTGCGGGAAGATACCCCGTGAAAACATCACAGAAAATCCTGCGCGTACTCCAAGCCGCAGAAGCAAACGCAGAAAACAAAGGCTTAGACCTAGACCGACTCCGCATACTCCACGCAGCCGCCTACCCAGGCATAAAAATCAAACGCTACACCCCAAGAGCACACGGAAGAGCCTCACCAAAATACGAAACCACAACCCACATCGAAATCGTCCTAGAAGAAAAACCCGGACAAGAGGAAGGAATCTAATGTCCATCGTCAAACGCTTCATAACAGAATCAATCAAAAAAACCGAAATAGACGAATTTTTGCAAAAAAAACTTGAACGCGCTGGCTACGGCGGCGTTGACCTTTCCAAAACCCCACTGGGAACCCACGTTGTGATTTACGCTATGCGACCAGGCATAGTCATCGGTCGCGGCGGAGAAACAATCAAAGACCTCGCCATAACCCTGGAAGAAAACTTTAAGCTCGCAAACCCGCAAATATCCGTCTCCGAAATCGAAGTTCCCGAATTTAACGCTTCCGTCATTGCATCCCGCGTAGCTTCCGCGCTCCAAAGAGGCGTACATTTCAGACGCGCTGGTTTCTGGGCTCTTAACCAAGTCATGGAAGCAGGAGCATTAGGCGCCGAAATAGTCATAAGCGGCAAACTGCGAACCGAAAGGGCACGCTTCGAAAAATTCCGAGCAGGCTACTTCCCAAGATGTGGTGACGCCGCATTAAAATACATGAAAAAAGCCGAAGCTCACGTTCAACTCAAACCAGGAATCATCGGCGTAAGAGTCAAGATCATGCCTCCAGACGCACAGTTCCCCGACAAAATCCAAATTACCCAAGAACTACCGCCTGAAGAAATAGAAGAAAAAATAGAAGAAAAACCAGCAGAAACTCCAGAACAAGAAGTGAAAGTGGAAGAACTGCCTGAAGAATTACCCAAAACAACTGAGGCAACTGAGGCAACTGAAGAAAAAGCTGATGCAGAAGTAGTGGCAGAAGAAGCGCCTGTTGAAGAGCCCGTTGTGGAAGAGAAAGTTGAGGCTCCTGAGGCAGTGGAAGAGAAAGTTGAAACATCAGAGAACGTAGCAGAGGAAGCAGTTGCAGAGTCAGTTGCTAAACCGACTGGAGACCCACCAGCAGAAGCACCAGCAGAAAAAGTGGAAGAGTCAGTTGCGGAAGAGGAGGTAAATGAGTAATTGCCTATCCTTCGGTTGAGAGACATTAGGGGCATGTCTACTGAAGAACGTGATAAGAAGGTCTCTGAGCTCAGGGCAGAATTGGCTAGGTTGAAAACTATGGTCAGGGCTGGTGGTGCGGTTGAGAATCCTGCTCGGATAAGAGAGCTACGTAAGACAATCGCCAAGGTTCTTACAATAGAGAATGAAGATAAACTGGGGATTAGAAAAAAGGAAGAAAAACCCGAGAAGAAAAAAGGTGGAAAGGAGAAGAAAACCAAGTGAAAGTAACCCCAGATATCATACGTCACGAGTTCATAGGAACTGAAGGAAAAATCGCTGAAAGCCCACACGCAGGTTATGTTGGGATACGCGGCGAGGTAATCGACGAAACAAAAAACACGTTCACGATTCTGCATGAAGGTAAGGCGAAAAGTGTAGTGAAAAACTCGGCGGTTTTCAACTTCAAATTTTCCGACGGAACCATCGTTGAAATTAACGGCAAACTTTTGGTTGGGAGACCTGAAGACCGTCTCAAAAAAACCGTAAAGAGGTTATGGTAATGTCTCTAACTTTCAAGAAACCCAAAAAATCATGCGACGACAGAAACTGCCCATTCCATGGAACGCTGTCTGTGAGAGGACGCGTTTTAGACGGCGTCGTAATCACCGCGAAAATGGACAAAACAGTTATTGTGGAACGTGAGTACCTTCAATTCTCACCTAAATTCGTGAGGTATGAGCGAAGGCGCGGTCATATTCCATCCCACAATCCCCCGTGCATTGACGCAAAAGAAGGGGACCGCGTGAGAATTGCGGAATGCCGTCCAATCAGCAAGACAGTAGCCTTTGTTGTTGTGGAGAAAGTGGAGGAGAAGTAACGTGGCAGCTAAGGCAAAACAACGTGCGCTCATCGCAAAAGGCATGCTTTCTCACGGACAAAAAGTTACGAGAGGACTTTTAGCTGGCTCGACTCTGAGGTGTACTGATAACACTGGAGCACGCGTACTGCGCTTAATCCAAGTCATGGGCTATAAAGGTCGATTAAGACGCTATCCTTCCGCTACGGTGGGTGATAAAGTCACTGTTTCGGTTAGGCAAGGGGCACCAGACATGCGGAAAAAGATTTTCCAAGCAGTTATTGTAAGACAGAGGAAGCCTTACAAGCGAATTGATGGTGTCTGGGTTCAGTTTGAAGATAACTCCGCGGTGATTATAACTCCTGATGGTGAAATGAAAGGCTCTGAAATTCGCGGTCCCGTAGCAAGAGAGGCTGCTGAAAGATGGCCGAGAATAGCGAGTGCCTCAAGCATGATAGTATAGGTGAAATTGTATGCAAGCAACAAAACGTGTAAAAGACCCGCGAAAACAGCGAAAACGGCTCTATAACGCCCCTGCTCACTTGCGCCACAAGTTGATGGCGGCTCCTCTTTCACCTGAACTTATCTCGTCAAAGGGCGTTAAGGCTCTTCCAGTCCGGAAAGGCGACACCGTTCGCGTAGTGCGCGGAGACCACATTGGCTTTGAAGGTAAAGTCAGCCGGGTAGACTTGAAGAGATACCGCATTTTCCTTGAGGGCTTAACACGCGAGAAGGTTGACGGAACCAACATATTTGTTTCAGTGCATCCGTCGAAGGTAATGATAAAAAACCTGAAGCTTGACGACAAATGGCGAAAAGCAATTGTTGAAAGAAAGAAGGAACTATCGCTGTCTAAAAAAGAAAAGAAAGTAAAGAAAGTAGCGGAGAAACCTGCTAAGAAAGCTGTTAAAGTAAAAGAAGAAAAAACAGTCGAGAAGAAAACAGTGGTTCAAGAGAAACCTGTGAAAAAGCCATCAAAACCAGCAAAGAAAAGCGTGCAGAAGAAGCCTGTCGCCGAAAAGAAAAAAGAAGCAAAACCCGCTGAAAAAGAGAAAAAGCCGAAAACAGCAAAGAAGCCACAAGCCAAGCGTAAAGCCGCCTCAAAAACTAAAGGAGGAGCATAAATTTGGGCAAGAAAGGAAAAGTAGGAAGATTAAAACGGAAACCAGCTCCGAGATTCTGGCCAATTCACAGAAAGGAAGCTGTTTGGATAGTGCGCCCTTCATCTGGACCGCACTCTCTCGAGAAGTGTTTACCTCTTTCAATTGTTCTCCGTGACATTCTCAAAGTGGCTGAGACGAGGAAAGAAGCTAAAAAGATAATCTCGCAGGGTAAAGTTTACGTTGACGGAAAAGTCAGGCTCAAAGACGATTTTCCAGTGGGCTTGATGGATATTATTTCGATGCCTGACCTGAACAAGTTCTACAGGATACTGCCTTCACATAAAGGTCTATTTCTTAATCCTATCAGTAAAGAAGAAGCAAGTTTCAAACTTTTACGGCTTGAAGACAAAACCCTGGTCAAGAATGGAAACTCTCAAATTGCTCTTCACGACGGAACAAACATGCTTGTAAAAGCGGGAGACCCTGAAAACCCGTCGGAAGTTGTTTACGAAACTTTTACCACGTTAAAGCTGGGACTTCCAGAAAAACAAGTTCTCGACCAGTTGAAAACCAAAAAAGGCAACATGGCCATTATCACAGGCGGAAAGAACATCGGAAAAAAGGGCAAAATAGTTGAGATAGAAAAAACCGAAGCAAAGAAACGTAGAAACGCCCTCGTAGTAGTCGAGGACGAAAAAGGCGGTCGTTACCAAACAATTTTAGACTTCGTCTTTTCAATAGGTGAAGCCAAATCCCTCATATCTTTACCGGAGGCTAATTCCGTTGTCTGAAGATGAGATGCTTAAGCAGTGGGAAGAGCAGCCGATGCTCAAACCCAGAATTGACAAAGTTGTAGTGAACCTTAACCTTGGAAAATCAGGCGAACCGCTGGAGAAAGCCTCTAGAGTGTTAAAGGAGTTGACGGGCCAGAAACCTGTTAAGAGGCAAGCCAAGAAAACGATAAGAGATTTCGGGTTAAGGAAAGGCGAGTCAATCGCGTGTGTCGTGACGCTGAGAAAAGAGGCTGCGATTGACTTCCTCAAGAAAGTTCTACCTGTTATCGATAACAAAATTTCCCGCTCGTCTTTTGACAGGCAAGGCAATTTTGCTTTCGGCATAAAAGAACATATTGAAATCGCTGGTGTAAAATATGAACCCGATGTGGGCATCTTCGGAATGGATGTCTGTGTCTCCGTGAATCGACCGGGGCACCGAGTGAAAACCCGAAGAAAGCATAAAGCAAGCATAGGTTCCAAGCACTTGTTAACGCCTGAAGCGTCAATTGTTTTCATCAGGCAAACTTTAGGGGTCGAAATCGTTTAAACTGAGTGTGAATGTATGGGAAAACAGCAAATGAAGAAAGAACGGAAATATGGCAAAGGAGCAAGGCCTTGCGTTAGATGCGGTTCTTACGGGCCAGTTATCAGACGTTACAATTTATATTTATGCAGGCACTGTTTTAGGGAGGCAGCGCCAAAGCTTGGGTTTAAAAAATATGAGTAGTGAGGTAGCAAGATGGACACTTTAACAAATGGCTTGATAACGGTCATAAACAACGAGATGCGCAACAAGCGCGAATGCATAATTAGCCCTGCCTCCAAGATTTTAGGTCGCGTATTAAGGATAATGCAGCTTAACGGTTACATCGGAGAATTCGAATTTATCGATGACGGCCGCTCAGGCAAGTTCAAAGTGCAACTTCTGGGCAGAATAAACAAGTGCGGCGCTATTAAGCCACGCTTCTCCGTCAAAGTTGGCGCGTTCGAAAAGTGGGAGAAGACATTCCTTCCTTCAAGAGACGTTGGAATACTTGTTGTCTCAACCGCGAAAGGCGTGATAGCCCACCGCGAAGCTGAAGAAAAGAACATGGGAGGAAGGCTGTTAGCTTTCGTTTACTAGCAAGGTGTTTTTGATGAGGCTGCCAGAAATTTCCAGAACCATTCAAGTTCCCGATGGCGTAGAAGTAACCATTGAAAGACGAAAAGTTACAGTTAAAGGCGAAAAGGGAACTTTAACCCGCGACTTTTCTTACGTTCCAATATCACTTGAAGCTCAAGAAGACAAAACCGTTCGCATATGGGCTGAGTGGCCTCGCAAGAAGGAAGCCTCGCTAGTAGGCACTATAAACTCTCACATTCAAAACATGATTACTGGCGTTGAAAAAGGCTTTTTGTACAGGCTTAAGATTGTTTTCTCTCACTTTCCAATTTCAGTTAAGGTTCAAGACAAAGTGGTTTTGATTGAGAACTTCACTGGCGAAAGGCGCGCTCGAATAGCAAAGATAATCGGTGACGTTAAGGTTAAAGTTGAAACCGATGACGTAACTGTTGAAGGCATAAACTTGGAGGCTGTGAGTCAAACCGCCGCGAACATTGAGCAAGCCACTAAAGTGAAGAATAAAGACCCGCGCGTTTTCTTGGACGGTATCTACGTGTATGAACGAAAGGAAGGCATAGAGTAATGGCGGAAAGAAAAGTATCTCCAAATCAAAAGGCGCTGAAAACGAGGAAACGCGTTAAAAAGAACAAGCCAGACTTCGATAGGTCAGAAAGCTGGCGGTATTTGAGGTTGAAGAAAAGCTGGCGTAGACCCCGCGGTTTAGACCACAAGATGCGAAGGAAGATTAAGGGTTGGCCGCCAACAGTCAGCACTGGTTACAAAGGGCCAAAGGTTGCCCGAGGGCTTCACCCGTCTGGGTACAGGGAAGTTTTGGTGCATAACCCTGCAGAACTCTCTAAAATTGACCCGAAATTTGAAGCTGCCCGAATAGCTCACACGGTTGGTAAGAAAAAACGTGTTCAGATTGTAGCTGAAGCTAAAAAGCTCGAAGTCTTCATTTTGAACTTCACCCCAATTGAAGAATTAGTCGAAACAGAAGAGGCGGAAACAGAAGAAGCAGAGGCAACAGAGGAAAAACCGGAAAAGCCAACCGCGGAAAAGAAGAAATCTGCGAAAAAAGAGGAGAAACCGAAACGCAGCATCATCAGTAGAAAAAAGGATTCTGAAAAGGAAAAGAAGGCACCAGTTAAAAAAGCTGAGAAGCCTAAAGCGACGGGCAAGAAGGTTAAGGCTGAGAAGGGAGCTGAAAAACAATGACCAATCTTACTAGTCAGAGGCGTTTGGCAGCGCAAATATTGAAAGTCGGTCAAAATCGGGTGTGGATTGACCCTGAAAGAATTGATGATGTTGAAGGGGCTATAACCCGAGAAGAAGTTAAAAAGTTAATTCATGAAAAAATCATTTTATCCTTGCCTGAAAAAGGCGTAAGCAGGTCTCGTGCAAAGGCAGTTCGAGAAAAGAAGCGGATGGGTCGGCGTAAAGGCGCTGGCAGCCGCACTGGGTCTCCACGAGCAAAGATTTCCAAGAAAGAGGCGTGGATGAGCAAGATTCGTTGCTTGAGGAAAAAGCTTCGCGAGTTGAAGGCAAGCAGAGTTATTACGGAAAGCACTTACAGGAAATTGTATGGTATAGCTGGCAGCGGAAAATTTGAGTCGGTTGCAGAGTTGGTGCGTTATTTGAAAGCTAATGATCTTTGGAGGAAACGTTAATGGCGCGTGGTTCCACTTATAGGGTTCCGCCTAGGCGGAGAAGGGAAGGAAAAACTGATTACCAAGCTCGGAAAGCTTTGGTGCTGTCTGGAAGGCCGCGGCTTGTTGCCCGCAACACGGTTAAGAACATTATTGCCCAAATAATTGTTGCTAAGCCACACGGCGACGAGGTGTCGGTTACTGCGCACAGCCGGGAGTTACGGAAGTACGGGTGGAAAGCGCCCACAGGAAATGTTCCGGCAGCGTATCTTACGGGTTTGCTCTGCGGCTTGAAAGCTAAAGCTAAGGGTGTTGAAGGGGCTATTTTGGATATAGGTTTGATTGCGCCCACGAAAGGCGCCAAGATTTTCGCTACGTTAAGCGGGGTTTTGGATGCTGGCGTTGAAGTTCCTCATAGTGAAGAGAAAATGGTTAAGGACCGCATAGAAGGCAAGCATATTGCCGCGTACGGGAAGAGTTTGGAAGAGGACTCTGAAGTTTACTCTGCCAAGTTCTCGAAGTATGTGGAGCAGAAGCTGTCTCCTGAAAAGCTTCCTGAACACTTCTCGAAGGTTAAAGCTGACATCATCAAATCATTTGAAAAGAAGAGTGGAAAGAAAGCATGAGTCGTAGGAATAGAGGAGAAGACCGTTTAGAGGAATGGGTTCCTAAAACGCGTTTAGGCAAAATGATTCAGGAAGGCAAGGTAACTTCTATCGACGAGGTTTTCCTGAGTGGTTTAAAGATTTCTGAATCTCAGATTGTTGACGCTTTGATTCCTGACCTGCAAGAGGAGGTTATCAACGTTAACTTGGTTCAGAAGCAGACTGACGCAGGTGAAAAATCTCGGTTTAAGGCTATTGTGGCTGTAGGTAACAGGGACGGCTACATAGGTTTAGGCTCTGGTAAAGCTAACCAGGTGCGAAACGCCATAGAGAAAGCTGCTGCCGCCGCCAGATTAAACATTGTTCCAGTTAAGCGTGGATGCGGAAGCTGGGAGTGCGGTTGCGGAAAGCCTCACTCGGTGCCCTTTCAGGTTGAGGGTAAATGCGGCGGCGTGCGCGTAGTTATTGTTCCTGGACCGCGAGGTTTAGGGCTTGTGGCGAGTGAAGTTGCAAAGGTGATTTTGGGCTTGGCTGGCGTGAAGGACCTTTGGATTCGAAGCCGTGGTTCCACGAGGACTGTGCCGTCTTATGCTTACGCGATTTTTGACGGGTTAAAGAAGACTTATGGTCTTGTTACTCAGGCGGATTGGGTGAGGTAAATTGACTGAAAAAGCTGCTGAGCGGAAATGTTTTGCTGTAGTGAAAGTCCGAGGAACAATCAGGGCTCAACGTGAAGCCAGAGAAACCCTTGAGCTCCTCCGTTTAGCCAGAACCAATCATGCCGTGCTTATTGATAACCGCCCGTCGTTCATGGGAATGCTGTACCGCGTGCAGAACTACGTCACGTGGGGAGAAATCTCTAAAGAAACTGTGGCGCTGATGTTGCAAAAGCGCGGAAGGCTCGCTGGCGGCAAGAAACTTACAGTTGAAGCCGCGGAGAAGCTTGGTTACAAGTCGATAGATGCTCTCGCCGAAGCAATAGCAAACTGCAAAGCAGAATACCAGAAGTTGCCGAACGTGCAGCCTGTTTTCAAGCTGCATCCTCCAAAGAAAGGCTTCAAAGGGAAAACTAAGAAAAGTTATGCTGCAGGCGGCGAGGCAGGCTACCGAGGCGAAGCCATAAACGACCTCATAAAACGCATGGCTTAGTCTTAAGGAGTCCCGTGCTAAAGGCACGCACGCCGCTTGGAAAGAAAGTGTCTAATTACTCAATGGCCTTTGCCGCTGTTGGGGAATAAATCTATATGCTTCCATTAAGCGTGATTTATAAATTACAACTTTTTATATTACTTTTTATTATTATCAAAAATCAAAAATGCCTAAAGTTAACTTTAGAATAAAACAGTCTGCAAAATCTTATATAGCGCGCGCGGACTGCAAGATAGCAGTCGCGCAATTATGCGTAACAATTATATACCACTTGACTGCAAGATAGCAGTCGCGCAATTATGCGCAACAATAAAATAAAGGAGAAAATGAAAAAATGAAATTAGCTAGAGGTAAGACTGTTGTTTCTGTTATTCTGATGTTAACTATTGCTGTTTCAATTATTGCTTTACCACTCGCCAATGCTCAGATTGTTGACACGTATACTACTTGGCTTTATGTTGGAACTAGTGCTGGACCCCGAGGTATAGGTCTCGGTGAGACCATACTGCTTGTGGCTTGGACTGCAGAAATGCCGCCAGACGTCGGTGAAGCAAACGGTGTGGTTTCTTCCCCAACGGGTAGACCCGGGTGGTCTGGTATGCAAATCAAACTCACAGATCCTGACGGTGAGACGACGACATTAGACATGCCCTACAGCGATCCA
>Ga0272442_10000748_pt1 | contig 50844 bp, 44 predicted proteins | sample SSMForm2O_FD_200262 | JGI IMG/M metagenome (GOLD analysis project Ga0272442, IMG submission 200262) | Marine sediment archaeal communities from Little Sippewissett salt marsh, Falmouth, MA, United States - SSM-Form-2O | ecosystem: Environmental > Aquatic > Marine > Wetlands > Sediment ... | reverse complement strand
ACGAGGAGAACGGCGTTTCCGGGTACAAGCGCAAGAGGCCGGCTCTGGAGCGGCTAATTGAGGATGCAAAATCAGGCAAATTCGACGTGGTGATATTCCCGTCGATAGACCGCGTGGGTCGCTCAGTGAAGGACGTGATTGAAATTGAGGCGGCGCTTCGTGGCTGCGGCGTCGGCGTCATATTCGTGAGGGAAGGCATAGACACCTCGACGCCCACCGGCGAGCTGTTTAGAAACATCATTGCCAGTATTGCTCAATTTGAAGGAAAATTGATTTGCGAGCGGTTGAGCAAAGGCAGGCATGAGAAGAAGTCGCAGGGCGGATACGTCGGCGGGCGCTTCCCGTATGGTTACTGCAACAAGAGTGGCGCGCTCGTCGCGGTCCCGGAAGAGGCGGCGGTGGTAAAACAGATATTTCAGTGGAAGGCGGTGGGCAAGTCTCTCCGTCGGATTGTAGAGTTGCTCAACGCCGAGGACACGAAGCCGCGACGCGGCGGTGTGTGGAGTGACTCGACAGTCTGGAGTATTCTGCGGAACCGATTCTACACGGGACGCGCCGAGTTTGAAGGGATGTGGATACCGGCGCGGCACGAGGCGGTCGTGTCTGACAGGCTTTTCAGGCAGTGCAACAAGTAGAGGAGGCACAATGGGGCTTACGATACACCATTTCCTGGAATTCAGAGGGACGAAGACAAAGCTTCTGAAGAAACTGGAAGGATTGAGACAACAGTACATGGATATGCCGGTGCAGAGAGTCGGCGAGATTGTGGAGGTCAAGAGGACATCGCTCGAGTTTGGCTACGGGAAATACAAGGGCGAGCGATACGAGTCGAACGCGCTCGGCTTTGCAATGGCGTGGTCTCACTTCGATGAATCGAATGCGGAAAAGGAGTTCGGCGAGATTGTCTTGCGCATAGGCGGGACGATGAACCAGCATAAGCTTTCTCCCGCGGAGAAGCGCCGCTATATCCGTGTGTGCAAAGAGGCAAACCAAATCTGCGCAAGGCGCCGCGACCGCATTACGAAGTCAGGCAATGGGTTTGTCATGCGCGTGGCTGTCGGCGAGGGTTGCGAGGACTTCACTCTGATGTTCGGGCGCCTGGGCAACGGCAGGCTGTGGCGCGGCCGAGGTTTCACCAAGACGCAGTACGCCGTGCACTTTGTGGATGCGCACCTCGCGGTCATCAGGATGCTCGATGTCTGCAAGGAAGCCGGAATTCTGAAGGATGTCCACGACGAAGGAGAATTCTGGGAAAGCCGCGACCTCGAAGTTCTCGCCAGGAATATCAACCTCTCTACCGCGACAATTCAGGCAGTGGGGAACGCGCTGAAAGGTCCTGCCAAATCCGCAGGTTTCAAGATGCGGTCAGCTCTGGATAAATCGGCAAATTACATGCGGGTGCAGAAGTCAAAGCCGCATCAGAGGACATAATCGCCTGACTTGATAGCTGAAGAACTTTCACAATTCCTCGAGTTATTCTTGTCGCCGCCATCCAGCTCGGATACAATATCTACGGGCACAAATTCATCAAGACTGCAACATTCGTGACCTGAGCCTTCCAGAAGAAGTCGGGTCCGCCCGCAAGGATCAAGCAGGATTCCCCTCAGCAGACGAAACCCGGCTCATCTTTTGTGAGGAGGTCGCGATGCCTTACAGGAACGCATCCGAAGTCCTGCCACCTGACCTGCTTGACCATATCCGGAAGTACTGCACCGGTATGCTCTGGGTCCCGAAGGTTGGAGAGGACTTCTACAGGCACAGGAACAAAAAAATTTTGCAGCTCAGGCGCGAAGGCGCGCCGGTCGCCCGAATCGCCCGTGAAATCGGGCTTTCAAGGCGGCAGGTGATGCGGATTCTATCCCACCCACATAAGCATGGTGACGCATAAATTAAGATTTCGTCACTTGCATGGCGGTGGATTCTGTCGTCTATTATGGCAGAAGACGCAGAAGGTATTTCTCTTTCAGCAAGGATACCCGCAAGAACTCACGCATAGCCGACTGCCCTGCAGCGATAAGGGCTGAGGCCCCGCAAGGACTCACGCAAGTAGGTCGAGCGTCGGACCTCAATTCCTTGCTTTGGTGGCTGCAGTGGCAGATATCATCAAAGCGACAATCGTAGGCGAGGAAGGCGAAGGCGGAGTCGATGCCGCCGGGCGCTCGACTCAACTCCCCGAAGACACATGGGACTACGACAAGACGGGCGCGAAGGAACCTCCTTACAACCTCGATGCGCTCGCACTTTTCCTTGAAGTAAGCACGTGGCATTTTCGCTGTGTAAAAACCAAGGCCATTTCTACTGCGGGTCTGGGTTACGAGTTTGTTGTACCCGAAGGCATAGAGAAGCCTGACGAAGAGAACAAAAGCAAGCTAAAAAACTTCTTCGACCATCCCAACTCCGAGCAGACTTGGGGCGAGATACTCGAGAACGTGCTTACCGACTTCGAGGCGCTGGGCAACGGCTACTTCGAGATAGTACGCAACCGCATAGGCAACGGCCCACCCAAGGAGATTTATCATATACCTGCCGTAACCATGCGCGTTCGCAAGGACAGAAAAGGCTTCATCCAGAAACGAGCCGGGAAGATGGTTTATTTTCGCAATTTCGGCTCAGACCCACAGCACAAGGATTCACGCGACCCGCGCGATAAGGACAAGAGTAAGAAACGCCTTCTCAATGAAGTAATTCACATGAAGAACTATCATCCGCGCTCAAGCTACTATGGCCTGCCCGACTTCCTGCCCGCACTGCGTGCGCTTGTCGGCAACAAGAAGGTCGGCGATTTCAATATCTCGTTCTTCGAGAACAACGCGGTTCCGCAGTACGCAATAATTGTCAAGGGTGGCGAGCTGGCAAGGGGAACTCGCAAACGCATCGAGGAGTACTTCAGGGAACATATCAAGGGCCAGGCCCACAAGACGCTCATCCTCGAGGTAGTCCAGGACGAGGGCGAGAAGGTAGAAGTGGAGATCAAGCCTCTTGCGGTAGCTATTAAAGACGCCTCTTTCAGAATGTTCCGCAATGACAACGCTGAGGAGATACGTGTCGCGCACGGCGTGCCCGGTCGTCTCATCGGCTTAACTGAAAAAGGCGGACTCGGCGGCGCGGGCGAAGGCACGACACAGCAGGAGATATTCAAGTATCACGTTATCGAGCCGAAGCAGACCCGGCTCGAATACCGCATCAACAACTTCCTCATAAAGCAGGGCTTCGGCATCCAGGACTGGGAGCTCCGCTTCAAGGAAATAGACGTAACCGATGAGGGCAAAGTCGCGGAGATCGTGAACAAGCTCGTGCGCCTCGGCGTGCTTACGATTAACGAAGGTCGCAAGCTAATGCTTCAGAAGCCGCTAAAGCACGCCGGCGCCGATATTCCATTCATCATGTCTTCGATGGGCCCGCTGTCATTGGACACTCTGGCCGCCGGTGGGGTGCAGCCACAGATGATGCCGCAGAACGCGGGTAAAGACCTTGTGGATTCGCTTCTTTCACTTAGGAAATCACTTCAAGGTGAGCTTACAAGACGGGGAGTATTTGCAGATGCCGGTGTGTGAAGCAACGCAGCATAGGCCGGGAGTCTTTTCAGGCATGCCGACAGGCACGCTTCGCAAGGCGGAGCGGCTGGTTACTGCGATACTCTGTACGCTTTGCTTCTCCAAAGCCGCTGCTCCAGACGAGTTTGCCAAGTTCGAACGCCTCTACAGGCAGGCGCTGGGCCGAGTGATTAAAAGCCAGGTTGCAGAATTCGCCGAAATCGATTTCAAGGCAGAGATAGCAGATGTCATGCAATACGCCCAGAACGTCTTTGGCGAGAAGATGGCGGACAAGCTTGAACCTGAGATAAAGCGCTATCTTACCAACGCCTTCCGGCTCGGACAGACAATCAAGTACGTGCCGGAGCATATCCAGACCCGCTTTGACCTGAAACACCAGCTTGCCGTGGACTGGCTCGTCAAGCACGACCAGTTTTGGATAGGCAAAGTATTCCCGGAGAACCTGAGCGGCGACTTCAAGAAAATCATCGCCGACGGCATCGAGGAAGGATTCGGTCACAAGGCGATAGGCGAGAAGCTTAGTACATTCATGCTCGGCGAGCGCGGTGTAGGTGGCAAACAGTATCTCTATGACCGGGTTGCTTCCACAACGGTAAGCCGCGCGCGCAACTGGGGTTCCATTTACTCGCTTCACGAGGCGGGATTCGAGGAATACCAGATACGCGCAGTCATGGATGAGCGCACCTCGGCCATTTGCCGCGAGATGGACGGCAAGGTTTTCAAGGTGGCTCTCGCCATGAAGACTGTACAGAAAGCTCTTAAGTCCTCACCCGCAGACATAGAGACGCTCTCACCGTTCCCGCGATGGGACAAGGGCCAAGGTGATTTCTACATCGCGCCTAAAGGCAAGCCCTTGTATTTCTCAGGGAAGAGTAGCAACTGGCTTCAGAGCCACGGGCTTTCTCTTCCTCCTTACCATCCTAACTGCAGAACGACTTACATCGTCACAACCACCCAGTACAGGGAAATTGAGACTGGCGCGCCGCCGTTCGATGTGTCGGAGCTCGAGGAAGTCCCGATGCAGCTCGATGGCATGCATACCAAGATTGTGTACAAGGATAAGGAAGGCAACCACTGGCTTTTCAAGCCTGTGGGTGAAGGAGACGAGTTCCGGGCGTGGGGTGACCATGCGGCGGCGCAGCTTGCAGAGAAGCTGGGGCTGGAGACCCCTGAAATCTACATAACCACAATCGGCGGCAAACACGGCTCGCTTCAGAAGATGTATGATGTGGCGGGTAACTTCCGTAGTGTTGCAGCTAAGGCGCTTACCGAGGAAGAGCTTGCCGTAATTCAGCGCGAGCATATTTTCGACTGGCTGATCTCGAATCACGACGGGCATGCGGGCAACCTGATACGGACCAGGGATGGCCAGCTTGTCGGCATCGACAAGGGCCAGCTGTTCCGGTTCTTCGGCAAGGACAGGCTTTCGTACAAATACAATCCCAACCCAGAGAAGAGTTTCTACAACCAGGTGTTCGAGGCATATGCGCGTGGCGAGGATGTGAAGCTTCTCGATATTAACTCCCCGCAGATAAAGCAACTCTTTGACGCTATCGAGAAACTTGATGACGACGAGTTTGTATCGATTCTCGCGTCTTATGCCGAACGCGCGGCGAAGCAAGGCAGACTCGCCCACGGAACTCAGGAGGCATTCCTTCGCAAGGCTCTCGAGCGCAAGCACAGCCTTCAGAGTGACTTCAAAAAGTTCTACGCCAGCCTCGACAAGGAACGCAAGACCGCCCTCGGCGCAGTAACCGAACTAAAACCCTTGCGGCCTATCGATGCTGCATTCGTGAAGAAGGTCAAGGAATCCGGCACCATGGGACAGAGCGTCCTCGTGGGTGGCGAGGACTTTGAGAATATGAACCTCCTCGCCTACTACATTGACGGCGACGGTGTGATTCTGGAAGGGAAGCTTCGCGCGCAGGCGCAGTCCAAGCTGTTGCAGAGGCTTGGTATCGACGCCGGCGCTGCTGCGGTTGACCCGTACTGGGACGACGTGCTCACGCTCGCCAAGTCTTACAACCATCACTTGGGCGTCAAGGGAGACGGGATAATACCCGAACATACCGCGAAGCTGTGGCAGGAGCTGCGGAAAAAACTCGCCAAGGATAAGACCGCGCTCGGTAAGCATTATCGCAAGTACGTGGATTCTCTCGCGGAACTGAAACGCAAGGATGTCATCTGGGATAAGGCGGCCGTCGGCAGGAAGGTCGAGCTGTACGTTCCACCCAAGGGGAAGGCCCCGAAAGGATCGCGGTACAAGGCGAAGGTCGGCTCCGGCTGGGACTACTCCAAGGAAGCAAAACAAGGCCGCGTTACTCTGAAAAAAGGCAAGAAGGACTTCGGTGGCACTGGTTATGATGTCGACCTCGGCGACGATGTGAAGCTGCACTATATCCAGCATGGAGACCATAACAAGTATTCCAAGCAGGGGCGGATAAGGATCGAGATTGATGCGCCCACCCCCGCGAAGCTCCGCAAGGCCATTGAGAAGATCAAGCAGCTCGGTCTCGATTCAGGTCTGGCTACAGCGGAGGACATGGAGTACCTCTACCTCTCCAAGGTTTCCTACGCCGCGGGTGTGATTGACGACATACCTGTTACACCTGCTATGACCACAAAGCAAAAGATAACGGCTTTGAAAAAATACTGGGAGAAGAAGCTTGGCGTCCGCGACCTTAGAAAACTCAAGGAGTACGACCCCACTCCTCACTTCGATCTCGACAAGGGATGGGCGCGATGGCGGCGCTTCGACATACCTGCGGATAAGTTCGAAAAGGAGATGGGTGATTATATCCTCGGACACAGCACCTACGGAGATGTGGACAAAGCGATTGAGAAAATACTCGACTCGGACGGCTCTCTCTTTGCCACCGAGGAGAAGTTCCGCATAGGCGTTACCATCCGGGGCATGAGTCCTGCCTCCGACCAGGCATCGGGCGGGGCCTCGTATGTCTTCACCCGGATTGCCAAAGCGCAAAAGAAGAAGAGCTACTCGCTGGTGTTCGATAGGCATCTGCTGCTGGACCCGGATTCGATTTCCTACGACTCGGACTTATTCGGTCGCGTTACGCCGGAGAGCATAACGAAGAATCGCAAGCGCGCCATATCTGAATGGAAGAAATGCGCAAACCGAAGCGGCAATGAAACTCTCATACGCAACAACGTTCCGCTCCTCGAATACCTCGAGCAGGTGAACGTGAAGAACCAGCAACAGAGAACCGCCATTCTAAAATCGTTCAGGAAGCGCGGGATAACGGAGATCCGCGGCAGGAAGATAGAGGAAATTGTAAAGGTGCGCCGATGACGGTGAAGATGAAGGAAATAACAGAAGCAATCTCGCAAGACAGACTGGTTGCAGTCCGGTTTCTGTCCGACGCCGGCAGGAACGAGATAGCGCTTGCGGACCACCCCTGCTCGGATGCGAAGGCGGACGGCGATAGCTTCGCATTCTTCTGGGCCTTTGCCTCGTGCGCCCACGGTATTTCTGTCACGCGCATCGAGAACGAAGGCGATGAGTTCCACATCTTCGGCAGTACCGGTGAGCAGGATGTCTGCGTCGCCGTTTCCCCCGTCTGGCTTGACGAGCAAAGGGAAATCCTCGAACGCTGGCATACTGAGAAGGATGTCGCGTTAGTAAGGCGGGAGCTGGAGCGCGCACTCCAGGAGCCGTCCATCGAGAAAAGCCATCCTGCATTTCTGGAAGATATCGTGAAGGGCGCGGTGCGCGTTCGCGGTTCCTACTGGGCGGAGTACCTCGCGGCGGAAGGCGCGCTCGGCACGGTGGGCGTTCTTGTCGCAGGCAAACAAAGAATAGTTTTCCGCGCACTGCCGCAGCATAAGGCGCTCGAGGCTGAAGTTGCCCGCAAGCTCGCGGAGTACGCGGACAGAGGATTTACGGCAGAAGATATATTCGACTACCTGGTGGAGCGTGCGAACGGCGTGACACGCTCCCTGAGCATACCGGCACGAATCGAAGCGAAATCAATCGAGGATGCTGCCGAGCAGCTTCTTACGAAAGTTGGAGAAAGCTAATCGTGACTGAAATTATAAAAGACATGGCTGTGGAGTTCGAGAAGGCGAACTACGTGGGCAACAAGCGCAGGCTTGCAAAGTACATAGTCGGCAAGTTCCCGCAGGACGCGAAGACGCTCTATGATCCGATGGCGGGCTGCTCCGCCGTCCTAATCGAAGCTGCGAAGCGCGGCTACCGGGTCAAGGGCAACGACCTGTCGATAGTGCCTTACTGGTATTCGAAAGGCATCTTTGAAGGTGCCTTACTTACTGAAGCCGATATAGACAAGCTGATAAACGCTCCCGCCCACGAAGGATGGCTGACCACGGAATGGAAAGGCATCTACCCCAGACCGCCTGCAATCCGTCGGTTCCTCGACGGCATGGCGAAGAAGGCTCGTGACTGGCAGGGTCCCAAGGGCCTGGCGGCCAGGGCTATCGTCTCGCGCGTTCTCCAGACGATGTATGCAGATTCGGGTTCCGGCTTTTCCACGCAACGTTACGAATCCCTCGACACTGTCCGCCGGGTCGTTAAGCATGCGGCCAAGGAGATAAACGGATTCACCGCCGAGGTTGCGGGCAAAGGTACAGTCACGAACGATAATGCCAAGAGTATGCGTATCCCGCAGGCGGATGTCATCTACTTCGATCCTCCTTTCTTCAAGCGAGACAAGGGCTACGTCCACTACTTCGAGACATACCGGGTGATGAACTCGATTCTCCTGGGCAAGCAGTGGAAAGAGGACAATCTCAAGCCGGAGGATATCCCGCCTGTATTGGAAAAACTCTGCAGGAGCTGCAGGCATATCTACATCTCGACAAGCTCCAACGAGGTGGTGCCTTACGCGAAGGAGCTGGCGCGCCTGAAGCGCAGCATGAAGCGATACCGCGTGGGTTACAAGCAGGTAAGCGGATTCGGATCGAGGGATGAGAACCAGCGCGAGCACCTCTATGTTGCCAAGGCCGAAGCCGGTATTATTCATCCACCCGAAGACAAGATATACCGTTACGCCGTGCACGAGCATTTTCGTGGAAAATCGATGCACGCCGACCTTTGTATCGAGAGCGCGGACAAGGAAAGCCTTATTGGATGGACACTCAACACGGTGATAGCTGATGCAATCGAGGAGCCTGTAACCTTACTCTCGCAAGCCAGGGCGCTCGATGTCGGCTATTCCAGAATCGACTGGGAAACAGGCGAGTTCGGGAAGCGGCCTAAAGAAGGCGCAAGCGAACCTGTCAACGTCGAGATACTAAGCGAACCCAAGGAGCCGGAACCTCGCAGATGGCTTGACTTCGAAGGCGTAATCGAACCGGGCAACGTGGGCGCGACAAATAATTATCCCGGTGTTCTTCACATCGTGGACAAGGGTATCTGCGAATACGGCGCTCAGAAGAAGGATTTCCGCGAGTACTTCCCGCACTCTGATAGGAAGGAAGGCGGACTTCATTACAGGATTATCTTCAAGCATCTTCGGCTGCCGGGAAGAGACGGACAGGATGCAAGAGATGTCTGGTTTCTTATCAAACCTGACAACCAGACGCCTTACGTGATTTCAAAAGGTGCTGCAGAGGAAGGCTGGATACCGCCTGCCGGGATATCATGCCTGCCCAAGTCACTGCGCTCTGCAGTACCTGGCGAATTCCAATACTGGGAAAAAGAAGATGCCGGCGAACGGCAAAAGACAAGGGATGCTCTCGTGGAATCCCTCCATGCAGGCGAGGTCGATTTGCCCGGCCTTGGAAAAACGTTTCTCGATGAATTCCTAAAACATCGGTTTGTTCCTTTCAACCAGTGGGGAGGTTCTTCGAGGTATGCCGCGACGCTTGCCGGACGGCTGCCTGAGCACAGGAAATACATAGAGCCATTCTGCGGGAGCGCGGCCGTATTTTTCGCCAAGGATAGAGTCGAAGAAGAGATTCTTGCGGACACCGACCCGGAAGTGGTCTTCGCGCTCAAGTACATAAAGCATCTCACGCCGGAAAGACTTGAGGAACTCAAGCGCTTTACATGGACAGTATCGCGTACCGGGTTCAAGCGTGCGAAGGAATGCACACCAACATCCCGCGCCGAGCGCTTCTGGAAGTTCGTCTACGGGCGCATGTGTTCCTGGGGCGGCAAATCAGATCAGAGCGGCTACTCGACTGTAAGCGAGGGCAAGACCTACAAGCTCGAGGACTTCATGCCATTCAAGGAGAAGCTTAACAACGCCCGCATCGTAAGACAGGACTGGAAGGAGACGCTAAAAAATAGCGACGGCGAAGGTGCACTGTTTTTCCTGGACCCGCCTTATATCGAGGAATGGGCGCAGGGAGAAGGCATAGCGCCCGAGGATATAGCCGAGCTTGCAGGTAAGCTCAAGGGCGAGTTTGTAATTGCCTATACCGACTCGGCACGCGCAAGGCGGGCCCTGTCGAAAGTCGGGAAGCTCTTCAAGATGAAGATCCCGGAAGCGAGGCACGGCGGGCTGTGGCAGAAGCGAAACAGGCTGTTTGCCGCATCATTCGATATCAAGAAATCAATACCCGAACCTGAGGAAATCGAGGTGGAGAGTGCAAGTGCAGTTTGACTGTTATCTCGATGTCGTGAAGGCATACGAGGAGGGAGGCAGGTGGATTGTCGAGGGTCTGGCTGCGACAACCGACTTCGATTTGCAGGATGACATCGTCTCGCAGGAGGCTATCGAGTCATCGGCGAAAGACCTGATCGAAAGCTCGACCGTGCTTCACAACCACGACCCCGATGAGTCGATAGGCAAGGTGCTGGACTCGAAGGCCCGTAGCGGCGCGCTGCTGCTGAAAATCCTGGTGTCCAAGACTGCGCCTGACATCTGGCAGAAGATCAAGGAAGGGGTTCTGAACAAGTTCAGCATACGCGGAAAGATACTCGAGGCGAAGAAGAAGTGGCTGCCTGCGCTTCAGAAGTTCGCGCGGATCATCCTGAAGATGCAGCTGGTGGAAGTCTCGCTCGTCGCTGTTCCTGCAAACCCCAAGGCGCGGGCACTGCGATGGTACATCGAGAAGGCGCTCGCGGACTACGAGGAAGGCGGCGGCGAGATGGTTACCGTACCTGAAAACAACAACAAATCTGGTGGCAAAGGAGGAAATGCAATGCCGGAAGAGATGGAAGTGGAAGAGGAACTGCTCGAGGCGAGCGGCGATCCCGGGCTGGAGAGCAAGGACAACAATGCTGAGAAGGGATTCCCACCGCCGGGGAAGCTCTGGTCGCAGTGGACCGACTTCGGGAAACAGAAGGGACTCAAGGAAGGTGAAAATACGTGGGAGGCGTGGGTGGAGTTCTGCAAGCAGAACGGATATCCGCATCCCTATCCGTACCCGTATCCGAAGCCTGAACCCGGCACCCGGATGCGCCAGATCGTGGGGATAGTCGACAAACTACTGGAGCAGGAAAAGGACGAGGAGCGAAAGAAACTGCTCTCGCAGATACGGATCATAGCTGCTGGCGCATCCAACGCATACCCCAACCCTTCCGGGAATTCGCAGGGCAAGTCCGAGGACATCCCGGACGGAGAATCGGTCGAGAAGGCGGGAAGGAAAGTCTCGGCCGCGAGACTCGCACGCCTGAAGAAACTTCTCGATGAACTGCAGAAATTCATCGCCGAGGCGGATGCATCGGGCACGGCGCCCGACGACAAGGGGAAATCCGCCCCCGAGGAAATCGATCTTGTGAAGAAGATCGACGCTGTGAACGAGGCTGTCGGGAAACTCTCCACGTCGCTGGGCTTCGGCGAGAAGGAAGACAAGGAAGGCAAGACGCTCGTGGACAGCGTGAAGGATATCTCGAAGCGTCTGGAGACGATCGAGAACACGCCGGGCGAGAGGAGCTCGCTCGACGGCCAGGAGGAGCTGGCGGACGGCAAGGGCAAGGGCGGCAAGATATGGAAGGGACTGCTCTAACAATTTTCCCGTTGGAAAGGAGAAGACACAATGAATCAGGAAGAGCTGCTTCAGAAGGCTCTGGAGACCGCGGACCTCATAGCGGGCGGTGGAGAACTCAATCCCGAGCAATCGGACAAGTTCATCACCTACCTGCAGGACCTGTCGGTCATGACGAAGGATGCGCGCGTCGTGCCGATGAAGGCGAAGAAGCGCGACATAAACAAGATGGGTATCGGCCAGAGAGCGTCCATGCCCGCGGCCGAAGGTATCGACCCGGCGCAACGCAAGAAGCCCTCGTTCTCGAAGGTCACGCTCGACTGCGTCGAGGTAATGACGCCCTTCGAGGTGACCTACGACGTCTTCGAGGACAACATAATGGGCGAGAACATCGAGGACGAGATCATCAAGCTCTTCGCCACGCAGATATCGATGGATCACGAGGAGCTCTACATCATGGGTGACAAGACGTCGGGCGACACCTACCTGGCGCTCCTCGACGGATGGCGCGCAACGGCGAAGGGAAGCGGGCATCTCTACAACCACGGGGGCAACGGCGTCTCGCTGGACGTGCTGGCCGAGCTTCTGGACAAGATGCCGCAGAAGTACCTGCGCGACTACGCCGACCTTCGCTTCTACGTGAGCCCGAAGTTCGAGCATGCGTACAAGCGCATCATGGGCCAGAGACCGACGCCTGCGGGCGACAAATTCCTTCTCGACGATGCGCCGGCGACGTACAGCGGCATACCGCTTACCAGGGTGCCGAGCATCCCCAGCGACCTCACCGAAGAGATAGAAAGCACCCCGCACGAAGACCTTACCTTCGCGATCCTCACGCTTCGCAAAAACCTGATAGTGGGCATCCACCGCCAGATGACGCTGGAGCGCGACAAGAATATCTTCGCCCGCATGCGCCAGTACGCGTTCACGAGCCGGGTCGCCTGCGCCTTCGAGGAGTCGGACGCGGTCTGCATAGCGGAACAGGTTTCGGTAGCCTCGTAAGGAGTAAGCTGTGGCTAAGAAGAAGGAGAAGAAACCGGCGGGCGCGCCGATGCGCCAGGTTCCCTGTCCCCTCTGCGGGATGGGCGGCAAGGAGATACGCGCCGAGGGCGACGTGCGCCTCTGCCGCTGCGAGGATTGCGGGCTCGCGTTCCGCAACCCGCGCCCCTCGTTGGGAAGCCTTAATGCCGAAAGGGATGAGAAGGTCAAGAGTCTGGCGGAAATCCAGACCAGGGTCGAGCTGCGCCCCCGTGATGGGAAACCTCAGGATGTGATGAGGGAGTACTTCCGTCTGAGCAAAGGCTTACCTGCGGTCTTGAACGGGTTCGGCAGGAAGGTGCTGGAAGTAAATTGCGGTACCGTAGCCAGGCTGCGCGCGTTCGAAGGCTTCGGATGGGATGCCTATGGGGTTGACCCCAGCAGGCACGCCATCCCGCTCGGCAGCGGTTTCAACGCGCTTGTCAGGCAAGGCATGTTCGATGCGGCGGACCTGAAGGAGAACTTCTTCGATCTCGTCGTGTGCTACGACTTCTCAGTGCTGCCCGACCCGGCGGTGAGCGCGAAGAAAATCGCTCGGATACTCAGGCCGAAGGGCCTGGCATATCTGCAGGTACCCCGCATCCCTCTTTCTGAAGAGGAAGGTGTGCCTGAGAAAATCGAGCCTGAGATGCTCTTCTACTACACAAACGACACATTGAGAAGGCTGCTTGCGGAAAGCGGCCTGAAAATCCTCGGCGAATCAGGGGAAGAAGATACTGAAATCACCATGTGGGCGAAGAGGAAATGAGCGATACATACGCAGCAATCCAGGACATGAGGGACCGCGGCGTCGCGATAGAAGCGGCGGACGATGCGAAGGTTCAGTCCGCGCTTGACCGGGCCTGCGTCGCCATCGATTCGTACTGCGGGCGCAACTTCCACAAGAGGGATGAAACCTACAAGCTTGATGGCACAGGCAGGAGGCTTCTGTTCCTGGACGACCGGCCGGTTATCGAGATCGAGAGAATCGCGGTCGACGACCTCGAACTCAGGTCCGAGGACTACCGCGTCTACCGGGACGAGGGGTACGTGAAGCTCGTCGGGTACACGCTCGACCTCTTTACCCGGCTTGCAGGCGTCTTTCCCCTGGGCGAGCAGAACGTGGAAGTGAAGGGCAAGTTCGGTTTCCAGGCAGTGCCGCATGAAGTGAAGGAAGCCTGCATCCTGCTTACGCTCGACATCCTGAAAAACAGGGCGTCCGAAGCGGATGTGTCGAAAAGCTCGAGCAGCTCCACGGAAAAAGCTGTGGGCATCAAGTCGGTCAAGGTGGGAGATATAGCGGTCCAGTTCGAATATCCCAACCTCGCAAGAAGCTCTACTCTAAGGAAATCCACGGGAGTCTACGAGGCGGACAGGCTGCTTCTGAAGTATCGCAAGGATTTGGAAGCGGTGGTGATTTAGCGATGGGTTTGAAAGAAACAATTCTCGAAGTGTGGGAAAACGTGGTCTCGCCCATGTTCGCGGAACTCGGCGCCGAGGTGGATGTCGAGGTTTTCGAACCCGCGACCGCCGTCGACCCGCTCTACGGCGAGGCCCGGGCACAGAAGGAGTACGCCGAGCCGGTGATCCTTAAGGCACGGGCGAAAATCGAGAAAGACAGGCTTGTCACACCGGGCGGCGAGTCAATCGATGTCGACGGGCGCATAACGTTCAGGACGCAGGAACTCGAGGAGAAAGGCGTAGCCCTGGACTTCGGCAGCCTCGTCTCGCTCGGCGGACAGAAATACACAGTAGTTCATATCGAGAAGGCAGCGCAGGTGGGTGATCAGTTCCTGCTAATCAAGGTGTGGGTGAAGGCGAAGTAATGGCGGGTATGACGAAATACGGCAAGTGGTTGAAGCTCAAGCGCATCATGGAGCGCTACGACCGCAACCTCCAGAAGAACGCGACAGTCGCACTTTATCGCGCCGGGCTCGAGTTAGAGGGCCTCATCAAGAGCCGGATAATCGACGGCAGGGACATGAGCCCGCTTCACCCGTTCACAATCGCGATGAAGGGATCGAGCAAGCCGCTGATTGATCAGGGCGATCTTCTTGGATCGGTGGGATTCAGGTTCGTGGAGCTCGACAGTGTGTTTGTCGGCGTGCACCGCAAGGCGGCGGACGGCACAGACATAGCCGCGATACACGAGCGTGAGGAAGGGACGAGGATCAAGGTTACTGCCAAGATGCGTGCATACCTGCACGCGCACGGCCTGCACCTGAAAGCCACAACTACGGAAATATTCATACCGGGTAGGCCGTTCGTGAAGCCTGCTTACGAGGACTTCAAGGAGAAAGGCATCCCGCAGAAGCTGTTTGTGAAGGCGGTCGAAAAGACCCTGAAAGGCAAGTAATGGCGGTTGAAGAGAATGTGATCACAGACCTCGAAGGCAGCATAAAGGCTCTGCTCGAGCAGTACGTAATGCTTGCCGGCGAGTTCCTGCCGGTACGGATCGTGACGCCGGACCCCGATTTCGTGGAGCTTGCGATCCCCTGCATAACGCTTCAGCTCGTGGATTTTCGGCGGGATGGAACCCGCCGCGAATGCGGCCGTATCGAGGAGAAAGACCTCGATGCCATGACAGCCGTTGTCAAACGCATGCCTGAGCCTTTCAACCTGCACTACGCCATCGTCGCGCACACGGACAAGAGCCGGGACGACAGGCTCATACTCGAGCAGGTGGCGGTGCTTCTCGACGACTACCCGGTCATAACGACCGCAATCTTCCAGAAGGAAGTCTCATTCCACAGGGATATCTCATTGCGCGAAGTGAGCAAGGAACGCGAGTTCGCCAAATCGTTTACCGTAATCGCGCGCATCAGGCTGGACTCGAAGGAGCAGGAAATCATCCCGCTCGTCACAGAGCGGATAACTGAAGTGGACAACTGGAAACCAGAGGAGTGAAAAAATGGCCGAATACCTCAGACCCGGCGTCTTCGTGGAGGAGATGCCTTCAGGCGCATATCCCATCGAGGGCGTGGGCACGACCTGCGGCGCGTTTCTGGGAGTCGCTACCCGCGGCGCTGTAAACAAACCCAAGCTTATAACCAACTGGAGCCAGTTCGTGAAGCATTTCGGTTCCTACCGCAGCGACTCGTTTCTGGCGTATGCGGTGTACGGGTTCTTCCTCAACGGCGGCAGGCGCTGCTTCGTGAACCGCATCACGGGCCAGATGGCGATGATCGCCACGCTCGAGCTTTTCGACAGGTCTCCCGATCATTTCCCGACGATCCATGTCCAGGCTCTTAACGAAGGCGAGTGGGGCGACCACATCTCGGTCGAAGTGGCGCCCGCCACGTCGGACCCTGACAACAGGTTCAAGCTTATCGTGCGCGAGGACAACGAAGTCGTCGAGGTATGGGACGAGCTCGAGATGAAGAACGCTCCGCCGAACGGAGGCGTCATGGACACGTATTTCCCGGACAAGATAAACGGGAACTCGAACTACATCCAGGTCGCGGATCTCGGCAGCCCTTCGCCTCATCCTATGAACATGCCCGACTCCCAGGGACCTCAACACCTGATGGGCGGGCAGGACGGCGATCTTCCTATGGAGCCCGACTACATAGGCGATCCCGCCGGCAGGCGCGGTCTCTACGCCTTCGACACGGTGGATGAGATAAACTCGCTCGCCGTGCCCGGCGTAATCTTGCAGGTGGTGATTCAGGCCGCGCTCGACTACTGCGAAGGCAGAAGCGATGTCGGCTTCGTTGCGGACCTGCCGCCCGGCTTCCCGCCGCAGGAGGCCAAGACGTTCAGGGACAACTTCGACTCGTCCTACGGCTACTGCTACTACCCCTGGATCGAGGTGAATGACCCCGCCGGCAGAGGAACTAAATACGTCCCTCCTTCCGGCTACGTCATGGGCATCTTCGCGAGGAGCGACACGGAGCGCGGCGTGCACAAGGCGCCGGCAAACGAGCTTATCCGCGGCGCGGTCGGAGTCCAGTACGAGCTTACGGACGGCGAGCAGGAAATCCTCAATCCCGCAGGCGTGAACTGCATCCGATCATTCCCCGGAAGAAGCATCTATATCTGGGGCGCACGCACCATGTCGAGCGACCCGAACATGCGCTACATCCACAAGCGCCGGACGCTCATGTTCGTCGAGGAGAGTATCGGCGAGGCTATGGTCTGGGCAGTCTTCGAGCCGAACGACGAGACGCTCTGGCGCAAGATAACCCGCTCCTGCAGCGCGTTTCTGAAGCGCCAGTGGCTCGAGGGCGCGCTATTCGGCGCATCGGAAGAGGAAGCCTACTACGTGAAGTGCGACGAGGAAACCAACCCGCCTGAGGTCCGGGCCGCCGGACAGGTCATAACAGAGATAGGCGTGAACGTGGTGGAGGTCGCGGAGTTTGTTATTTTCCGGATAGGTCTCTGGGACGGCGGCAAGGAAATAAACGAGAGAAGGTAAGCAATGGCTGAGCCGAAGGACAGATACCAGTCGCAATCCCAGTCGATGGAAGACCTGTTGCGCGACTACCTCGCCGACTACCCGCTGAAGATATACAAAAACGCCGCAGGCGAGGTGGTCAAGATCGAGGTCACCAAAGGCACGACAACCTTTGTCAAGACGTTCACAGGCCACGGCACGGGCGATGACCCCGTCGAGGTCATTACAGTCACGGGCTGGGAGAAGCAATCGTGAAGGTAGAGCAGATGATAGTAGGATACGAGGTGGGCAAGTCGAAAGTCGCCCATATCACGTGGCGAAGCCCTGTGCCTGCATTCGCCGACCTTCCGCTCGAAGGCAACTCTCCCGGCGATGCACGGGTCGTGCTTGACGAGGACAGGCCATACCTCTGGGACGACGATACAAGTTCCTGGGTCAGTTTTTCCGCAGGCGGAATGCACGGAGACACCCATGCGGGAGGCGGGGTCGACCCCGTGCCTCTTGTTACCGTGCTGGCTGCAGGTCTTATGTCAGGCCATGATAAGGTGAAGCTCAACTCGGTTGAGGAAGACGCACAGGTCAACAACATCACCGACCCTGATGCTATTGAGCTTACAGTTGGCGGAGATACCGCCCTTCACAAGCATGATCAGAGGTACTACACCAAGCAGCAGGCGAACACGGCTATTGTCGGCGTCGCTTACATGAGAAGCACTGTCCTGACCCACGCCGGGCCCAACAGCACGACATCCAACTCCTGGCAGACGGTTGCCACCAAGGTTGTGACGCCACCGGACGGCTGCGTGCTTGCCGGCGTGCGCGTGAAGGTCGAGCTTCACGGCGGGACGGCCATTCCTGACCAGGTCTTCGCGGATGCCAGGATCGTAATTTCAAACGGCGAAGTGACAGCCGAGGGCAAGGCGGTCCAGGCGAACGGCACAGACTTTAATCTCGTCGCCTATCTCGACCCGCAGGTATGCGGCATTGAGAAGCTCGCCGGCAGCAATATCCAGGTGGCTCTCCAGCTCAAGAGAAGCGGCGCGATGGGCACCGCATATGCCCGCAACTGGAATGTGAAGCTCATCTATCTCGAACCCAAGACATAGGAGGAGACTAAGTGCCGAACGCAATGCTGCTGAGTTCATGCTGTCTATGATTGGCCCGCATGAAGGTCGGGAAGAAGTGATTGAGATACTTTAGGAAAAAAAAGATGTCGCACACTTATCAAGGCAAAAGAAGAAGACATAAAGCTCGTCGGTGGACTCGAGAAGAAGACAATTATGGCAAAGAGTTGTTGAAAACTGGTCTAACCTGCATGGAAGTCGGAAGGGTTTTGGGTCGTAGTAAGAGCGCTATCGTCCAACGCAATAGAGATGTTTGGAAAATCAATATCACTCGCTCACAGCCCTGGACGCTACAAGAAGAAGACGCTGCCAGGAAGATGCTCCTCAGCAGCCTGTCATATAGAGAAACAGCGCAAAGCCTCAAGCGAACTCAGAGAGCAGTTGTAAAGAAGAACTTCAGGGACTGGGGAATCGTGAATGTAAGGCCAAGAAGACAACGAAGGAGGCTTACGAACCACTCAAAATACCTGCGACGACGTTATGATGACCTGGGGTTTAACGGCAACAGAGTCCTTTGCCTTATCAGAGACGAGTTTAGGTGTCAGGACTGCGGCATTCAAGATTATGGAGACACTATTCTGAATGTCCATCATCTCAATGGGAAAAGAACCTCGAATGCTGACAACAATCTTGAGAATCTGATTACGCTTTGCGTTCGATGCCACACCAAAAGACATAAGAATCACAGAAGGGAGGAAATAACGTGCCAGTAAATGCGAGAACAGATCCTCTACCCCGATTCAACTTCCTCGTGGAGATCGAGGGCATCAAACGGGCTGGATTCATGACTGTCACCGGCCTCGAAGAGGAGAGCGAGGTGCGCGAGTACCGGGAAGGCGGGGACAACACGACGGTAAGGAAGCTCGCGGGCCTGAACTCTTTCGCGCCCATCGTGCTGGAGATGGGCTCCACCTTCGACACCGAGCTGTGGGACTGGCGGCAGAAGATCAGGAAGAAAGGCGCACAGGGCAATCGCAAGCCCATCTCGATTGTCCAGCAGGACGAGAGTCGTAATGAGGTCAAACGCTGGAATATCTTCGACGCATGGCCCTCGAAGTTCACGGCACCGGAGTTCGATGCCTCATCCTCGGAAAATGCGGTCGAATCGGTCGAAATTCAGCACGAGGGACTCGACCTCGTGGTCAAGAGGCGATAGCAGCGTTTTTTTTTGGTCAGGGGCGCGCCCTTTTAGCCCACGTGGCGAACCCTGGCGGTCGTGCGCCTTGTGTTGCCAGTACGGCCGAAATGCGTGACAGGGGCGAAATTTCGCAATGTTTGGAAAGGAGTAGCAATGACGGAGGAAATCAGGACTGAGCAAGCGTTCACACTGCCCAAGGGCTACGTGGACAAGGACGGCAATCTACACCGCGAAGTCGTGATCCGCGAGATCACGGGCGCGGACCAGGAGGCGATGCTTTCGCCGCAACTGCGCCAGAACCCGGCGAAGATGCTTTCTGCGCTTCTCGCGAGGGTGATTGTCCGGCTGGGCACGCTGGACAGGAACAAGATCGACACGGGAGTCACCTCGGCCATGTTCAAGTCGGATCGGGACTTTCTGATCATGAAGCTCAAGGAGATCGACTCCGGACCTGACATGGAGATCAAGGTCGAGTGCCCGGACTGCGGGAAGAAGTTTACCGCGATGCTGGACATGGCGGATTTTTTCGCGGCGTAGCGGGCGAGGCGGCTCTGCTTTACGGGCTTCTGCCTGTATTAGGCTCGCTCGACATGGATGTCGCCCGCGTCTACCCGGAAGTTGCGGCGATTGCATACCACTTCCACTGGAGCCGCGAGGAGTGTATGGGGATGAGCCGCAAGGAACGGGCGATGTGGCTTAAGGAGATCGGGAAGATCAACAAGCAGATGGCAAAAAGTATGAAGGTGCGCAAGCGGTGAGAGTAGCAGATACACTGGGGCTGGGGATACTTCTTCGATGGAAGGACAAAGCTTCCGGCGAGATGAAGAAGGCTCAGCACAACGTCGACGCCCTGAGCGACAGCGTCGACGAGGCGAGCAAACGCACCGCGAAGCTTCAGCATTCCTTCGCATCGCTCGGCAAGCTGGGGGCAGGCATAACTGCGTTCGGCCTCGTTGGCGCTGCCGCACTCTATGGCATTGTCAGGGCAGCTTCCACTTTCCAGGAAAGCCTGCGCGATACAATGACGATGACGGGTCTCACGGGCGAAGCGTTCGATGAGATGGAAAAGCAGCTCGCCGAAACTTCGCTTCAGATGTCCACCCGCTTCGGGATGGCGGCGTCGGAGATCAACAAGTCCTTCTACCAGGTGCTTTCGGCAGGCGCGACGGCGGGGACGAAACAGTTTACCGCGCTGTCAGAGTCTGCGCTTATGCTGGCCAAGGTCGTGGGCATGGAGCCCGCGGTCGCAGTGGAATCGCTTTCCGATGCGCTCCACTCCTTCGAGATGGATGTCGCGGACGCCGAGAAAATGGCGGACGTGTTCTTCAAGACCTCGATGCTCGGCGCTACCACAGTGCCTCAGATGGCCGAGGCGATGACGGAAGCATCGAAGGTTGCGGTCGAGATGAAGATACCGATAGAAGACTTAGGCGCGGTGCTCACGGGCTTTGCAGGCAAAGGCATCAAGGGCGCCCGGGCAGGTACGGCATTCAGGATGATAATGACCCGCCTGGCGGCGCCGGTCGACAAGACGAAGGAGGCGCTCGATAAGCTGGGTATACGCATCTTTGACGCGACGACAAAGGAGATGCGCCCGATACTTCCTGTCCTGTCAGACCTCAAGAAGGCACTTTCGCACGTCACACACGAGGAACGCGAGGCGGCGCTGAAGGCGATTGCGGGCGAGGAGGCGTTCGCAAAACTCGGCGGCCTGCTTGCCACAGACCTCAGCATCCTCGAGAACTGGAGCAAGGAACTCAAGGCTGGTGGCGTCATGCAGACTGCATTCGAGCAAAAGACGCGGACGCTCGGATTCGCGTGGGCGTTCATGCGCGAGAACTTCCGCAACGTCGCTATCGTACTTGGCCAGCACCTTCTTCCGATCCTGACTCCGCTCGTAGGCTGGATCGGCAAGGGCGTATCGAAAGTGAGGGAGTTCCTGCAGGCGCATCCCATTCTCGCCAAGACCGCAGTCATCTTCGGAGCGGTTGCCACAGCCGCAGCGCTTGTCGTAGGTCCGATCCTTACAGTAGTTGGAATAATCGGAGCGATAGGTGGCCTGCCAGTCATACTTGGCTCGATTGCGGCGGGATTCGCAAGCCTCGGCGCCGTAGCTACTGCAGCGGGTGGCGCGATATCTGTCGCCTTCTGGCCGGTGACGGCAATCGCGGCTGCGGTCGCGGGACTCTACTTCGCGTTCAAGTACAACTTCCTGGGCATCCGGACAGTCGTTGTCTCCGTCGGCAAGGTGCTGTGGTCTTTCTTCGGAGGCATCTGGGAAGGAGTGAAGAGCGCACTTACTCCGCTTGTCGCCACGTTCGAGGAGACATGGTCGGTTCTGAAAGAGGCGTTCGCACCGCTCTGGGATGCAATCAAGGTAATTTTCGGATTCACCGATGCCGCGGATGATGGAGGAATGACGCTTGAGACTTTCAAGGAAATCGCCAAAGACCTCGGCAAGGTTATCGGCTTCGCCATCGCCATGCCGCTTCGCATCACCGCCACGGCGATAGCCTACGTGGTCAAGGGGTTTGCCTGGCTTGTCCAGGGAGCGCAGAAACTGGGTACGTGGATCGGAGGCAAGCTCGCACCCTACTTCGGCAAGTTCAAAGGCGCGCTTCTCTTCCTGCTGGGGCCTATCGGGCTTGTCATAGCGCAGTTCAAGCTGATAAGGAGCGCCGTCGGTGCCGTCATCGACTGGGTAAGCTCGAACTGGAGCGGCATAAAGGATGTCCTGCTTGCACCCGTCGGCTTCGCAGTCGCGGCATGGACGGGGTTCAAGGACACCTTTGTCTCGCTGTTCACCTCGGCCAGAGATGTCGTGGTCAACATCTTCGGCGCGATCAGGGATTCGATTTCAGGCGTCCTGGACTGGCTGTGGGACAAGGTGACCTGGGTCATCTCGAAGATACCGGACATCTTCCTGCCGGAGAGCCTTGAGAAAATCAAGTATGCACGCAAGGAAACGGCGCCGGTCGGCGGGCAGCTTGTCGTTCCTGCGACAGCGCCCGCGTTTCAGCGCGCAGTGCCGCGCCCTACGATACCAAGGGAAGTATCGATGCCTGCGATGGCGCTTGCAGGCGCAGGCGGCGGGCCGACCGACCAGTCCGTTCACATCGGAGCCGGCGCGGTCGTGATTTACGCGAACAAGGTGGACGAATCGTTCGCAATGCAGCTTGACAGGGAGCTGGCGAAGATACTGGAACGAAGGAGGGAGCGGCGGTGAGAGGTTCCATAGAGCCGGTCATCCCTCGCGGTGACATGATCTGGTTCGAGTACAACCCGCCCGAACTCGAGTTCGCCAAGGATGTCAACTGGGCCGAAGTAGGCATCCCCGGCCTGAACTTCCCGCTGCAACAGTTTGTAAGCGGGGGCCTGAGGACAATCGCGCTTGAAGTCTATTTCAACCGGGACAACTACGAGCGAACGTGGGATGTCCGCGATTCCGTGGAGAAGATCGAGCGTCTCATAGAAACAACCGAAACGACACTCGCCCCGCCTGTCTGCCTCTTCTCATGGGGAAGTTTCCAAGTGCCCTGCATCGTAGGCGGTCTCTCGGTGCGCTATACCTGCTTCGAGAAAGAAGGCACGCCCGTCGAGGCGACAGTCTCGCTCAAGCTGCGCCAGTACCTCGAGGCGGGAAAGGACTTCGGATTCAAGACTGTGTTGCCGCCTGAAGAGCACGTGCGAAAAGAACCTGTCTTCAGCGGGACCAAGTACGGGAGCGGTTCCGCGTTCGCACCGCCTGAAGAGAAGACTGTCAAGGAGGCCGAGGAACTCTGCGGGAAAGGACTGACCAAAACGCACGAGGTGGCCAAGGGCGATTCCTTCCAGAGCGTGGCGACGAAGGAGTATGGCAATCCTTCTGCATGGCGCGCTTTAGCGTTCGCAAACCAGGCCAAGAAAGGCTACGAGAAACTGCGTGATCTCAAGGAAGGCATCGAGATGCTTGTTCCCGATCCGAGGCACCCGCTGGCGATCATCGAGCGTGTCACCGGCCTGCCGCCTGAGACGATGGACTCTCTTCGCATAGCCGAGAAAGTTTCCAAAGAAGGGCTTGAGCGCCACTTCAAGCCGAGCCTGGGGGTGCTTGAGAGATGACGTATATCAACCCGCAGAGAGTGGTAAAAATAGAAGGCAGTGAAATAACCGAAGACCTCTCCGCCGACATCATCTCCCTCTCCTACGAGGACCACGCCTCGGACGCGGACATGGCCACCATCACGGTCAACAACGCCAGAAACAAGTGGGGCGATTCGCCCCTGTTCGAGACAGGCAACCAGATAGAAGTACAGCTCGGCTATGGCCATGCGGTAAAGACAGTCTTCCAGGGGATTATCGCCAGGCCGGAAATCGCCTTCCCGGAAAGCGGCGCTCCTACGCTCACAGTGCGTGCATACGATCTGTCGCAGAAGATGCGAAAGAGGAAGGAAGAAAAGTCCCGCACCTGGGAGAACATCACGGATTCAGACCTCGTGCAGAAGATAGCCTCGGACCACGGCTTCAAGAAAGAACGCATGGTCGTTGACCAGGTGAAGGAAATCCTGCCTTATGTTGCCCAGGGCAGCGAGAGCGACTGGGAGTTCCTCAGGAGCCGCGCGGATCGGCTTGGCTTCGAGCTGTTCGTGGAACGTGACTCGCTCCACTTCCACAAGCCGAAAGACTACCTCAAGCGACCATCCGGGATGTTCGAGTACGGCCGCAACCTCAAGAGCTTCGAAGCGCGCATCTCCGTTGCGGAGCAGGTCACTAAGGTCGTGGTCAAGGGCTGGGATGCCGAGAAGAAGGAACCTATTATCGCAATCGCAACAAGCGAAACCGTGGTCGAGCGGCCGCTGTTGGGGCAGCAGTCGGCATCCGATTTCGTCAAGGAGGACTTCGGCGAGGGCGCGCTCATCCTGCATGACAAAGTGCCTGCTTCCCAGAAAGAGGCGGAAGAGATAGCGAAGGCATTCTTCAGGCAGAAGGAATACGAACTCACCGAGGCACACGGCAGTTGCATAGGCGATCCGGAACTCCGGGCGAAGGCGCTTATCGAGATTGCCGGCGTGGGCAGCAAGTTCTCCGGGACCTACTACCTGGCCCGGGTCCAGCACACGCTGGATTCGAGCGGCTACCTCTGCGAGTTCGACTGCAAGCGAAACGCCATTACCCTGCCGCCGCTTCAGGCGAAGAAGCCGGTAGAGAAGCTGGCAAAGTTCGGATACGGGGTCTGACATGAACATGTTTGAGAAACTCAAGGACAGGAAGCTGGAGAACCTCAAGAACAGGTTCTTCGGCCTCTGGCGCGGCATTGTCACCAATGTGAACGACCCCAAGAATCTCGGCAGGCTCAGGGCGAAGGTGCACGAGCTATTCGGAGAGAAAGACGAGACGAACTGGGCGTACTACTGCAGCCCGTTTGGAGGACAGGGTGCAGGCTTCTTCTTCCTGCCCGAAGTTGGCGATCCAGTCTGGATCGCGTTCGAGGCAGGCGATATCAACCGCCCGGTGTGGCTCGGCTTCTGGTTCAACCAGAAAGACTCCAAACCCGCGGACGCAGCGCCCCGCAAGAGGACACTCCAGACAAAGAGCGGGCACAAAGTCATCTTCGACGACGAGGGCAAGAAGATACGGGTCGAGGATGCAGGCGGGCAATCTGTCGAGTGGGACGCAGAGAAGAACGAGATCAAGCTCACCGCGAACACGAAAGTGATTGTGAAGGCGGCGCAGGTGGAGCTTGGCGAAGGCAGCCAACTCGGCGGGGTTGTTACTACTCTGACGCATCCGACCTGCCTTTACTCAGGCGCGCCGATACAGGGAAGTTTGACAGTGAAGGCGAATAGCTGATGGCAACGCAAACAACACAGGAAGCGAAGTTCCTTGGCATTGGCTTGGGTTTTCCCATGGGCGTGGATAAGCGCGGCGGCATACGGCTAGCCGGATACGGGGACGACATCAAGGAGGCGGTCAAGATTACCCTCGGCACCAGGCTTGGCGAGCGGGTCATGCGGCCTGATTTCGGCTGTGCCGTAGGCGACCTTGTCTTCGAACCCATAGATGCCTCGCTTATCGGGAAGGTAGAGTTCTACGTGCGAAATGCTCTTCAGTACTGGGAGCCGCGCATCGATGTGAACGAGGTCAAGGCGAGCGCGGACGAGGAGAAGCTTACAGTCGAGGTGCGATACACGGTGAGGAGCACCAACAGGCAGGACAACCTGGTCTATCCCTTTTACCGGGCGGGAGCAGCGTAATGGCAATAGCTGGAAGATACATACCGGTTCCGAACCTCGATGACCGCGACTGGCAGGCTATCCGCGACGCGATGGTCCGCAAAATCCCTGAGAAATGCCCGGAATGGACAGACCACAACCCCAGCGATCCGGGCATAACGTTGATAGAACTGTTCGCACTCCAGATCGAGGAGCTTACCTTCCGGCTCAACCAGGTGCTGCCCAAGCACAAGCGCGAATACCTCAACATGATAGGCGTGACTCTCACACCGCCTTCGGCTGCCAGGGTGGATATGTTCTTCAAGCTCTCGGCCAAGCAGACCTTTGACGTGACTGTGGCCAAGGGATTTGAGGTATCTACCGGCAGCGGTGCCGGCGAGGAGCCGGTCATCTTCACCACGGACAAGGACCTCATCATCCACGCCGCGACAATCCTGTACTGCCTCGGATGCCAGGACGGGGAATACACTGACTTCACCGCCGAGGCGAATGACCCCGACTCGGTATTCTCTCCACTGGTCGCGCCTCTGTCTGAGGGCGATGTGCTCTACATCGCTTTCCACGAGGACAATTACTTTGAAAAACTGTCTGTGACAGTCGAAACGCCGGCGCAGGATATCGAAGGCGTCTGGGAATATTACCGCCGCAACCCGGACGGGACCTTCGAATGGGCAGAGCTGTCTGTCGAGGATGGCACGCAGGATTTCACCGGGACAGGCGAAATCACATTCACTATTCCAGGGGATTGGGATGCTTGCGAAGTTGACGGCTTCATGGCCACCTGGCTGCGCTACCGCGTCACTGCTGTCTCGCCGGGAAGCGAGTTTGCACTGCTAAGGCTTCTGGAAATAGATGATATCTGGGGACGAGCGCCTGCCTCGAACGCGGCCCAGGTAGATGAAGAAATCCTCGGATCAAGCGACGGCAAGATAGACCAGAGGTTCTACCTCTCCAATGTTCCCGTGTTGGACATCACGGTGCTTGTTGATGAAGGCTCAGGTTTCGAAGCATGGCATGAAGAGGATGACCTCGCGACCTCTGATTCCGAAGACAAGCACTGCCAGCTCAATCGTGGTACTGGAGAAATCCTCTTCGGCGATGGCAGGCATGGCAAAGTCCCAAAAGAAGGAAGCGACAACGTCAAGGCTTCGCCCTACCGCTATGGCGGCGGCTCGCGCGGGAACGTAGGCACAGGCACGATAGACCAATTGCGCAGTTCACATGTCTACATTGACTCCTGCATTAACAAGGAATCTGCAACAGGCGGCGGAGACGAGGAGACTATCGATCAGGCGGTGGAACGCGGGCCCAGAGAGCAGCTCAAGACCCGCAATCGGGCAGTCACTGCCGAAGACTATGAGACGCTTGCGCTCGAGAGTTCCACAGGCATTGCCCGCGCGAAAGCTCTTGCGCTCTACGACCCGGCGAATCCAACGGTTGAGACCCCTGGTGTTGTCACAGTTATTGTCATGCCCAGCGGCGGCGGCGCCGCAAGCCAGGCAATGAGAGACGCTGTCCTTGCATACCTGGACGAGCGCAGGCTTGTCACCGCGCGGCTCTATGTCACCAATCCTGACTACGTGACAGTTTCCGTTGAAGCTCAAGTGGTCAAAGAATCCACCACCGACACTCTGACAGTCCATAACATTGTCAAAGCGGCGCTCGCAGAGTTCCTCGACCCCGAGTATGGCGGTGATGCGAGAAAGGCTGCCGCTTACGCCGAGGGCATATCCGAAGAGCGCGGTACGGGTTGGGAGTTCGGGCGCGATGTCTACCTGTCCGAACTCTACGAGCTGATTGAGAGTGTTAGTGGCGTCGACCACGTGCATGCGATTATCGCGCCTGCGGGAACGATAGGACTCGAAAGAATGCAGCTCCCCGTTTCGGGCGAGCATCAGATAGAAGTTGTTGGAGGTTAATGTGCCTCGGATGTACGCAGATCACCTGTTTGAGAGTCTTCCGGCAACCTTTCAGGGGGAAGGCAAGGAAGGCTTCACGTACCGGTTTCTGTGCCTGTTCGCCGAGGTGATCGAGGAAGCTGAAGACATGGTGTATGGCTATGATATCTTGATGAATCCTAACAAATCCCGAATCGAATTCCTGCCCTGGCTGGCTTCGTGGGTCGCGCTCGAGATCGACGAGAACTGGCCGGTCGAGAAGCAGCGCGAACTCATAAATAGCGCCATCGAGCTCTACAAGTGGCGCGGGACCATAAAGGGTATTGAGACGTTCGTGGAAATCTACACCGGCCTCAAGCCGGTAATCGTAGAGCCGTTCGAATCAGGCTGGCGCATCGGGGCCAGATCGACACTCGGAGTGAATACGAAGATACACGACCCGATAGGGGATGTGCACTGCTTCTCCGTAATCGTGATGACGGCCGAAGAGCTGTCGGCACAGCAGAAGCAGCTTGTGATGGGCATTGTGGAAATCCAGAAGCCGGCTCACACGAAGGTAATCCATTACGAATGGTTCACTATCTTCTGGAGGATCGGAATTAACTCCACGATAGGCGTGGACACCAAAGTCGGAGGTTAAGAATGGCATTGAAGAAACTCAAGTGGCTCAAGTACCTGTTCATCGACAGGACCGAGGCCAAGACGGAACAGAACTACTGGAACGAGAAACGAAAAAAACACATGGCGAACGAGCATTCGCCCGGCATTGTCAAGGGGCTGGAAGTGACGGCAGACGAGCCGCCTTCGCTGTCGGTGGTCGTTGCCGCAGGCAGGGCTATCGACGGCTACGGGAACGATCCCGAAATAGAGTCTGTGCAGACGCTGGACTGCTCGAGCCTGGTGCCACCGGGAGGCGCCATGACTGTATATATCGTCCTGCATTACAGCGCGATCACGGTGGAACCCTACTTCGTAAACGAAATCGGCGACTACCAGGACAAATACATCCAGGACAGCTACATCCTCGAGGTGACAACCGATCCGCCAGTGGAAGCGGACAGGATTGAGCTTGCCCGCATAGAGCTTCTCGCCGGAGTTACCGAAATCACGGAGCCTGATGACCCTGCAGGTCCCGACGCCAACGAGATAGATTCGCGCTACAGAGAATACGCCGGCAAGGAGGCGCTCGCACTCAAGGATCTCTCCGATGTCAACCAGGCAGAGGCGGACGCATTCAACAACATGAACTCGCCAGGCGCATCTAATCCGATAGCGACAATAGCTGACGTGGCTGCCGGAGTGGGGCCTGTAGAAACTGAGGTTCAAGCGGCGCGAGGCACCAGGCCTTCCCTCGATGAGCGGCTTGACGTAATGCTCGAAGAGGACGGGACTTTCAAAGGAATAACGCAGATTACACCCTCTGCACCGCTTGTCGGCGGAGGTTCCGTCGGAAATATCCCCATAGGCATTGTCGATGCGACGCCGAGCGCGCGCGGCGCCATGTCCGCCGAGGACAAGGAGAAGCTCGACGAGATAGAACCCGGCGCAACAGCGGACCAAACGGCCCAGGAGATACTCGACCTTGTAAAGACTGTCGACGGCGACGGTTCCGGACTCGATGCCGACCTCCTCGACGGGCATGAGGCGGAGGATTTCTTCGGACTCATTCCAGTCAAGCTGGCTCATTTCTATGACGACTTCGTATCGGGGAGAGGGATTCCAAGACCCGACCTTCCCAACGAACAGGTTCTCTGCATAAGCGCACTTCACTGGACGGCGGACAGCCCGATGAGTGGAAGCCCTCCATCGCTGCTCTTCAATAACTGGATTCCGACACTCTACGACGGGCAGTGCGGAGTTCTTGGAGTAAGTCCGCCTTCCGGCGGGCAGATCTACGGCGTCTCGCTGGCCCTCGAGACATCGCAGCCCGGGCCTATCAAGATAAAGAACGGGTTAAGGTACAGAACGCTGCTCAAGGTGTCCGGACTGACGGATCATTATCTAACGGCGATGTTCGGACTGATATATAGCTATCCGGTCGGGTCAGACCCGAGTGACGGCGTTTACTTCCGCCTTGTTGAAGTGGAAGGAGAGCAAGAACAGTGGCAAGGCGTCGTCAGAGCCTCTGATGTCGAGATGACGGTCAACCTCGCGGCCAGCTCGGATGATTACATCCTGTTCGAGTTCGAGGTGTACGACGACGGTGGAACCCAGAAGGTCCGGTTCCGTCTCAATCAGGGCGAATGGCTGCCTGCCGGAGGGATAAGCACCAACATCCCGTCGGTCGGGCTGATACCCGCCTATACGCTGAAGTCGGAGTCCGGGTTCTCGCTCAACAAGTCGTTCCTGATCGATTTCTTCGATTTGCAGATACCGTTCATGACCAGGTGGCAGGATGTTCCTTAGAGGTGATTTATGACTGATGCCGAAAAGTACGAGAAGCTCAACGCCGAGGTCGCGGGCCTCAAGACCGAGGTGAAAAACGTGCACGACAGCCTCGACAAAAATACTGCCTCTACTTCAGGCTTGCGGGAGGACTTCCAGAGGCTGCGCGGAGAAATAAACGGCTCTCTGCCCCGCATAGAGAGAAGCGTAGAGCGCATCTTCGACAGGCTCGAGCACAACCAGGAAGCAGTCAAGACCTACCACGAGAAGGTACAGACGCACGCCCACGAGATTGGATTGATTTTCACTTCGCTCCAGCAGAAAGCGGACGACAAGGGAAACTCCGAGGCGCACGAGCGCATCTGGCTCGTTATCAAGATTTCGTTAATCGCTATTTTCGGTTCTCTTGCCGCGCTGCTCCTGGCTCGGGCAGTCGGCACACTTTGAAAGGAGGTTTTCGGATGAAGCCCTGGTACAAGAAGAAGAAGGTTTGGGTGAGTATTATCGCGTCGATTACCACGGTGCTCACGATATTTCTCGCCCCGAAGGATGTCGAGACCGTCAAGGTGGTAACCGCGGCGGTTATTCAGGCGGCGATAGCGATAGGCTTCGTCACCGCCGAAGCCGCAGTCGACAAGGCCGCGGTCGGGAAGACAGGAGAGGAGGATTCGAAGTGAGAAAGGTTGAGATGATTGCTGTGTTGCTGCTGGCACTCGTACTCGCCAGCTGCGCCGCGATGCCAAGCATGGACAGGGATGTCGCAGATTCCATCGTCCACCTCGACAAGATGGTCGTGCGCGTTGTCAAAAACGGCGAGGATGATGCCACCCTAAAAGAGGCGACCCTGCTTCTCTCAGACCGCCTGCGCAAGCTGGCCGAAACGGAGCTCAAGCTTCAGGGAGGGCGGAAGAAATGAAGGAGATTCTCGAAGCCGCGGTACGTGTGAAAGAGTTCGTCGACAAGCACAAGGACGACCTGGAGGTGAAAACCATCTGCGCCGACCTGCGGGACCTCTACGCCGCATTCGCGGATGGCGACGAGGAACGACTTTCGCATATCGCGAGTGTCGACCCCGACGTTCTCAAAGCGGTGGAGCTCTCGCAGAAGCTCGACAAACTGCGCCAGCGCCGTGAGAAGGCGAACGCGCTTCTTCGCTTCTGTGCGGACGTTGCCCGGGTCGTCCTTGCGGCAAAGGGCATCAAGCTGTAGGCGGAAAGTCGAAGAAATACTCAAGCCCCAAGCCTGTAGGGAGTTACAGACTTGGGGCTTTCCTGCAAAAACGAGTGAGAATCTTCCAATAAACCCCTCGCTTCTACGCAGGCCATACTCCTGTATGTGAGTGGCAATCGAGCCGAAAACCGCTTGGAATAAGGACTGGCGGGCGATGGAGAGACAGAAACGGATATGGATGAGGAGGTCTCAACCAGCCTGTCTCAATCGCCCGCCGAAGACAGGAGGATGGTGTTATGGCAAAGGCCAAGGGCAAGAAGGCGCAGAAGAAGGCTGGCGAGAAGGCCAACGGGCAGAGTCCCCAGGTCAAGGCGTCCTCGCCGAAGAAAGAGGAGAAGGTTGAGCAGGCGAAGCCGCAGGCCAAGAAGGCCAATGGCGGCAATGGCAAGCTCGCCGAGTTGAGGAAGGAGGTCGAAACGAAGCTGCAGGAGAAAGAGCAAGCGGCAGCGCAGGCTGAAGAGCTTCGCTCCAAGGCCAAAGAGTTGGAGCAGACCGCGAAGCAGGCGTATGCCAAGGTTCTGGTTCCCTACAGGGCTGAATGCAAGCGAACTGGAGCCGAGTGCGAGTTCGCCGGCGGCAAGAGCGGACCCGTAGCGCCGCGGGTAAGGTTTCTACTGGAGAAGACGGATAAAGGCCTCAAGGTAATGATAAAAGGCCAACCTGAGACGGAGGAGGTCATCCCGTTCGAGGTGCTCAAGAAGTCGGTCAACAAGGCAGCGTGGGCGTTTACAGATAAGCACCTTGGACCGAAAGAAGTCGCTGGCAACAAGGGCGCCGGACTCGGACACAGGATGAGAAAACTCATCAAGCAGAGCTAAAAAGGTGTGCAGAAGAAGCAACGGCGGCCGGGTGAGTCACAAGCTTGCCCGGTCGCCCGTTACTTGGAGGAGACATAGTGAAGCTTCCATCTCATAAGAGATTCATGGCAGATATATAGTCTGGCGAGGCGAAGGAACTCAATCCGCAGAGTCGCTTCCGGTTCGCGTGTCAGTGTTGCGGTGAATGCTGTCGCAGGGATGTAAAGCACCCCAAACAAGACTGCTTGGGGGTTCTCTCTTTAGTAAAAAAGCATGATGCACAGTTATGTGACACCAAACGCATTTCTCTTGAGAATTTAGCGGGGCGCGTTATAATCCCACAGTCTTGAGGATAGTAATTTATGACAAAAGCACTAATCAAGGTTGAGATATAGAAGGCCCGAACATGGATAATCAGTTCTTCGAGAGGCCAATTCTGAATTCTCCCTACGAGTATCCTTCACGACATTGGGAACTCGACAGCAGCGGACAACCAACAGGCAAGCTCATTGAATCACGCAGGCTTGCGGAATTCATTACTCCAATCCCGAAGCCGAAGAAACGAAAACGCAGGGCTCAGCAAAAAGAGATTATCTTTGACGAGGGAAAAGGACTTTCGACAGAGGCCCAGCAATATGACCCTACACCGATCATTAATGCAGTTCGAAGAGAGGTCGAATTATGGCGAGGGATACCGAATCCAAAAGATTGGAAAGTCACTGCTGAAACTATTCGCCTGCTCCAACATTGGAGGCACCATAAATTTCAAGGCATCCGCCCGTTTTTCTGCCAAGTAGAAGCTATCGAGACGGCAATATGGCTTACAGAGGTTGCTCCAAAATCAGGAAAGGCCGGCAAGGAATTCCTTGATCATCTTGTGGGTGCCAATGAGAGCAGTAATCCGGCCCTAATGAGATTAGCACTCAAACTCGCTACCGGCGCTGGAAAGACAACCGTCATGGCAATGATTATTGCATGGCAAACCATCAATGCTGTGCGACGCCCGAACAGCAAAAGATTCACACGTGGATTTCTGGTTGTTGCTCCCGGCCTTACGATTCGCGATCGGCTGCGGGTACTTCAGCCAAACGATCCGGACAGCTACTACGCAAGCCGAGAACTTCTTCCCAATGATATGCTTGGTGACCTGGACCGCGCCAAAATCGTTATCACTAACTACCACGCTTTCAAGCTTCGAGAACGAATGGATTTATCCAAAGGAGGCCGATCGCTCCTACAGGGGCGAGGCGAAGCCCTTAATACTCTGGAAACTGAAGGCCAAATGATCCAGCGGGTGATGCCGAGTCTTATGGGCATGAAAAACGTCATGGCGCTCAATGATGAGGGACACCACTGCTACCGCGAAAAGCCCAGTGATTCTGAAGAAGGCGATCTGAAAGGCGATGACAGGAAAGAAGCGGAGAAGAACAACGAAGCTGCTCGTGTTTGGATTTCTGGCCTTGAGATTATCAACAAGAAGATTGGTATTAATCAGATTTTCGATCTCTCAGCAACACCATTCTTTCTAAGAGGGTCAGGATACGCTGAAGGAACATTATTCCCGTGGACAATGTGCGACTTCTCTCTCATGGATGCCATCGAATGTGGCATCGTCAAGCTGCCACGTGTACCAGTAGCAGACAATATCCCCGGTGATGAAATGCCCAAGTTCCGCAATCTATGGGAGAATATCCGTACTCGAATGCCGAAAAAGGGACGAGGTAAATCAGGTACACTCGACCCACTCAGCCTGCCCGCCGAATTGCAGACAGCACTCGAAGTCCTGTACGGGCACTATGAAAAGGTCTACGAGCTATGGGAGAAGGAAGACATAAGCGTACCGCCTTGTTTTGTCGTTGTGTGCAATAATACTTCGACATCAAAACTCGTTTATGACTTCATCTCTGGATTCCATCGAGAGAATGAAGATGGGACAACAACTCTGGAAAATGGCCGACTGGAGCTGTTCCGTAATTTTGATGAACATGGCAACCAGCTTGCCCGACCCCGGACACTGCTCATTGACAGTGAACAGCTTGAATCAGGGGATGCACTCGACAAGAACTTCAGGGAAATGGCAAAGGATGAAATTGAACGATTCCGTCGAGAGATTGTCAAACGAACCGGCGATATCCGCACCAGGGAGAGCATCACTGACGAAGAACTGCTTCGTGAAGCCACATATACCGTAGGTAAAAAAGACCGGCTCGGCGAATCGATTCGCTGTGTCGTGTCAGTGTCCATGCTAACCGAAGGGTGGGACGCCAGTAATGTCACCCACATCCTCGGAGTGCGAGCCTTTGGAACACAGTTGCTCTGCGAACAGGTTATCGGGCGTGCGCTTCGCAGGCAATCCTATGACTTGAACGAAGATAGACTATTTAACGTCGAGTATGCCGACGTTCTGGGCATCCCCTTTGATTTCACTGCTAAACCTGTTATAGCCAAGCCCTCGCCGCCACGTGAGACAATCCAGGTAAAGGCCATGAGGCCAGATAGGGATCATCTGGAGATTCGCTTCCCGCGTGTGGAAGGTTACCGTGTCGAGTTGCCGGAGGAAAGGCTGACATACGAATTCAACGATGATTCTATCCTCGAACTTACACCAGACTTAGTCGGCCCTTCGATTACCCGGAACGAAGGCATCATCGGTGAAGGAGTTGATCTGACCCTTAAACACCTGGAGGACATGCGCCGTTCTACGTTGCTGTTTCACCTCACAAAACGATTACTGTACACCAAGTGGCGTGATCCCGGTGAAGAGCCCAAACTACACTTGTTTGGTCAATTGAAGAGAATTACAAAGCAGTGGTTGAATAGTTGCTTAGTCTGCAAGGGTAAAACATATCCAGCCCAACTTATATATCAGGCACTGGCCGATATGGCTTGTGAACGAATCACCGCAGGCATTACTCGCAGCCTTATTGGGGAACAACCTATAAAGGCTATGCTTGATCCTTACAATCCCACAGGGTCAACAATCCACGTGAACTTCACGACCTCGAAGAAGACGCGGTGGAAAACAGACCCGCGGAAGTGTCATATCAACTGGATAATATGCGACAGCGACTGGGAAGCTGAATTCTGTCGTGTTGCAGAAGCTCATCCGAAGGTCCGGGCCTACGTAAAGAATCAGGGCCTGGGTCTGGAAGTACCCTACCTGTATGGTTCGGAAACCAGAAAGTACATTCCGGACTTCATTGTTCAAGTCGAAGATGGCAATGAAGACCCTCTCAACCTGATTGTTGAAATCAAAGGGTATCGAGGCGAGGATGCCAAAGACAAGAAAATCACCATGGAAGTGTACTGGGTACCCGGCATGAACAACCTCAGCAAATACGGACGCTGGGCCTTTGCTGAGTTTACTGATGTGTACACTATAGATGAAGAGTTCGATAAGATGATTGACAGGTTCTTAACACGTTCTCCAAAGCAGGAATAAAAATGGCTAAGAGAAGAAATCCTAAGAAAAACAAAATCATTAAAGCTCTGACGCACGATGATGCGAGCCGGAAGAATATTCCGACAGCAGAGTACCAGTCGGTGATGCGTAAAGATGAGCAGAGCCCAATACAGGTTGCTTATCAAAGGCGTAATCTCGATCTTGATCCGCAGTTAGTATGGAGAGGTAAAGATGAGCAAGATTGGTCTGACCTTGTTGCACCTGCCCCGCCCCTTTATATCCAGGAGAAAGTGCATCCGAAAGTCTTGATAGACGATCTCCTGAAACTAACTGCAGAGCACAAACAGGTTGGTGCTTTACAACAGATCGACCTGTTCTCTGATTTTAACGGTATTCCGGATACTGCTGCCAAGACCGAGTTCTACCAACATGATGCCAACTGGAGCAATCGCATGATCCTTGGTGACAGCCTGCAGGTTATGGCGTCACTAGCAGAGCGTGAAGGGCTGCATGGACAGGTGCAGTGCATATACATTGACCCCCCTTACGGCATCAAATTCAATTCCAATTTTCAGTGGTCTACAACAAGTCGCGATGTCAAAGACGGCAAAGTGGATCATATCACGCGTGAGCCTGAACAAGTGAAGGCGTTTCGCGATACATGGCGAGATGGGATTCACTCGTATCTGACGTATCTGCGAGACCGGCTCACGGTCGCGAGAGATTTGCTTGCTAACTCCGGTTCTGTTTTCGTCCAGATTGGTGATGAAAACATCCATGTAGTGCGAGGGCTGTTGGATGAAGTGTTCGGGGCAGACAACTTTGTAGCCTTGATTTGCTTCGTAAAAACCACTAGTGCAACATCTGATCTTCTAGGTTGTGTATCCGACTACATCCTATGGTATGCGAGGAACATTAAAGCGACAAAGTTTCGGCGTTGCTATAAAATGAAGGAGCTTGGGAAGGAAGGTACGACGCAGTATGTGTACGCTGAGAGAGACTTCGGAGACAACATTCGACTCTCAAAACAGCAGAAAGAGCATTACGCTTCTCTTCCGAATGAATGGCGAATCTTTGCCGTTGACAACTGTACGTCCTCTCGACCGGCTAGTCCCAACGAAGCCCAAGAAATCGATGTCTACGGTAAGATATTCAGAAGACGTAAAGGTTCATTCAAGACGAATGTCGACGGTTTCCGGCGGCTTGAGCATGCCGCTAGGCTTTACCCGATTGGCCAGAATCTCATGTACAAGAGATTCATTGACGACTTTCGCGTAAGGGAAGTCAACAATATATGGCTAGACACCTTAATGACAGGCTTTTCTGAGCCGAAATCCTATGTCGTCCAAACAAGTCAGAAAGTAATCCAAAGATGCGTCCTGATGGCGACCGATCCGGGCGATTTGGTTCTCGATCCAACTTGCGGCTCCGGCACAACCGCTTACGTCGCCGAACAATGGGGCCGTCGTTGGATCACGATTGATACATCTCGGGTTGCTCTTGCACTAGCCCGTGCCCGTATTATGGGGGCACGTTACCCTTATTATCTGCTTTCCGATAGTCGTGATGGTCAACTCAAAGAAGCTGAAATTACAAATAGCATTCCATCTGGATCGCCAACTTATGGTAATATCCACCAAGGTTTTGTTTGCGAGCGCGTGCCACACATCATGCTTAAATCTATTGCTAACAATGCTGAGATAGATGTGATATGGGGTGAATATCAGGAAAACCTCGAGCCACTCCGTGCACAACTCAACAGGGAACTCAAAGAGGAGTGGCAAGAATGGGAGATTCCCAGGAAAGTTGATGATAATTGGCCCAAGAAAGCTAAGGAACTGCACGCCCAGTGGTGGGAGCAGCTAATTGCACGTCAGATGGAAATTGATGCCTCCATTGCAGCCAAAGCTGATTTCGAATATCTTTACGATAGACCCTATACAGATAAATCAAAGGTCCGTGTTGCAGGGCCATTTACTGTAGAAAGTCTCTCGCCACATCGAGTGCTTGTGGTTGACGAAGACGACAAGTTGATCGATGGGAGACATTCATGCAAAGAAGAGGGCGCCACCGAAGCCAACTTCGCTCAGATGATCCGCGAACACCTCAAGATCTCCGGTGTGCAACAGGCTCATAAGGAAGACAAAATAAGCTTTACTTCTATATCTGGATGGCCAGGTCATTTTATTTGTGCAGAAGGCCGCTATGTTGAAGGTAATGGTGAGTCAGGGATTGAGAAGAGAGCCGGCATTCTTATCGGACCAGAGTTTGGAACAGTCTCTCGGCCAGATCTGGTTGCCGCTGCACGTGAAGCAGGGGATGCCGATTTTGATGTATTGATTGCCTGTGCATTTAACTACGAGGCTCATGCAGCAGACTTTGACAAACTGGGCCGTATCCCTGTCTTGAAAGCACGCATGAATGCTGACTTGCACATGTCAGATGACCTCAAGAACACTGGCAAAGGCAACCTGTTCGTAATATTCGGCGAGCCAGATATTGACATTCTTAATACTGAGAATGGCCAGATTCAGGTCAAAATCAACGGCGTCGATGTTTTTCACCCGAATACCGGTGAAGTACGCAGTGACGGTGCCGAAGGTATCGCTTGCTGGTTTATTGACACCAATTACAATGAAGAGAGTTTCTTCGTTCGACACGCCTATTTCCTGGGAGCAAACGACCCATACAAGTCACTGAAAACTACTCTGAGGGCCGAAATTAATAAGGACGCCTGGGAAACACTTAACAGCGATACTTCCCGCCCTTTCAACAAGCCGGAATCAGGTCGGATTGCAGTAAAAGTCATCAACCATCTCGGTGACGAGGTAATGAAAGTGTTCAAGGTGGATTAATGGAATTTCTCATATCCGACACTTTCACAGACAGCCTTGCAAAATTGACGAATGATGAACAGAAGGCAGTAAAGACCACGGCTTTCGACCTGCAAATGAATCCTGCTAATCCAGGCATGCAGTTTCATCGAATTGACAAATCCAGAGATTCACATTTCTGGTCTGTTCGGGTTAGTCGTGATATTCGAATGATCGTTCATATGACAGATACAAGTCTGTTGATATGTTATGTCGATCATCATGACGCGGCCTATAAATGGGCACAACGTCGGAAAATTGAACGTCACCCAAAGACCGGAGCAGCTCAAATAGTCGAGGTAAGAGAGACGGTTAAGGAAATTCCCGTTCCAAAATACGTTGAGGTTGAGCAACCTGCGCCAGTCAAACCGCCGCTTTTTTCAGATATCGATAAAGACGACCTTCTCAGTTACGGCGTTCCTGAAGAATGGCTGGCTGATGTTTATAAGGCTACTGAAGACACTCTGTTTGAAGTTGCTGAACATCTCCCGAATGAAGCTGCAGAAGCACTGTTGGAGCTGGCAACAGGTGGAACACCTCGAATACCACAGCCCGTATCGGTAGAAACGAGTCCTTTCGAGCACCCGGACGCAAAACGTCGTTTCAAAGTAATGACCGACAAAGAGGAATTGGAGCGGGCGTTAGAATATCCGTGGGAGAAATGGACAATTTTCTTACATCCTTCCCAGCGCGAACTCGTTGAACGCGATTTCAACGGTCCTGCCCGTATTTCCGGTTCTGCTGGTACGGGAAAGACAATTGTTGCTCTACACCGTGCAGTCTATTTGGCTCGTAAACATGAAGATTCACGAGTGCTTCTAACAACATTTTCCGAAACATTGGCTAATGCACTCCGAACACAACTCCGGCGACTTATCGGTAGTAAACCTCGCTTAGCTGAACGCTTGGAAATACACTCTATTGGAGAAATTGGTGAACGACTTTACGAAAGCAATTTCAAACGACCAGGCATTGCTGATAAACAGCAGATCCAGACTCTGCTTCAAGAGGCTTCAGCACAAGGAGAGGCCCACAAGTTCACCCCGCGTTTTCTTTGGACAGAATGGTTGAATATTGTTGATGCCTGGCAACTGAGAAGCTGGGAGTCATACCGTGACGTTCAGCGTTTGGGTCGCAAGAAACGACTAACCGAGAGCCAAAGATTACTGCTTTGGAAGATATTCGAAAAGGTCAGGTCCGGGCTGGAAAGCCAAGACCTTATTACCCGTTCAGATATGTTCAGTCGCGTTGCCAAACAGCTCGGAAGTTACGAGCACCTCCCATTTGACTTTGTCGTTGTTGATGAATCGCAGGATATTGGTGTTGCCGTACTGAGTTTTCTTGCTGCATTGGGTGGAGAGAGGCCGAATAGCCTGTTCTTTACCGGTGATCTTGGCCAGCGGATTTTCCAGCAACCCTTTTCTTGGATGGCACTCGGGATAGATATCCGAGGTCGGTCTCATACTCTCAAAATCAATTATCGAACTTCACACCAGATCCGTTGCCATGCAGATCGCCTGCTCCCAGTGTCTCTTTCAGATGTTGATGGCAATCTGGAAGACCGAAGAATCACAATTTCCGTTTTCGACGGCGTATCACCTACGATAGAAGTCCTTGACGATAATGAATCAGAAGCCGAAACCGTTAGTCATTGGATTTCGAATTTGCTGAGTCAAGACTATCAACCGCATGAAATCGCAATCTTTGTGCGTTCTGCAGATCAGTATCCACGAGCACGATCCGCTGCCGAGTTAACCGGCGCCAAATGTGTTGAGTTAGATCAGAATGTGAATACGAAGAGTGGGCATTTGTCAGTTTGTACAATGCACCTGGCAAAAGGCCTCGAATTTCGTGCTGTTGCTGTCATGGCGTGCGACGACGAGGTCATTCCTTTGCAGGAACGCATAGAATCAGCAGCTGACGAATCAGATCTTGAGGATGTATTTCAAACCGAACGGCATCTGCTATATGTCGCCTGCACAAGAGCTCGCGATCACCTTCTGGTAACAGGTGTCGAACCTGCTTCTGAATTCATTGATGATCTGAATGCAAATAGTGGTTAACAGCGGGAAAAATAAATCTATAATAGTAGGTGGTGCGATCGAGTACAGCGCAGTTGGCTTGATCTTATGAAAGCGAGGACACGCCGGGTTGAAGTTCATTGATCTTTTCGCGGGACTTGGTGGTTTTCACATTGCTTTGCGTCGTCTTGGCCATAGAGGCGTATTCGCGTGTGAAATCAACCTGGAGTTGCGCGAGTTATACAAGCACAACTTCGGCTTCGAGCCAGTCGGTGACGTACGCAAGATCTCTGTTCAGGATATACCGCCGCACGACATCCTCTGCGCTGGTTTCCCTTGCCAACCCTTTTCAAAAGCAGGGGTTCAGAATGGACTTAGATGCCCCAAGTGGGGAAATCTCTTCACATATGTCGTGAAAATACTGCAATGCCATTCACCAAAGTACTTTATCCTTGAGAATGTACCTAATCTATCCCGCCATGATGAAGGAAAAACTTGGCGCAGAATGAAGTCTAGATTGAAGAGGCTTGGATACGCAATTGAGGAAGCACGCTTTTCACCTCACCAGTTTGGTGTGCCTCAGATACGAGATCGTGTGTATATTGTAGGATGCAGTTCCGACCTAGAAGGTTTCTCATGGCCCAAGCCCAATGGCAAAACCGAAATCTCTATCGTTTCTGCACTTGATAAAAATCCAAAGGATGCACGGTTGCTTACCGAGCAAGTCACTACTTGCCTCGAAGTCTGGCAACACTTCCTATCACAATTTCCCAAAAACAAACAATTACCTTCTTTCCCGATCTGGTCCATGGAGTTTGGCGCAACATATCCATATGAGAGTACCACTCCCTTTGCTATTGGGCTACGCAGGCTCAGGAATTACAGAGGTAGTCATGGGATACACCTGAGCAAGCTTACACCCTCAGTTCGTTTGAATGGACTTCCTTCTTACGCTATAACTGAAGAAGAGAGATTTCCTGATTGGAAGGTCAAGTTCATCCGCCAGAATCGGGAGTTGTATGAAGAAAATAAAAAGTGGATACGAAAATGGCTTCCAGCCCTCTTTCAATTTCCACCGAGTTTACAGAAGCTGGAGTGGAATTGCAAAGGCGAGGAGCGGGATATCTGGAAGTATGTTATTCAATTCCGAGCATCCGGTGTGAGGGTCAAACGCCCAACCACCGCCCCATCTTTGGTGGCAATGACAACGACACAGGTACCCATAATCGCCTGGGAGCGCAGGTACATGACGCCTAGCGAGTGTGCCAGACTTCAGAGTCTTCAGGAGTTGGATAAACTGCCTTCCTCTTCGACTTCTGCTTTTAAAGCCCTTGGAAACGCGGTCAATGTGGATGTGGTTGAGCATATCGCTCGCTCTTTACTACCGGTGAAGACCAGCAAAAACCCTATAAACAGAAAGCAGATTAACACGAAGCACAGAAGCAAAAAAACAACAACAAAACGTTAGGTGGTGAGTAATGACAAAAACGCCAAATGAAGATACTGTAAACATAAGACCAGGTGTGAGCATACTCTCGGTTCTCCGTCACTTGAACTATCGTACATGGTACGCGCTTGCTGAGTTCGTAGATAATGCGCTTCAGAGCTACCTAACACACTCTCAGGAAATTACTAGTGTGGATGGCGAGGATGCTATACTGCGCGTTGATGTTGAACTTGACACATCCGATGGTGGTCGGATAATTGTGAGAGATAACGCTGCAGGTATCTACGAGTCTGAGTACGCAAGAGCGTTCCGCCCAGCTGAAATTCCACCTGACCAATCAGGCCTTTGTGAGTTCGGCATGGGAATGAAAAGCGCTGCGTGCTGGTTTTCAGACCGATGGGAAGTCCGCACTACCGCGCTTGGAGAGCCAGTTGAGAGAACCATTCAATTCGATATAGACAAAATCATTCAAGATAAGATAGAGGAACTCCAAATAAGCTTTCGATCAGTACCGGCAAACCATCACTACACAGAAATCATACTCCATAATCTCAATTATATACCCCAAGGGAGGAATCTAACTAAGATAAAGGGGCATCTTGGTGGCATATACCGAGTTTTCCTTCTTAATGGTATTCTTGAACTTGCGTATAATGAAGAACCTTTAAGTTATGAAACTCCGGAAATCTTGGAAGCGCCCGATTACCGTACCCCATCCGGTGATCCTGTCCTATGGAAAAAAGAGATCGATTTCGATTTCGGCAAGAATATGAGCGCAAAAGGCTTTGCTGCTTTACGAGCAAAAGCTTCAACATCGTTGGCTGGTTTTGCATTATTCCGTCGAAATCGATTGATTCAGGGCAGTGGTGATGAAACGTATCGACCCGAGTTTATTTTTGGAAAGTCAAACAGCTATCGATACCAGCGCCTCTTCGGAGAACTTCATCTTAAAGGCTTCGAAATAAGCCATACAAAAGATGGGTTTCGATGGGATGAGAATGAAGAGGTTTTCCTTGAACTCCTTAAGGAACACTTGGAAGCTGAACCGCTTCCACTTCTTGATCAAGCCGAACAACATAGAGTTCGCGCCCCACGCAGACAACTGACACAGGAAGCACAAAAAGCGACTGAACGAACTGCAGAAGTAATAGAGAGAGATGTCCCGCCAATTCTCGAAACTCAGTTGACGGGTAAACCTGATGTAGACCCCCCTCCAACAGAGTTGCAGTTAACAGAATCTCAGGCTTCAATTCGCGAAATTGACGTTGAGTTGAATGGTCAACCATGGAAGATTGTCATAGAGACTACTATAGACCCGGCGATAGGTGATTGGCTTTCAATAAGTGACCGTCCGGATATAGATGACCCTCAGACACATCGAACTATTAGACAGATTGCTGTTCGCATGTCACTAGCACATCCGTTTATGGATCGATTCTGTGGTACGGACAGCGGCGCGATTGAGGTTTTACTTCGGATCGCTGCCGGTTTGGGTCTTGCTCACACTGCTGCGCGAGATGTTGGGGCGACGATGACGAATACTATTCTCAGGAACTTGAACCAGTTACTGCGAGATGGGCTCTCAAATCCTTAGCTGTGAGGTTTTGCTATGAATGGTGCAGAGAACGATCAAGAAGCTATCCTTATTGAAGTGCTGGGGCAAATGCCCCAATCAAATCCAGGACAGTGGGAGCCTCAAATCCGCGAAGAGACGCTGGATTTAATCCAAACACTTGATATCCCACAAACTAGTAGATTTTTAGTTGTTCAAGAAGCTGCAAACATACTAAGCCGTTGTATTCCTCCTAACGTGCATGAAGGACATGAAACAGGCATAGTTGTCGGTTATATCCAGAGTGGCAAAACAATGTCGTTTACTACAGTTGCTGCACTAGCAAGAGACAATGATTACCGACTAGTCATTGTTGTTGCAGGAACATCAACACACTTGCTTGACCAATCACGACAGAGACTTATCAATGACTTACGCCTCAGAAGCAGATCGGAGTTCAGACCATGGCTACATGTTCCTGACCCTGCACTTAACAAGAATAGTCATCTCGATATAAACGATAATTTGGATGAATGGAATGATAACACTGTGCCAACTAATGAACGCCGTGCCGTGCTTATAACAGTCATGAAACACTGTGGGCATCTTCAGAATCTTATTGATGTGCTGCAGCGAGTCAACCTAGAGGAAGTTCCGACACTTATAATTGATGACGAAGGAGACCAAGCAGGGCTTAACACACAAGTCCGCAAAAGAGATCGAAGCACAACCTATCAGCGACTTTTGGAGTTGAAGGCAGCCATTCCACATCACAGTTACCTCCTGTATACTGCAACACCGCAAGCTCCTTTACTTATCAACATCGTAGATGTGCTATCTCCCGGTTTCGCTGAGGTTATTTCATCCGGTGATGGCTACACTGGTGGTCAAGAATTCTTTTCTCAGAATAGAAGTCTGGTTCGCGACATCCCTCAAGATGAGATCCCTACACAAGAAAATCTGGTGACGGTCCCACCACTCAGCTTGCTTAGAGCTATGAGGCTTTTCTTCCTTGGGGCTGCAGCTCATTTGGCTTCCGGAGATCCCACGCCGAATCGTTCGATGATGGTACACCCCTCCAGGCTGACAGAACAGCATGGCCAATACTATAATTGGGTTGACAGAGCCAGACGAGGCTGGCTCCAGATACTCACTCAGCCCGATAATGAAAGTGATCGTGAGGACCTATTACAGGTGTTTCGTCAAGATTATGAAGATCTGCAAAGCACAGAGAGTTCTGTTCCGTCATTCGATTCTTTAGTGGGTAGATTACACCATGCCTTACGGCGCACAAGAGTTAGAGAAGTAAATGCTGTTCGCGGGAGAACTGTTCCCGTTGTCTGGAGTAGTTCTCGGTACTGGATACTTGTCGGTGGACAGGCGATGGATCGTGGATTCACAGTTGAGGGACTTACTGTAACTTACATGCCTAGAGGTCCTGGTGTTGGAAATGCTGATACCATTCAACAACGAGCACGATTCTTCGGTTACAAACAAGGCTATCAAGGTTACTGTAGGATATTCCTTGAGCCTGCGGTGAGTGATGCTTTTAGGGAATATGTGGAACACGAAGAGGACATTCGCCGTCAATTATTGGATTGTCGAAATTCTGGCCGTCCGCTTTCAGAATGGAAGCGACAATTTTTCCTGACGAGAGCTCTTCGCCCGACCCGCGCAAGTGTAATTGACATAGCCTATCGACGACCAGTATTCGGCAATAAATGGAAACATCCCCAAGGTCTACACGATACCGAAGAGGCCATCGAATTCAATAGAGAAGTATTTGATCGCTTCATTGGTATGTTGACGCTTGAAGAACACGGTGGCATGGATCGTCGAACGACTGACAGGAAGAACATGGTCGCTCGTACTGCTCTTCGTTTGGTTCACGATGAACTCTTATCGCAAATACGACTTCCTCGTCTTGACGATACACGATTATTGACTCTTCTGATACGCATGATAGAAGTCCACATGGGTGATACTCCGGATGCGACTTGTGCAGTATTTCTTATGGCCAGAGGGAACATTACAATAAGAGGATATGAGAATCACAAGATAAAAGAGCTTTTTCAAGGGCGTCAGTATGACCGTGGTGGTCTGACCTATATGGGTGATAGACAAGTTAAAGAAAACGATCATATTACACTGCAATTGAGATACCTCACGCTTCGAGATAGTAACAACCGAATTTTTGTAGAGAATGTTCCGCATATAGCTTTCTGGGTTCCCTCTTCTATTGCACGTGATGTTGTTCAACAACCTCAAGGGGGCTAGAGAGAGTGGTCAACCGTTTTGTTAGCTTACGGAACATTTTTGAGTCTCTTCTTCTTGTGGAAAGCGAATCAGTGCACTTCGCTGCACAGTTCTTTCCAAATCGAACTTCCGATTTTGTGGCCAAGGATAAAGAAGGATATCCTGCTATCCTAATAGCTGTTCCCCAATCTGATCGAAGCAGAATGGCTTCACCGGTTGTGTTAGAACATCTCACTGCTCAACACAACCTGCAATGTCGCCTTAGACAGCCTGATGGACGTATACATAATGGAACCTTCACGGTGATTAAATGCGTAAACGCCGACCGAGAACTGAAGAGATATTTCTTAGAAATAATGTTCCCTGTTGTTCAAACACTTCCATCCAGCCCATCGCAAGTCGATATTTCGAGTCTTATAAGTCATGTAGCGGAGTTGTTTCGAAATATAGTCTTGCCAGGACGAAAGTCAATACAAGGATTATGGGCTGAGTTATTCCTAATTGCATACGCCAAGAATCCTGATTTTCTTGTTCAAGCCTGGCACAAGACCCCAAAGGACTTGTATGACTTCTGCGTAGGAGCAGAGCGCGTAGAAATGAAAAGTTCTTCTTCAATTGTTAGGGCACACCATTTCTCATATAGCCAACTCAATCCTGAGGGTGATGTTCGAGTCTTAGTAGCGTCAATATTTGTCGAGGAAGCAGATACAGGCAAGAGTATCTACGATCTGGTTGAGTTGATTAAGAAAAAAATCCGAAGCGCCCCACAACTGGTGCAACGTGTAGATCAAGTTGTTGCAGCAACTCTGGGGTCGGGGTGGAAAAAAGCTTTGCACCTCAGATTCGATAATGAAATGGCGGGGCGTTCGCTGGTTTACTTCGACGTAGCAGATATTCCGTCAATCCAAGGGCCACTTCCCCCAGAAATAAGTCATGTCCATTTCAAATCCGATCTGTCTGGCATTGAGCCGGTTGACCTTAAATCCATCGCAGGAGAGAGCAAACTGTTTTTGGCTCTATAGGGCTTATGGGGCGTTGAATTAGTCAAGGGAAGAAAGATCCTTCTGAAGCCCCCGCGTATGCCTGCAGGAAAGTATTGGAAAACGCTGAAAGCGGTTATGGCTGGTCGCCGTAATAGCCACTACTGCGACATCTGACTGGCTTCGGAGTTGAAGGAGAAAGTGTATGCCTGTCAATTTCAAGGAACTGGTTGTTGGAGCCACGTACGACAGGCCGGAATTGGCCAGGTTGTGGGGATACGAAGGACATCAGGCGATATCGAGAGGCATCCTCCTCCCTGCGGATGCACCATATATCGTGCTGTTTATTACAGATGAGAAACAGGATTTTCAGGTGCAGTACCAGAACTCTTTTAAGAACGGGATACTGAAGATCGAAGGGGAATCCTCGCACACCGCTGATCTGAGGATTGTGGACACGGAAGGTGTAGGTGAAGAGATACACCTTTTCTTCCGTGAGCGACACCATCGGCCTTTCACCTACAAAGGCAGGCTGTTCCTCTCCAATTACCAGTTGCTGACGGACAGCCCAAGTCGCTTTGAATTCACAGTGGCGCCATTGGATGTTTTGATGGGAGACTTCGGCGATTATAGGGAAGCGAGCAGGGAGAAACCATACATCGAGTTCGTTCCTGACGAAGAAGGACGACGCATTCTCCGGCAACACTTCGTCTATGAACGGAGTGACAAGAACCGGAGGAGGGCTATTGAAATCCATGGGAATACATGTCTGGCTTGCGGCTTCAATTTCGATACGGTGTACGGAGTTGAGCACGCCAGGCACTACATCGAGGTGCATCATGTCCGGTCTATCACTGAGCAAAGAGGAAGACCGGTTGACCCAGCTACCGATCTCATACCTTTGTGCTCAAATTGTCACCGCATGGCGCACATTGGAAAAAACCGAATTCTCGACCTGAAAGAGTTGCGGCGGTTAATTGATACGACAGGTTGAGGCAACTAATCTCTACGACTGGCTCTAAAGAAGCCTCTCGGGGAGGAAGAAGAATGGCGTGGATACCACTGGCATTTGGCAAATACAATGGCAAAACCTTGCCACAGATTCTATTCATTGATCCGGACTGGTTCTTCTGGGCAATGAGCGAGAAGGTTTTCAACAACAAGGGGGCGCTGACAGCGCAAGCAAAGGAAATCGATATTAAGGCTCGCAACATACGAGTCCCAGTACAAGATGGTGAAGACAGGGTTGTTGAGTATCTTATTCATCGTCCTACGATGAAGTTCGGTGACATGAGACTTGTTCCTCGTAATCAGCCGATTCACGAAGGTGCAAGCCCTGCATGCCGTTCTGAGGTGATAGATCTTAGTTTCCCAAGAGAGCACGCATCATATGACAAAAGAGGATACCAACTTATATTGTCGTGTGTGAAACACTATCTTTTTGGTGATTCCAACCATCGCATGACTCGCAAAAGGTGCGAGCATTTCTTCGATGATGATTCTAATTTCGTTTGACCTAAGCAGAATATGTAATCTGTCTGAAGAACGCGCGGGGGGCGACCGGGACTTGAACCTGATATAGTGCGCTCAACACTCAACTTCTTCCGTGTTATTTGTAATGGTTTGCCTGTCAACGTGCTGTTCAAGACGAACTAAGATAATTTATCAATTCATCAATAGTTGGGAGCACTTTCGATTCGATCTGTTTTTCATCCGCATTATAACGTCCGAGCATGAACGGACCCGTTGGATTGGGAATCGACGGGTCTTCGGAGGCTGTGAGCAGAAGGTATCCGCTGTCGGCAAGCTCTTTACGGAGCACTTCCATTCCACCGCCCGTCGACCAAGGATGGAATCCTAAGCCTTCAAGCGTACCAGCGTTTTTCGGTTTCACTGCATCCTCCTCGTTCATATCGACATGTTACAACGACGGTTCTGTAAGTCAACAAGGAAACCCGAGGGTTTCTGTATTTTATATGTGGCAGGTTACTTGGCAACGGCGACCTTGAAATCGAGTAATGATGAAAATGCGACGAATTGGGATTCGTGGTCATTCATCTGGACGATTGGCCGCAGCGAACGTTCGGTGACAGCGGGCTGGCTGATAATATCAGGCATGGAGAGAATGTGTTCCCGAATTGCGGGGGCTAACTGTAGCAGCTTCATTACTTGACTAACCCGGGCGCGGGTTAGGTTCTCTCGGCGAGCGATTCCGGCTTGTGAGGTAATTTCACCCGTCTCCAACAGCACGTTCCATTCGAAGGCCTTCTGAAGGAGCGTTTTGACCGTCGGCGTCTTGGGCTCCTTCGGCGGCTTCCGATTGCGATACCTTGATGGCACGGCGCTGACAATCTGATCGCTCCGTACCCGGCGGGTGATGGTTCCTACGTTGCCATTCTTGAATGCGCCTTTTGGACCTAAGGCAATCTCGACCGTCTGTTCCGTTAAAGCGTCGGAACTGCTTGCATAGACAGGGGTAACGTACAGGATGCGGAAATAAACCTCTGGCTCCGTGCGTTTTCGCCTAAATCGAAAACTGGCACATAGGGGGAGATTGATAGGATTCGAACTACAAGATATACCGGTTAACTTTCAATCCTTTATATCATAATTCCTTTTCTCTTGCTCCCAGTCTCTTGTCCATGCATCTCTGCACGCATGAACAAGGGGAAAATAGAGATCAGGTCTCTCCGGCAAGAAAGCGTCTCTTATCTCAAGCCAGTCCTCAAGCCGGGCGGAAGACTCTATCATTATCTTTTTCATTTCCTCATCGGATATCCTGGAGGCAGGGCGCGAGTGTATCTCTTCGATGTAACCGTTTCTGAACGAAGTGTAAGTCATGACGTTCGCCTCGTCCCGTCTGGAAACCGGGCGGGGACTGGGGTTCCCGCTTTTCATCTGGTATATCATGGAAACGAGCAGCCTCTGTGCTGCGTAGGAGAGTTTCTTCAGTTTCTCAGATTTCCACGGAATCATCCGCCAGATTTCAAGCTTGAACTTCTTTATGTATTCCGTTACATGGTCGACGCTCAGGCCTAGCTCTTTGGCTATCTTTTCCTCTCTGTAACAGCAGTCCCAGTAGAGTTCCTTGATTCGTTCCTTCAAATCTTCTTGGTCAGTCATCTTGCCTTCTATGATAATAAGATTGTCTTGTTCAACTCCTGAAACTTTATCATCTGTGTATATTATGTCAATTCAAAACACGCGGCGGAAGCCGAATGTGATTAACTGATTGGCGCTGAATTATGCTATAACGTAAGAACTCAGAAGAAGAAGTGTTGACGGATTCAGTACGTGTGGATATGTTAGCGATTCAGGTAGTTTGCCACGAAATGACCATCGGGAGGCAAGAGTGGATTTCAGCATGAGAGATGCAATGAAAGGGACTGTAGCCTGGTCGGTGGGCGAGTGCACCGAGGCTTTGAAATGGTATTATCAGTTGCTCCAGACGCCAAAGGACGACTGGGACCTCACGCCTCGCGGGGGCGCTATTAAAGATAAAACCGGCAGGATCTGCCAGTTCAATCTCAACATGCTGAATCCCAAGAACCAGATAAGCAAGCATTTGTCGGAACGCTATGGCAATATGGCAGCCTATCACTCGAGCAGACTTCAGAATATTGTGGATTTCTTGCGCGACTATTCACAGAAGCTTGAGGCGGAAGAGCTTGGAAAACAGACGGATTCAGGATTTGAACCCTGCAAAGAGCTTATGGAAGCGCTGTGCAGGTTGCCTTACTCAAAACGCGAGATTGTGAATGACCAGATGTATCACAGATTCAAGTATAAGGAAGTGATAGCCAAAGCGCGCGAGTTGCTCGGCGAGGACAAATAGGTGGCGTGAAGGCACTCTTGCTCGACCAATCGCTGATGCGAAAGGAAAGAGAAACCTTCTCCCTTAATAGGTTTGTTTTCATAAATATATCCTCTCCTCTAAAATCCATGCAACCGTGCAACCGTGTCCTATAACTGTTGACATATGCAAGTTTTCGCGGTAGATTCATTGCATACAGTAGCAATGGGCGAGGAACTTGAAGAGAGCAACAGTAATAATATCACTTCTCTTGCTTACCGGCTGCGCAACCTCCATGGCGCGGGTGCCCGTGGCAGAAAAGCAGTTTCCCCTTACTATCGCCGTTCATGCTGAAAACAAGCTGCTCTCAAAAACTTTTGTTAGCGTGCTTAATCAAAGCGGCATAGTCGAAAACGCTCACAATCCCACAAACGGAGAAGAAGCAGACATTGTACTTTCCATTGACAAGCTCAACCTGCAGAAAAGCTGGAAGCGAAACACATGGGCTTACGTCACGGCGATACCGGGCTACCCGTTCGCGTTCCTTACCTCCAGCATATTCATCATCCCCATCTACGGGCCTTACGGCGGCTATGCTTGGTTTCCGTCATACCTCGTGCCGATGGTCACGGTAAGCCTCGAAGCGAAAGTGACTTTGAGCCTCGGCCCACTTGCCTCGACGGAGATAACCGAATCCGCCTCCAGCAGGTGTAAACTGCAACGCTCGTGGGTGCAGCTCGGGCGAATCGACGACAAGTGGTTTTCCACAATCCTCGGCAGCAGCTGGGACAAGAACTACGAAACTGACAAGTACGAATGGAATGCGTTTTTCGACCCGGAGAAATACGACTGGT
>Ga0272442_10000747_pt1 | contig 50902 bp, 42 predicted proteins | sample SSMForm2O_FD_200262 | JGI IMG/M metagenome (GOLD analysis project Ga0272442, IMG submission 200262) | Marine sediment archaeal communities from Little Sippewissett salt marsh, Falmouth, MA, United States - SSM-Form-2O | ecosystem: Environmental > Aquatic > Marine > Wetlands > Sediment ... | reverse complement strand
CCTATGTATCCAACGATTCCGCACATGACAGTCTGATAGCATAAACTTGGCAATCGGGTACAGACAAGTATGATGGGGGCATGCAACCCGGCTGGATTTCAATACTGCCGCCGCTGGTGGCCATCGGTCTGGCCATGGCCTTCCGCCAGGTTATTGTGGCCCTGTTCGCCGGCGTCTGGCTGGGGGCATACTACCTGGCGGACTTCAACCCGGTTACCGGCCTGCTGGACGCAGTGGATACCTACGCCCTGGGGGCGCTGGCCCACCCGGACCACGCCAGCGTGGTCATCTTTACCCTGATGCTGGGCGGGATGGTGGGAGTGGTGGCCCGCTCGGGCGGAGGGGCCGGGCTGGCCGATGTGGTGACCCGCTTCGCCACCACCAGCCGCCGGGGGCAGACTTCCACCTGGTTGCTGGGTCTTTTCATCTTCTTCGACGACTTCGCCAACACGCTGCTGGTGGGCTCCACCATGCGGCCAATCACCGACAAGCTGAAGGTCAGCCGCGAAAAGCTCGCCTTCATCGTGGACGCCACCGCCGCGCCGGTGTCCTCCATCGCCATCATCTCTTCCTGGATCGGGATGGAGATCGGCCTGATCGCCGATCAGTACCAGGCCCTGGGGATCGAGGGGGACGCCTACCTGGTCTTCATCCAGACCATTCCCTACCGCTTCTATCCGATCCTGATGCTGGTGTTCGGTTTCTTGATCGCCTATTCGCGCCGCGACTTCGGCTCCATGCTCAAGGCCGAGCGGCGCGCGCTCCTGGAGGGCAAGCTCCTGGCCGACGGGGCCAAGCCCACCGCCAATTTCGAGGACGCCTCCCTGGCGCCCGCCGAGGGCCAGCCCCGGCGCTGGATCAACGCGGCGGTTCCCATAGTGACCACCATAGTCGTGATCGTGCTGGGTATGTACTTCTACGGTCGGGCGGTCTGCCAGGACGGCGGGCTGGATCTCAGCATGAAAAACATCTTCGCCAAGGCGGACTCCTACAAGGCGCTCTTGTGGGCCGCGCTGATCGGCGGGATGACGGCCATCGGCATGTCCATGGCCCAGCGCATCCTCTCCCTGCGCGAAGCCATGCAGGCCTGGCTGCAGGGAGTCAAGTCCATGGTGCTGGCCATGGTCATCCTGGTGCTGGCCTGGTCGCTGGGGGCGGTGTGCAAGGATCTCAAGACCGCCGACTTCATCATCCAGGCCATCGGCGGCTGGCTGAGCCCCGCGCTCCTGCCCGCGCTGGTGTTCGTGGTTTCCGCGCTGGTCAGTTTCGCCACCGGAACTTCCTGGGGGACCATGGGCATCCTGTTCCCCCTGGTGGTGCCCCTGGCCCACAAGATGGCCCCGGGCCAGGAGGCGGTCATGCTGGGGACCATCTCCTCGATCCTGGCCGGCTCGGTTTGGGGCGACCACTGCTCGCCCATCTCCGACACCACCATCATGTCCTCGCTGGCCTCTTCCTGCGACCACATCGATCACGTCCGCACCCAGATCCCCTACGCCCTGGTCGTTGGCGGCGTCTGCCTGTTCTTCGGCGACCTGGCCTGCGGCCTGGGCCTCTATCCCGCCTGGCTGGGATTGATCATCGGCGCCGGCTTGCTGACCGGCGTCGTCTTCCTGTGGGGTAAGCGGGTGGAAGCGTAGCGGACTTCAGGTCAGGTCAACCAGCGATTTTATAAAGGCGTTCAGCTCTACGAACTGGAACTGGTACCACCAGAAGGAAACCTTGTCGCCGGTGTTAAGTTTCATTGGCCGGTTTTCATCCAGGGTGATTCCGTTAACCGCGGTTCCGTTTCGCGAACCCATGTCCACCAGGCGGAAGCCGTCGTTGCCCGGGAGAAACGCGGCGTGGGTCTTGGAGATTCCTGAGCCCCGGATTACGATGTCGTTCGCATCTGCCCGGCCGACGGTGACCTTCTTGCGGGTCTTCGAATCCACCATCAGGGGGATGGCCTTGGTGATGGCATCCGGCTGGCTGGTGGCCGAGCGGCCGTGGCGGGTCCATACGGTGTGCTCCGAAAGCCCGGGGTTGGTAGAGGGGGTGTAGAGCACCAGCAGGAAGGGGCCGGGGTATTTCTTCTTGAAGGCCGGCCCGCCCATTCTTGAAAGTTCTTCGGCCAACGCCTGGAGTTTGATGGTCTTCAGGCCGGAGGGATCAGAGAAGCTTTGGGTCTTCTTTGCCACCGGCCCCATGATAGGGGGGAATGACGCGCAGGGCAAGCCCGGTACGCCGGGTCCCGGGTTGACAGGTAAACAAGGCGCCGGTATGATTCATCCTCTAAATTTCCAGGTAGTTAGGGAGGATTTCCCATGTCAGAAAAACCCTGGTTCAAGCACTGGCCCGAAGGGGTTCCCCGGCATTTAGATTACCCCGACAAGGGGGTGGGGGAGATATTCGATGAAACCGCGAAAAAATACCCCGGCAACACCGCGGTTATCTTCCTGGACACCAAGGTGACCTACGGGCAGTTGTTGCCCTGGGTGGATTCTTTCGCCACCGCGCTTTTGGAGATGGGGGTGAAGAAGGGCGATGTGGTGGGGTTGCGGCTACCCAACTCGATTCACTATGTCATCGCTTATTTTGCCGCCATGAAGATCGGGGCGGTGGTCACCGCCAACAACCCGCTGTACAAGGCGGCGGAGATCGAGCACCAGTTCTCCGATTCGGAGGCCAAGGTGCTGGTGGTAATGGACCTGGTTTACGAGGAAGCCGCCAAGGCCATACCCAAGACCAAGATCGAAAAGGTTATCGGTTGCAACATCGCCGACTTCCTGCCGGGCTTCAAGCGGTTCTTCGGCAGTCTGCTGGGCAAGATTCCTTCGGCGCCCATGCCGGCCAACGCGCTGAGGTTCAAGGATCTGCTGCGCACCGTGCCCAATGTTCCCCGGGTGGACATCGATCCGGAAAACGACCTGGCGGTTCTGCAGTACACCGGCGGGACAACCGGCTCACCCAAGGGGGCCATGCTCACCCACAAAAACCTGTTGGCCAACACCATGCAGGCCGGGTCGCTGGATCCCGAGATGCAGCCGGGCGGCCGGGACGTGATCGTGGGGGTTCTGCCCCTGTTTCATATCTACGCCATGACCACGGTGATGAACCTGGCGGTCGTATCCGGATTCGGCATGCTGCTGTTTCCCAAACTGCCCGAGTGGGATGAGTTGCTGGGGGCCATCCAGAAGTACAAGGCGACCATATTCCCCGGCGTGGCCGCCCTGTACAACGCAATCAACAACTTCGAGCGGGTCAAGGATTACGATCTGACCAGCATCCGGGCGTGCATCTCCGGCGCCGGTCCGCTGCCGGTGGACATCCAGAAGCGCTTCGAGGAGCTGTCCGGCGCCAAGCTGATCGAGGGCTACGGCCTGACCGAGGCCTCCCCGGTCACCCACGCCAATCCGCTGTACGGCCGGCGCAAGGACGGCACCATCGGATTCCCGGTTCCGGATACCGACTCCAAGATCGTGGATTCGGAGAGCGGCGACAAGGAGATGAAGCCCAACGAGGTGGGCGAGCTGCTGGTCAAGGGGCCCCAGGTCATGAAGGGCTACTTGAATCGCGATGACGAGAACCGGCTGGTCCTCAAGGACGGGTGGCTGTACACCGGAGACCTGGGGATGATCGACGACGAGGGTTACTTCATCATCGTCGACCGCAAGAAGGACATGATCAAGCGCTCCGGCTACTCGGTCTTCCCCCGCGAGGTGGAGGACTACCTCTACAAGAACGAGAACGTCCTCGAGTGCGCGGTAATCGGCATACCCGATCAGAAAGTAGGCGAAGAAATAAAGGCGTTCATCGCCCTGAAGCCCGAAGCCAAGGGCAAAGTGGCCGAGAAGGACATCATCGACTGGGCCAAGGAGAACATGGCCGCCTACAAGTACCCCCGGCTGGTGGAGTTCCGCGAGGAGATCCCCAAGGGCACTGCCAACAAGATTCTCCGGCGGGCCTTGAAGGAAGAGGAGATGGCCCGCAAGGAAAGCCAACCGGAGAAAACGGCCTAAATGCGCCGGGCAATCCTTCTCACGGCATTGTTTCTCCTGGCGGGATCCCCCGCCGCGGCTTCCGACAATAAAGAAATAGTGGTCCTGTTCACCACCGACCTCTACGGCCGCTTCACCGAGGTCACCTGCGGGAAGCCGGCTCCGGCCGCCGACTTCGCCAACCTGGTCTCGGCTGTAGGTGCCGTTCGTCGGGGTCTTTCCTCTGCAGGAAAACCACTGCCGCTGGTGCTCAACGGCGGGGACAACATCGGGCCGGATGCCTTCGGGCGCTTCGTGCTCTCCAAAGGCAAGCCGGGCGCGGAGATGCTGGCAGGATGGCTGCGGGCGGTCGATTACCAAATGGTGGCGCTGGGCAACCAGGACTTCTACGCCGCTCCCGACCGGCTGCGCGCCTACCTGGAAGCCGGGATGGACGCCGGCCTGGTATTTTCGGCGGCCAACCTGGATTGCGAGTCGAAGGATGAGGGCCTGTGCCCGTTCCTGGGGCCCGGGCGCTACCGCATCTTCGAGCGCGCCGGTTTGAAGATCGCCGTGTTTTCCGTAATCCACGGTGACCTGGCCGAGGATGTTCCCCCCGTAAATTTGAAGGGCATCAAGGTTGCCGATCCGTTGAAGCGGGCCAAGGAAGTCGTGGCTGAGACCCGGGAGGCCGGGGCCGACCTGGTGTTCGTTCTGTCCCACCTGGATCACTCGGAGACCTCGCCGCGCCGGGCTTTGAATTTGGCCCGTGCGCTTCCCGGCACCGATCTGATCATTGCCAACGGGTTCACCACCCGGGAAGGCGAGCGGGGCATCGGCGTCATCCGCTTCGCCGACGGGGCCACGCCCATAGTGGGAAGCGATCTGTTCGGCCAGCACCTGGGGATTGTAAACCTTACCGTGGTGCCGGAAGGCGGCGGTTGGCGGATCGAGTCCCTGGATGCCGCCGAGATGGATCCGTCCACGGCGGCGCCCGAACCGGTCATCCGTGAGGAACTGGCCGGCCTGCGCAATTCATATTGCGCCGACTGGGACAAGCCGGTGGGCCGGGGCAAGCTGCAGAAGCCCATGGGCGCCGCGGATTTCGAACAGTACCTGATGGAGATCATGCGGCACCGGACCAAAAGCGAGCTGGCCTTCATCAATCGGGGGCTGGTCAACCCGCGCACGGTTTTCCCGCTGGAGGGTGTCATCACCCGGCACGACTTCTTCTCCGGCCTGCCCCACCGTAACGAAGTCTACACTTTCGAACTGAACGTAGAAGAGTTGACCAAGCTCTGCGCAGCCATGGCGCAGGAAAAGGGCGCCACCGGCGATGTGCGCTTGTTGCAGCGCGGGCTGGAGTGCGGGGAGGCCATCAAGATCAACGGACGGGCGCTGGAATCCGGCGAGTCGTACACCGCGGTCACCATCGAGTACCTGGCCAAGGGAATGCTGGGATACTTCAAGGATCAGGCCAAGCAGATGAAGTTGTTCAGGCCCGAGCCGGATGAGGACGCCCCGGTGCTGGGCCAGATGGCGCGGGATTTTCTTTCCGGCCCCCGGTTCAGCGGAGCCGAGCCCGAGCCCATCGACTTGCAGGCCAACTTCGCAGACCTGGCCGACCGGCTGCGCTGGACGTTCGCCGGCACGCTGAATTTCAACCTGGCCGACACCAGCATCGACAACGACCCGGCCTACGGAGAGAGCCAGCTGACCCGCGACGAATTCATCGCCCTGAAAGGTGAGGTGCGCGGTAAGCTGGGGGCTGCATCCAGCTTTCACGCCTTCTACGCCGAGTTGCTGACCAAGTACGCCAAGAGCTCGACCAACCAGGCCGATTTCGTCGAGAGCGAGGACCTGACCACCTTCAACCTGTTGTACAAGCTCAACGCCCTGCGCCAGGCTACGTCGGGATGGTATGTGCCGGCGCTGTACGTAGAGGGCCAGGCGGAAACCGAGATCACCAAGCCGGAGGAGCGCGACTTCCACCACCTGGAGCTGACCGGCACCCTGGGGGCCCGCTTCACCCTGCTGCCCACTCTGGAGGCCAAGATCGGCGTCGGCGTGCGCCACGAGGTGCTGGATGAGAGCGCCGATCCGGTCTTGGGCGTGGACGTCGGCTACGAGCTGGTGCGCACCGATATATTTTCACTGATGGGCAGCCCCTTCCAGTTCGAGTCGAAGCTCTCGGCTTTCTTCGGCGACATCAGCAGGAGCAATACACTGAAAGGCACCTGGACCAACCGGGTATACTTCGCGCTGGTGGGGCCGATCTTTTTCACCGTAACCCATGACTTGTTCCTCTACCGTTACTCTTCCTGGGACTACGGCCTGGCTTCAGACCTCACCATCGGGCTCAGCTACAGCGCCCGGACCTCGGTGCAGACTTTTTAAGGGAGAATCATTTATGGATCTGGACTTCCTTTCCTCTCTGGCGGTCAAGAACGACAAGAAGGTCATTCTGGTGGTCATGGACGGGGTCGGCGGTCTGCCGGGGCCCGACGGGCGCACGACGCTGGAAGCGGCCGCCACGCCCAACCTGGACGAGTTGGCCCGGCGGGGGGTCTGCGGATTCCACGACCCGGTGGCGCCGGGGATCACCCCGGGATCGGGCCCGGCTCACATCGGTCTGTTCGGCTACGATCCCTTCCGCTACAACATCGGCCGGGGCGTTCTGGACACCGCCGGCACCCCCTTCGAGTTCCAGGCCGGCGATCTGGCCTCCCGGCTGAACTTCGCCACCCTGGCCGTCGACGGCACGATTTCCGATCGGCGCGCCGGACGAATTCCCGACGACGAAGGAAAAAGGGCGACCGATAAACTGGCCGCAAAGATAAAGGAGCTCGAAGGTGTCGAGGTCCTGCTCCAGCACGTCAAGGAGTACCGCGCCGCGGTGATCCTGCGGGGCAAGAAGCTCGACGCCCGGCTGTGCGACAGTGATCCCCAGCGGGTGGGCCTCAAGCCCCTGGAGGTGGCACCCACCGGGGACAACCCGACGGCGGAAGCCAAGCTGGCGGCCAGGCTCTCCAACGCGTTCATCGCCCGGGCCAGAGACGTCCTCTTCGATGAGCCCAAGGCCAACTTCGTGATGATGCGCGGGTTCGACATCTACGAGCCGCTGCCCAGCTTCGGCGATCTGTACAAGTGGAAGGCCTGCGCGATTGCCACCTACCCGATGTACAAGGGTGTGGCCAAGCTGGCGGGCATGCGGGTTGTCGAGGAGGGGCAGGCAACCATGGAGGAGGAGCTTGATCTGGTGGAGCGCGAGTATCCCGGTGTTGATTTCATCTTTCTGCACATCAAGAAGACCGACTCGATGGGCGAAGACGGGAACTACGACGGCAAGCTCGAGGTCATCGAGCATTTCGACCGGCTGGTGCCTCGCCTGACCGCTCTGAATCCGGACGTATTGTGCGTTACCGGGGACCACTCCACTCCCTGCAGCCTCAAGAGTCACTCTTGGCACCCGGTGCCGGTCTGCCTGGCGGCCGCCTCCGCCCGGACCGACGCCTGCCGGTCCTTCTCGGAAACCGCCTTTCTCCAGGGCGGCCTGGGCCGGATCCACTCCACCGACCTGATGCCGCTCTTGTTGGCCCACGCGGAAAGACTGAAGAAATTCGGAGCCTAGAGAAGTTGCTACATCGTATCAACCGGTATATCGGTGTATTTGGTGATTGACATGACATTATAATGTACAATATAATGTCATACAGAGGAGGCGTACATGCTGGCGGTTACTTTTTCCGAGCTTAGAAACAACGCCAAGAAGTTTTTTGATCTGGTGGAGCAGGGAGAGGTCATCGAAGTCTATCGTCACGGCAAGCCGGTGGCGATTCTGTCACCGGTGCATGTCCACTCCCTTCATCGCTGGAAGACCGCAAGACCGTTGACAATCGAGGGCGCAGCGGCCAGTCGGGCGATACTTTCCGAGCGCAACGAGGAACGTTGATGCGCCTTTTTCTTGATTCTTCGGCGTTGATAAAACGATATATCGCCGAACGAGGAACTGAGCAGGTTGTGAGGTTCTGCAGGGAAGCCGAAGAGATCGTAATAAGCGCTATCTGTGCTCCGGAGTTGATATCTGCATTTCAGCGATTGCGCCGGGAGGGCAAGTTGTCCTCCCGGCAGTATAGGGCCTTGAAAAAAGACCTGGCGGCCGACTTGATCCAGGCGGCGACCGTTCGGTTAGACGAAGTTGTATTGTCAAGGACGGTAGAAACGCTTGAGAGAACAACCGTCAAGACCCTGGATGCAATCCATATTGCCTCGGCCTTCGAGGCCTCTTGCGACCTGTTGCTATCCGCCGACCAGAGGCAGTGTGAAGCTGCAAGAAAGATGGGCTTGAGAGTAGAGGAACTCCCCTCCTGATATCGCCCAACTGCGAGATTTCGATTGCATAACGGGACGAAGGGTGCTAATTTTCGCGGTCGGGCGACTGTTTAATTTCTTTACCGTATCGAGGTGCCGGGTGTCCAGTATCCCCGAAGAATCGCTGGAGAAATTATTGTATTTCCGGCGGGAGATGAACCGGATCTTCCGTGAGTTTTTCGATCCTTCCCGGGAGGAAGCTCTCAGCGAGGGTGGAAACGTGGAGGTGCCTCTGGATGTCTTTGAAACCGAAGCTGAAATCATCATCGAGGCCGAGCTTCCCGGGCTGGGCCCGGATGATTTAGAGCTTTCGGTTCTATCCGACATCCTGATAATCGAGGGGAACAAGCCCAAGGTGTCCTCGCCCAGCGGCGTCAACTTCCAGTGCATGGAGCGGGCCTTCGGCAAGTTCCGGCGCGTCGTGGAGATCCCCGGAGCCGGCGACACCTCAAACATCAAGGGCGAGTACGACCGGGGGCTGCTGCGGGTGCGTCTGCCCAAGATAAAGGAACGCCGGGGCCAGCGGCGCAAGGTTCCCATCGGTTAGCAATTTCCCATGATTTCCATTGAGGAACACGACCAGCTAGAAATCCCGTCGGCGCTTCCTGTTCTGCCGGTGCGCGACCTGGTGGTCTTTCCCTTCGTTATCGTGCCGCTGTTCGTCGGCCGGGAATCCTCAGTGGCTGCGGTGGAGCAAGCCCTGGGCTCACACCGCATGGTAATGCTGGTGGCCCAGCGCGAGGTGCAGGTAGATGAGCCCGGCTCCGAGGACCTCTATAATGTCGGCACCGTGGGTATGGTCATGCGCATGCGGCGGCTGTCCGATGGTCGTCTCAAGGTGCTGGTTCAGGGCTTGGTGCGCGCCCGGGTGGACAGCTTCACCGAGGTCCGGCCCTACATGCTGGGGAACCTGACCTCCATCTTCGATTTGCCTCTCAAGCAGATATCGGTGCAGACCGAGGCCCTGATGCGCTCGGTGCAGGAACGGCTCCAGAGCTACAATGAATTGTCGCGGACCCTGGGGCCGGACGCACTGGTCGTGTTGCAGGGCATGAAGGACCCCGGGCGGCTGGCCGATCTGGTGGCCTCCAACCTGCCGCTCTCCGTGCCGACGGCCCAGGAAGTGCTGGAAACCCCCGATCCAATCAAGCGCCTGCGCCTGGTGGCCGATCATCTCAACCGCGAACTGGAGTTGATATCCACCAAGGCCAATATCGAGGTGCGGGCCCGGGAGAAGATGGACAAGGCCCAGAAGGACTACTTCCTTCGTGAGCAGCTCAAGCAGATCCAATCCGAACTGGGGGAGGTGGCCGAGTCGGATGAGCAGGCGGAAATAGCCGAGCGCATCCAGGAAAGCGACATGCCGCCGGATGTGCGCAAGGAGGCCGAAAAGCAACTGGCGCGCTTGGCCCGCATGCATCCGGAGTCCTCCGAGGCGGGCACCATACGCACCTATCTGGATTGGCTCCTGGACCTGCGCTGGCAGCACTCCACCGAAGACCGCCTGGATCTTAAGGAGGTCAAGGCAGTCCTCGACGAGGACCACCTGGGGCTCGATGAGGCCAAGGACCGTGTGCTCGAGTTTCTTTCAGTTCGTAAGCTGAATCCCGACAACCGGGGCCCCATACTCCTGCTGGTGGGGCCTCCGGGCGTGGGAAAGACATCCCTGGGTCGCAGCATTGCCCGGGCCATGAACCGCAAGTTCGTCCGCATATCGCTGGGCGGGGTCCGCGACGAGGCGGAGATCCGCGGGCACCGCCGGACTTATGTAGGGGCCCTGCCCGGTCGCATCATCCAGGGTATGAAATCGGCCGGGGCGGTGAATCCGGTTTTCATGCTGGACGAGATCGACAAGGTCGGGCGGGATTTCAGGGGGGATCCCACCTCGGCCCTGCTGGAGGTGCTCGATCCGGAGCAGAACAACTCCTTCGCCGATCATTACCTGAACGTGCCCTATGATCTGAGCCGGGTAATGTTCATCACCACCGCGAACCGCGTCGACACCATCCCCGGGCCATTGCTGGACCGCATGGAGGAGATCTACCTGTCCGGATACGCCCTGGAGGAGAAGCAGGAGATTGCGACCAGGTATCTTATCCCCCGGCAACTGGATCGCTGCGGGCTGAAGGCGGATCAGCTGGAATTCTCGTCCGAGACCTTGCGGACAATAGTCGATCGGCACACCCAGGAAGCCGGTCTGCGCCAACTGGAGCGGGCTATTGCCCAGGTTTGCCGGAAAACCGCCCGGCAGGTGGCCGAGGGGGATGAGCGTCCCCGCACGATCAAGCCTGAGGATCTGCGGACATTTCTGGGGCCGCCGGTGCGCCAGCCCCTGGACCGGATGTCGGAGGACACCGTGGGCGTGGCCAACGGGTTGGCCTGGACCCCTACCGGGGGCGACATAATCCAGGTGGAAGCCGTAGTGATGGGTGGCCGCGGACAGCTGATCCTGACCGGTCAACTGGGTGACGTGATGAAGGAGTCCGCGCATGCGGCGTTGAGCTTCGCCCGATCGCGACAAGACGCTCTGGAGCTGGAAGAAAATTTCTTCAACACTCATGACGTGCATATTCACGTCCCGGCCGGCGCCATCCCCAAGGACGGTCCCTCCGCCGGGCTGACCATGGCGGTAGCCTTGATCTCACGCCTGTCGGGTATTCCGGTGCGGCGCGAAGTGGCCATGACCGGCGAGATATCTCTCAGCGGCCGTCTGCTTCCGGTGGGCGGGTTGCGGGAAAAGCTGTTGGCGGCCCTGCGGGCGGGTCTCAGCCGGGTGGTAGTGCCGGTGCAGAACCGGGATGACCTGGACTCGGTTCCCCCGGAGGTCCTGAAGCAGTTGGAGATCGTTGAGGGATCGGAGATCGAAGCGGTATTGAACGACGTGCTGGTGAAGGAACATGGTTCAGATTAACCTGGAACAGCGAGAGATCACCCTGAAGATCGTCTACTACGGTCCGGCCCTGTCCGGGAAGACGACCAATCTTCAGGTCATTCACCAGGTGCTGGATCCCGACTCCCACGGACGGCTGATGGTGCTGGACACATCCGACGACCGGACGCTCTTCTTTGATCTCATGCCGGTGTTTTTCAAGACCCAGTCCGGGTTCACCGTGAAGGTCAAGATCTTCACCGTCCCGGGGCAGGTGATGCACAACTCCACCCGTCGGGTGGTCCTGCAGGGCGCCGACGGGGTTGCCTTCGTCGCCGACTCGCAAAAAAGCCTTTCCAAGGCTAATAACGAGTCCTGGCGGGACATGGCCAGCAACCTCAAGATGAACGGGCTGGATATCAACGAAATACCCATGGTCATCCAGTTCAACAAGCGCGACCTGCCCGAGGTGCGTTCCGACGAGGAAATCGCCGATGTAGCCCGCAAGGGCAAGGAGCCGGTCTTCAAGGCCGTCGCCATCAAGGGACAGGGCGTTATGGATACCCTCGAGGGGATCCTGCGCCTGACCTGGAGATCGCTCAACAGCAAATACGGTCTCGAGGAAAAGTTGCAGGTAAAGGAGAACGATTTCATTTCGGGCGTGCTGAAACAATCTGCCCGGGCCGGGAAGCCAACCATACGCCAAAGGGAGGGGGACCTGTGATGACACCGGCCACTTCCTCGTCGACGGTCGATTCCTCGGTACTTCAAAAGAGCTTCACCCTGGGCGAGCTCCTGGATCTGGAGTCTTTCCGGGAAGTTTGCGAAAGCTATGCTGGCCTTTTCCAGATCGGTTTCAAGATCTTCGACCAGTCCAGAGAGTTGCTGGTGGACGTTAAGGGGAGTGGCTCGGATTTCTGCGCTTACCTGTTCCAGTTCCCGGAGGGCAAGGCCCGTTGCACCCGGGAGGTGTCCGCCATCCGCGACCAGGAGATTCCCGGGCGGGATCCTTCCTACCATGATTGTTTCACCGGCCTGCGGTATGCCATCGTGCCGATTTTCCACGAGGGCGACGCCATCGGCAGACTGGTGTACGGTCCCTATCTTCCCGCGGACGTAGCCCCGCCGGATCTCTCTTTTGTGGGAGAACGGTTCAATCCGGGTATCTCCTCCCGCTTGTTGGGCAACGTGCGCAAGGTGAAAAACGACGTGGTGGTCAAGGTGATCCGGCACCTGGCCCAGACGATCGAAGTGATGCTCTACATCGGTTACAAGCATGCCCTGACCTCCCGCATGCACGTCGAAGCGGTTACCGCCAGCTACACCGAGTTGCAGCACAAGAACAAGGAACTCAAAGAGTCGTTCGAACGCCTGAAGGAGTTGGATCGCCTGAAGAGCAACTTCCTCGCCACCGTGTCCCACGAGCTGCGGACTCCGCTGACCTCGGTTATCGGCTACAGCGAGATGCTGCTGGAGGGACTGGCCGGCTCGCTTACCGACGAGCAGCGGGAGTATATCGGCACCATCATGGAGAAGGGTGAGCAGTTGCTCGGATTGATCAGCGGCATTCTGGATTTCTCCAAGATCGAGACCGGGACGCTCCGGCTGAACCCGGCCCCAACCAACCTGGTCGAGGTGACCCGTTCGGCGGTCAGCACGGTTATGCCCCTGGCCCGCAAGCAGAGCATAAACATCGATTTCTTCGCCGACCAGAAGACCCCGACGATCAACGCCGATTCCGACAAGATCCGGCAGGTGCTGGTTAATCTCCTGGGGAACGCGGTGAAGTTCAACCACAAGGAGGGGAAGATCACGGTCAGAGTGGAGCCGGTATCCCGTCCCAGCCAGACTGCCCGGGTGGGCGAGGATCTTCCCGTGGCCCTGGTCCCGGCAACCGAGGAATTCATAAGCATCGCGGTGGCGGATACCGGCGTGGGCATCCCTGCCGACAAGCTGGAGCGCATCTTCGACTCGTTCTACCAGGTGGACGGCTCATCCACGCGCGAGTACGGCGGTACCGGCCTGGGCCTGGCGATCACCCGCAACCTGGTGGAGGCTCACGGGGGGATGATAGAGGTGGCTAGCGAGCAGGGGAAGGGGAGTACTTTTACCGTGTTGCTTCCAATTGAGCGGGCGGCCGGATGAAAACCATACTTGCCGTCGATGACGATCCCGATATTCTCGCCCTCCAGGAGAAGATCCTCAAGCGGGAGGGTTACGAGGTGCTTACGGCGCCCAGCGGGGCCAAGGCCATAGCTCTGCTGAAGACCGGGAAGAAGGTCGACCTGATCCTTCTGGACGTGATGATGCCCAACATCAACGGTTTCGAAGTGAGCCAGTGGGTGCGCGGTGAGAGTGAAAAACACATACCGGTGGTGTTCGTGACAGCCAAGGACGATGCCCAATCCATGAAAGAGGGCTTCCAGGCGGGCGGCACCGTTTATCTGACCAAGCCGTTTACTACCACCCAACTGGTCAAGGCCGTTACTTCACTGATTGGTAAGTGAGCGAGATGCGACTGCTATATAAAATCCTGATCGGGTATCTTCTGGTCTTGTTGTTTCCGCTGGCAACCTGGTTTGTGGTTCATTCTCCCGATCGTTCCGGCTGGATACAGTTGGTGGCAATCGCCGGAGCGGGTTTGGCGGCCTTTGCCGCTACGGTATGGTGGGCCCTTTCGGTGGGCCGGCGGCTGAGAATGTTGGCCGAGGCGGCCGAGCGGGTCGGCGAGGGGGATCTCTCGCAGAAAATCCAGCCACGGGCTCAGGGCAGCCGGCCCGACGAATTGGACAGCCTGGCAGCCTCTATCGAGAAGATGCGGGTGAACTTCCTGCGCATGCTCAGCACCCTGCACTCCACATCCGGCCAGGCCAATTCGTCATCCTCATCCCTTACCAAGCTGGCCAAGCGGATCAACGTGTCGGCGGGCGAGATCTCGCAGTCCATAAACGAGATTGCCAAGGGCGCGGATCTGCAAACCGAACTGGTAACCAAGACATCTGCCCTGATTAACGAGATGGCCCGGAGTATCGAGCGGACGTCGCGATCGGCGGAAGATGCAGCCAGATCCTCCGCCGAGGCCAGCGTAGTGGCCCAGTCCGGCAGCCAGATGGCGGGCAAGGCAGTCGAGAAGATGCGCGGCGTTTTCGAGGGGATCGAGAAATATTCCAAGCGGGTGTTCGAATTTGGCGAGCGCACCAAGGAGATCGGAAACATCGTCAAAGTCATCACCGAAGTGGCCCAGCAGACCCACCTGCTGGCCATCAACGCGACCATCGAGGCGGCGCGTGCGGGCGACGCCGGTCGCGGGTTCGCAGTTGTGGCCGAGGAGATCCGTCAATTGGCCGAGAACACCTCGCGATCCGCAGAGCGGATCGGTGGCATCGTGGAAGAAGTCACCGTCGGCAGCGAGGAGGCCGTGCAGGCGGTGAAGGATACCAGCCAGCATCTTTCCGAGGGGCGGGATCAGCTCACCTCGATAATCGACGCGCTGGAAAACATTGTTACTACCGTGACCAGCGGTTCGGACCGGGTGCAGATCATCAGCCGGTTGGCCCGGGAGCAGATCGCCGGGGCCGAGCAGACGGTAAAAGCCATTGAGAACATCTCGAATGTGGCCCAGAAGAATGCCTCTTCCACCGAGGCGGTGTCGCAGGCGGTAGAGGAACAGAGCAGTTCTCTGCTGGACGTTACCCGGTTGGCCGACGAAATAGTCTCCCTGGCCGGCGCCATGGACGCCGAAATGCGCAAATTCAAGCTGGACCAGACCGATGAATAAACCCGATCCGGCGGAACGGACCGATCGGTCCCGGGAGACGGATCGCGAGCGTACGCTGGTGTTCAGGGTGGGTGCGGAGCGATATGGGCTGCCTCTGGTCATGGTCGTCGAGGTATTCGAGCTGGCTTCTCCATTGATGCCGGTCCCGGGGGCGCCTGATTGGATTGCCGGCGTTATCAATCACCATGGACAAGTTGTGCCGGTGCTCCGGATGAGTGTTTTCCTGGAGGTGGGGTCCACTGAGGCCGCCCGGCAGATTATCCTGGTGGATTTGTCCGGGGAGAGCCTGGGGTTGGCCGTCGACCAGATAGAAGCCCTGGAGGAGGTCCGCGCGGAGGGCCCGGTCCAGAAGGGACGCAGGCGCTCCTGGCACCGGGGCGCATTGATGGAATTGATAGATACCGACTATATCCGGAGCTCAATACAGCACCGGCTTGCCGAAATTGGCCGGGAGTCAATCATTTGACGCTGAGGGAAGTCCGTAGTAAGAAACAAGGGTCCGGACGGCAAGAAGGAGGAAGAAATGGCAACTCGCGTTCTCATCGTGGATGACGCGGTTTTCATGAGAAATACCCTGAAAGAGATTTTTACTTCGAGCGGATACGAAATAGCCGGAGAGGCGGCCAACGGAGTCGAGGCCGTTGAAAAATACCGGGACGTAACCCCCGAGGTAACCACCATGGACATCGTGATGCCCTTCAAGAACGGCATCGAGGCCACCCGGGAGATTCTCAAGTCGGATCCGTCCGCCACAATCATCATCTGCAGCGCCCTGGGGCAGGAGTCGTTGGTGATGGAGGCCATCGAGGCCGGGGCGACCGATTTCATAGTAAAGCCATTCAAGGCCGAGAACGTCATCCAGGTGGTCAAGAAGGCCCTGACTTCACGGCGCTAGTCGCTTGCTGGTCCAGCCGGTTTTTCCATGGACATGTCGAAATACAAATCGCTCTTTCTGAGCGACACCGGTGAGCACCTCAACGACCTGGAGGGGGAGTTGGTCGAGCTAGAGCAGCAACCGGCCGACAAGGAGCGTATTCACGAGGTGTTCCGCCACCTCCACTCGATCAAGGGCATGTCCAGTTCGATGGGCTACGACGAGATGGCCAATCTGGCGCACCGGCTCGAGGATTTGATGGATTGCCACCGGGAGCACGGCATGGCGGTGAAGCCCGAGGAGGTGGATTTCCTCCTCAGGGGGCTGGATGAGTTCCGCAAGCAGCTCAAGGCCATAACCGAGGAGCGGCCGCTGGAGGAGGTTCCCTTCGACCTCCTGGAGGGAGTGGACCGGTTTACCCGCCGGCTGAAAACTCCGGAAAAAAAGGCGCCGCCGCCGGTTGTCCGGGCGCCTGCGGTGCAAGCGCCCATCCAAGACGCCGATGCGGCCGGGGTCTATCTGGTGAAGGCCAACATTTCCGAGGACTGCGCGGTTCCTTCGGTGCGGTCCTATTTGATTTACAGACGCCTGGCCGAACTGGGCGAGATAACCCATTCGGATCCCAGCGTGGAAGACATGCGCGCCGGCAAGTTTCAGGGGCGCGCCATCCGCTTTCGCCTGTTGACCGACCGGGGTGCCGCCGAGATTCGTCGGATGATGGCCACCTTTGCCGAGTTGGAAAGCCTGGCCATCCAGCTTGATCCGGCGCCTTCGCCCCCTTCATCGTCGCCTCCGCCGGAGCCAGCTCAGGCGCCGGCGGCAGCGCCGCAGGCAAAACCGGTCTCGGCTACGGCGCCCGAGCGCCCGAAGACCAACTCGGTCCGGGTGCGCACCGACCTGCTGGACTTCTTCGTCGACTCGGTGGGCGAGCTGATCACCCTGCGATCCTACCTGGAGGATCTGGCCGAGCGGATCGACAGCCCGGCGTTGAACGAGGGAGTGCAGCGGCTGACCAAGGTCGTGCGCCGGTTGCACGACCGGGTCATGGAAGTCCGAATGGTTTCGGCTTCCATGCTTACCCAGCGCCTTCCCCGGGTGGGCCGGGACATAGCCCGCAGCCGCGGCAAGAGCATCCGGTTCGTCATCGAGGGGGAGGACGTCGAGCTGGATCGCGCCCTGGTGGAGGCCCTGGACACTCCGGTCTTGCACCTGTTGCGCAACGCGGTCGACCACGGAATCGAGTCGCCGGAGGAACGCCTGGCGGCCGGCAAGCCGGCGGAGGGGCAGATCCGCCTGCTGATCGCCCGCCGGCAGGATCGGGTATCGTTGACGCTTTCAGACGACGGGCGGGGCATTGATCCCGAAAAGGTGCTGGCCAAGGCCAAGAAGATCGGCCTGGTGCCGGAGGACCAGGAGTTTGATCAGACCCAGGAAGTCACCGAGCTGCTCTTCCGGCCGGGTTTCTCCACCGGAGAGGGCGTGACGGACATTTCCGGGCGCGGCGTGGGCCTGGATGCCGTGCGGGCGACCTTGACCAGCCTGGGGGGCCGGGTTTCGGTGCAGTCGGAACCCGGCCGGGGAACCGCGTTCGAGCTCGACCTGCCGTTGACCCTGGCCATTCTGCAGGTGCTACTGGTGGAGGCCGGGACGCACATGCTGGCGCTGCCGGCGTCGAGGGTTTTGAGGGCGCATTCGGTGCGTCCCGAGCAGGTGGTCGAGGGCGAGGGCCGGCGGGAAATCGTCCTGGGCGGGAAAACACTCCCGCTGGTGGGATTGATCGGGTTGCTGGAAGGCGACGGCCGATCGCCGGACCCGGCCCGGATAACCGAGAGCGTGCTGGTGGGCGAGGAGGATGAGCCGTTGGTGGCCCTGGGGGTGGAGCGCATTACCGGGCACCGGGAGGTCGTGCTCAAGGCCGTGGGGAGCCTGCTGGGGAAACTGGGACCCTTTTCCGGATCCACGGTGCTGGGCGACGGGCGGCCGGTTTTGATTCTCGATGTCGACCGGATCATCCGGCTCTCGGGCGCGCGGCGGGGGGATATCTAGAAATGTTGCGGGGGAATTTGTGGTGGGTGCTGATCCTGCTGCTGGTGGTTGGATGCGGTGATAATGCCCGCAATGACGGGGAGCCGGATGGGGTGGTGGAGGATGCTATAGATGCGGGGGAAGAGCCGGAAGCCGGGGATGATGCTGGAGAATCCGGCGACGGCGACGACTACGATGATGGTGATACGGTGGAAGAACCGGATGCCGGGGCTGCAGACGGTGATGGCGGGGAGCCGGCCAGGTTCAGTGTGTTGACTATCAATCTGAAGCATCCGTTGACCGGTATCGACGAGGCGCTGGAGCGGTTGCAGATTGTAGCGGGCGTCATCAATGATCGCCAGCCGGATGTGGTGGCTTTGCAGGAAGTGATCAATGATACCGACCAGCCGAGTTTTGCCGAGCAGTTGGGAACGCTTACCGGGTACGAGTGGATCTGGGAGTACACTTTCACCGTGCCGACCTTGTTCGACGAGGGGCTGGGTATATTGAGCCGGTGGCCGGTTGCGTGGAGTGATTCGGCGGAGCTGCGACACCTGGATCTGGTGATATTCCGGCGGCGGGTGCTGGGTGCCCGGGTCCAGTCCCCTTATGGGGAAATCCGGTTCTTCTGCACGCACATGACTACCGATTCGGATGAAACCGTCAAGGCTGATCAGGCAGCGGATGTCTACCAGTTCCTACAGGATAATCCCTCGACGATGGCCGGTTTTCTGGCAGGAGATCTGAATGCCGAGCCTGACACGCTGGCCATGCGTTTTTTCCGGGGCGAGGCCTCGCATGAGAGCTTGACCGGGAACCTGGTCGACTCCTGGATGACCGCCAACCCCGGCGACGAGGGTTTCACCATGTCCTCTTCCAACCCGGAGAAGCGGATCGATTACATTTACCTGGTCCCGGGATCGGAGCGGTCCGCCGATGTGGGATCCTGCGAGTTGATGTTCACCGAGCAGGTCGGCGGGTTGTATGCTTCCGATCACCTGGGCGTTTTTTGCGAGTATACTCTGCAACCATGAATGCGAAGATTGAAGAGCTGGACCTGCATCTGTTCGGGGAGGGGCGGCACCTGCGTTTGTACGAGAAGATGGGCGCGCATCCGCAAGCGGGCGGCGTGTCGTTCTCGGTCTGGGCGCCCAACGCCCGCCGGGTGAGCGTGGTGGGGGATTTCTGCGAGTGGGACGGGCGGCGCCACCCACTGGACAGCCGGGGGGTGTCGGGGGTCTGGGAGGGGTTTGTACCCGGGTTGAAGAAGGGGGATCTGTACAAGTTCGAAATCGGCGGCGAGAGCGGGCCGCCGTGGCTCAAGGGCGATCCGCTGGCCCTGGCCATGGAGCTGCGGCCCAGGACCGCCTCGGTGGTGTGGGGCCTGGGGGATTACTCCTGGGGGGACGACGAGTGGATGCAGGATCGCAAGGAGCGGGACCTGCGGCGCAGTCCCCTGGCGGTCTACGAGGTGCACCTGGGATCCTGGATGCGCGGCGCCCGGGACGGCGCCCGCTGGCTCTCGTACCGCGAGCTGGCCGATCGGCTGGTGCCGCACCTGAGGGAGCACGGGTTCAATTATGTCGAGCTGCTCCCGGTGTCGGAGCACGCCTACGATCCCTCCTGGGGATACCAGGTGACCGGGTATTTCGCGCCCACCTGCCGGTTCGGCACGCCGGAAGACTTCCGCTATTTCGTCGACCTCTGCCACCAGAACGGCATCGGGGTGATCCTGGACTGGGTTCCGGGGCATTTCCCCCGCGACGAGTTTGCCCTGCGGCGCTTCGACGGCACCGCCCTGTACGAGCACGAGGATCCCCGGCTGGCGGAGCACAAGGATTGGGGCACGCTGGTGTTCAATTACGGTCGCTGCGAGGTGCGTTCTTTCCTGCTCTCCAACGCGATGTACTGGCTGGACCAGTTCCACGTCGACGGGCTGCGGGTGGATGCGGTGGCCTCGATGTTGTATCTGGATTACAGCCGGGGTCCGGGGGAATGGATTCCCAACGAGTACGGCGGCAACGAGAACCTGCAGGCCATCTCTTTTCTGAAAGAGTTCAACCACGAGGTGGAAGAGAACTTCCCCGGAGCATTCACCGTGGCGGAGGAGTCAACCGCCTTTGCCGGGGTGACCCGGCCGGTGCACCTGGGCGGTCTGGGCTTTTCATTCAAGTGGGACATGGGCTGGATGAACGACACCCTGCGGTACTTTCACAAGGATCCGATCCACCGCAAGTACCACCACAACGATTTGACCTTCGGGATGCTGTATGCCTACTCGGAGAACTTCATCCTGCCGCTATCCCACGACGAGGTGGCTCAGGGCAAGGGCTCCCTGTACGACAAGATGCCCGGCGATCACCGGCAGCGGCTGTCCAACCTGCGCTTGCTGTATACCCTCATGTTCACCCACCCGGGAAAGAAACTCCTGTTCATGGGTGGGGAGTTCGGACAGGGCCGCGAATGGAATTTCGACCACAGCCTGGACTGGCACGAGGCCGCCGAACCCGAGCGCGGCGCCCTGCAGCGCTTTTTCAAGGATCTGGGGAAGCTCTACCAGCGCGAAAAGGCCTTGTGGGCCCGCGAGCTGGAGCCCGACGGGTTCTACTGGATTGACTGCAGCGATTCGGAAAGCGGCGTGGTTTCCTACGTCCGGTGGGGCGATGGCGAAGAGCTTCTGGTGGTTCTGAACTTCACCCCGGTGACCCGTCACAATTACCGCGTCGGGGCCCCGCGCCCGGGCGAGTACAAAGAGATCCTCAATTCCGACGGCGAAATCTACGGGGGCGGCAACACCGGCAACCTGGGCTCCATCCACACCCAAGATACGCCCATGCACAACAAGCCCTGGAGCTTGGAGCTGACTCTTCCCCCCCTGGGGGGGCTGATCCTCAAGCAGTAGTGCCGGCTTGCGCGTCTGTCGGCACGCATGGTACAGTCCGTAACGTGACGGAAGCAGGTAAAAATACGGGGTTGGCCCGGGTTCTGATCATCGACGATCGCCCGGACAGCCGGGAATATCTCCAGGCCTGCCTGGAGGGGGGCGAGTACGAGGTGGAGTTGGCGCCTTCCGTGGAAGAGGGGCTGAAAAAGGCCAAGGTTTTCATTCCCTCGGCGGTGCTGGTGGGGCTGTCCTCCGAAGGGGCGGAGATCTGCCGGGCGTTGAAAAGCGATCCCATAACTGCTCAGGCGGCTGTCATCGTGGTCAGCTCGGATAACGACGAGCTGAAGCTGAAAAACGCGCTGGAGGCCGGAGCGGACGACTACCTGGTGAAACCCTTTCGCAACGTGGAGTTGGACGCCCGCCTGCAGGCCCGCTTGCGCCAGAGAACCGCCTGGTGGCCGGAGGAGCAGGAAGCGCTCCTGGATCTCACCCGTATGCTGGCATCGAGCCTGAACATGGTCCAGCTGCTGCACTTAGTGGCCATGCGGACCGCTGGTGTGCTGAAGGTGGATCGCTGCTCGTTCGTCCTGGTGCATCCCGAGGGGGAGACCGCCCGGGTGGCCGCGGCCAGCGAGGACGCCTCCCTGCACGACATCGTCGTGTCTTTGAAGGATTATCCCGAAATCCGGGAAGTTATCCGCACCAAGCGGCCCTTCGTGGTGGATCGGGTGGAGGAGCATCCCCTGCTCAAGGAAATCCTGCCGGCTTTAAGCAGCAAGGGTGTCGGTTCTCTGGCTCTGTTTCCCATGACTCATGAGGAGAAGGTCGACGGCGTCTTGTTCCTGCGCTCGGAAAGGTTCACTCACGTACTGGGCGACCGGGATATCTTCTTTGCCTCAGCGGTAGCGGCTTCGGTGGCCCTGGCGCTGAGAAACATGCAGGCGGTGGAGCGCGAGCGCAAGATCGCCAACGAGCTCCAGAGTACCAAACGCTGGCTGGAGAGCCTGATCAACTCCTCGGTGGATGCCATCATTGCCGCCAATATGAAGGGCGACATCATCCTTTTCAACAAGGGGGCCGAACGGATCTTCGGCTATAAGGCCGAAGACGTGCTCGGGAAGCTGCACGTGACCAAGCTCTACCCGCAGCGGGTCGCTTACGAAGTCATGGAGTTGCTCCGCCGCGACAGCGACGGCGGCGCCGGCCTTTTGAACACCACTCGCAAAGAGGTGCTGTCCAGCAGCGGCGAGGTGATACCAATTCACCTGACCGCCTGGATCGTCATGGAGGACGGGAAGGAAGTAGCCACCGCCGGCATCTTCACCGACCTGCGCGAGCGGCTCAAGATCGAGCGCAAGTTGTCCCAGGCCCAGGAGAAGCTGGTACGCACGGAAAAGCAGGCGATGATTGCCGAGCTGGCCGGGGCCACCGCCCATGAGTTGAACCAGCCGCTCACCTCGGTGCTGGGATATACCGAGATGGCCAAACGCAAGCTGAGCAACGATGACAAGGAAGAGGTCAACCGCATCCTGGAAATCATCCTTTCGGAGACCGAGCGGATGGCGGACATCGTCCGGAAGATCGGCAAGGTGACGCGGTATGAAACCAAGTCATATGTGGGAGGTCAGCGCATCGTAGATTTCGAGCGTTCGTCTGAGCCCGAGTGACGGTACTTACAACGGGGGGAGAGGTCTGAGTAAGGCAATGGAGCAAGGGTACGATCCCGTCAACGAAGCTAACGAGAGGTTGCGCAACGCCCTCTCGCAGCTCAAGGAAGCGCGCCAGATCCAGAAGGTTTTCATGGGACTGGGCAAGGAGCTCAGCTTCGGGTCCTCCCAGGAAGAATTCCTGCAGATAATCGTGGATGCGGTCGAGGCCCTTTTCCCGCAGACCCACTATCTGGTTCAGTTGGCCGATCCCAAGTCTCTGGTGCCTACGGCCGAGGAGCATCGCGGGCCCCTGCGTCAGGGATCCGCCAACAAGATCCACATAAGTCGTTCGGCGGTAGTCAAAACCCGGCTGGATCCGTCCATCGCCCAATCGGCCTGCATCCAGGTGAGCCAGGAGGTGCCCAACCTGTTCGAAGGAGTAGCGCACGCGATTCACGTGCCCCTGGTGGCTGAAAACCAGCTTTTCGGGGCCATTCATCTGGGGGGCTCCGAAGAGGCCCCTCTGGCGGACGACGACGAGTTGCTGCTGATCTCCATGGCCAACCAGATGGCCCTGGCGCTGCGCAATCAACGCCTTCTGGAGGAAACCGCCTTCTTGAAGGACTACCTGGAGAGCATTCTCGAATACGCCAACGCCCTGATCATCGTAACCAACCGCAACCGCCAGATCCTGGTATACAACCGGGCCATGGAGAACCTGCTGGGCTTTCCCAAGAACCAGACGCTGGGGACCGACTTGTTCATGTGGGTTCCCCAGGAAGAGCAGGAAAGATTCGCCACCGAGCTGTCAAGCACCATCGGAGACTCCCCGTCGCCGGCCGGCCTGGAGACGCGCATGCGCACCCGGGAGGGCGAGCAGGTCCATATAGTGTTCCACCTGGCCGCCCTGAAGGACCGGGAGGGCGAAGTGGAGAGCGTGATCCTGATCGGACAGGACATAACCCAGATCCGCGCACTGGAGTTCCAGATTATCGAAGCGGAGAAGATGGCCTCGCTGGGCAAGCTGGCCGCCGGGGTGGTACACGAGTTGAACAACCCGCTTACCTCGATTTCGGTATACGCAGAGTACCTGGTCAACAAGCTGGGGACCGGCAGGACCGACCCCTCCGACGTCGAGAAGACCGAGAAGATCCTCAAGGGGGCCAAGCGAATTCAGAAATTGACCCGCGACCTGGTCTCCTACGGCAAGCCTTCCTCGGAGGAACCCGAGCCGCTGCAGATCAACGACTTGATCGCTCAGGGCCTGAGTTTCTGCGAGCACACCATAGGAAAACACGACGTTCGTGTAAACGTGGACCTGTGCGTCAAACTGCCGCTGCTCAATGGCAACCGCACCCAGTTGCTTCAACTGATCATAAATCTGGTGACCAACGCCTGCCAGGCCATGGAAGGTGGCGGCGAGTTGACCCTCAACACCAAGGAATGGGAGGACAGTTCGCTGCTTCTGACGGTTGCCGACACCGGTACGGGGATACCCGAGCGTGATCTCAAGCGAATCTTCGAGCCTTTCTACACCACCAAGACCGACGGAGAGGGCACCGGCCTGGGGTTGAGCATCGTGTCGCGAATCGTCGAGCACCACCGGGGCAAGATTGATGTCGCCTCCACTCCGGGAGAGGGCACGGTCTTCAAGATCCAGCTTCCCTTCATTACCTCCAAGCCGGGTCTGGGTCCCGCCGAGAGGAAGGAAAAGAAGGCACTCAAGGAAGAGGGCTGATTGGCGTGACCACTGCGCACGACTCCGGCGGCGGCGGGTTCCGGCATTCTCTGTTCTGGAAGCTGTTGGGGGCCTTTGTGGTGCTGGCGGTGCTGCCCCTGGTGGCCACGGGCTTTCTGGTCGCCGTCCAGATGGATCGGGTTCGCGAGCAGGCCGATCACGTCAGCCGAACCTATGAAAGGCGCGCCGAACGGATCGCCGCCCGGGTGTCGGATTTGCTGCAACAGTGCGAATCGGATCTGGTGAGGTTGTCCAAGCTCGAGCGCAGCGACAAGTCCTACGCCAGCTTCGCCGCGCGGCACAAGCGGCCGGTCTGGATCCGTGCCGGTACGGATGAGCACATGCAGGAGGAGCGCCTCGAGGCTCTCCTGTACAAGGAAGTCAGCTACATCGACAAGAGCGGCATGGAGAAGGTGTTGATCGTCCGCGGACGCCCGGTTCCGGCCGAACGGCGCCGCAACGTCTCCGATCCCGGGCAGACCACCTACCGCAGCGAGGAGTACTTCATCGAGGCCATGAAGCTGGCGCCCGGAGAAATCTACGTGTCGCGCTTGACCGGCTTTCACGTCAACAAGGTCGAGCAACTGGGGGTCGAAAAGGTTATTCCCCGCCTGAAGAAGCGCAACGCGCAGGACAAGCAGATCTACCGTTATCTGCTCTTTGAGATCCTGCGGACGGCGGGAGAAGTTGAATACGTAAGCTCCTTCGATGAAGGAAATCGCAGCGTGCTGGTCTACCGGATCCCCGGCGAGAGCCGGCGAATCCTGGTGGACTCGCCGCCGCAGGTGACCCCGGAAGAGTTGCAGGCCCGGGAGCTGGAATTGAAAGAACTTCTCGGCCAGCTGGCTCCCGAGGATACGGTGGAAGGAGCCCGCTATGACGGGGTCGTACGTTTCGCCATGCCGGTGCTCGGGCCGGACGGCCAGAAGGCGGGCGTCGTGTCCATCGCCCTGGATCACCTGCATCTGATGCATTTCACCCAGCACGTCAAGGCTATGGAGGAGAACGCCACGGTCTTCGCGGGCTACCGTGACGCGGATTACACCTATTTGTTCGACGATCAGGGCTGGATCATAACCCACCCGAAGTACTGGAATATCCGCGGAGTGGACCGGACCGGCAAGCCGGTGCCGGCTTACTCCCCGGATATCAGCAAGAGCGCCGTTCTGGTGGGGCGCACACCGGTAAACCTTCTCAACCTTGACTGGAAGATGGGAGAGGGCTATCACGCTTTGGTCTTAGAAACCCGGGCGGGACGCACCGGCATCGCCACTTCCAACAATCTGGCCGGCGTTCTGCGCACCCGGGTGTTCAGCCCCATCTTTTACAGCACCGGCCCGTATGCCGAGCACGGGATCTTCGGAGGGGTGATGCTGGGCACACGGGTGGACAAGTTTATAAAGCTCATGCGGCAGCTCAACATCCAGATCGCCGCCGAGACCGCCCAGGTTCGCCACACGGTGATTTGGGTTCTGGTGGGGGTGCTGGCGGTGGTGGCCCTGTTGTCGGTCCTGATGTCCCGCGGTCTGGTGCGGCCCCTCCGGTCGTTGACCGAAGCGGCCCGCCGGGTCGGCGGCGGAGATCTGGACATGCCGGTGCCTTTCTGCGGCCGCGATGAGATCGGCGAGTTGGCGGATTCCTTCCGGGACATGACTCAGAGTCTGAGGAGAACAATCGATCAGCTGGAAAACCGGAACGTCGAACTGAAGAAGGCCCAGCAAAAATTGCTGAGGGCCGAGAAAGAGAAGAGCCGCGAATTGCAGCGCGAAGTGGAGGAGCTGCACAAGGAAATCACCCGGTCTTCCTTCGCCCACATGATTGCCGAGAGCCCCGCCATGTTGAAGATCCAGGAGGAGATAATCCGGATCTCCAAATCCTCGGCGACGGTGCTGATCCTGGGTGAGAACGGAACCGGCAAGGAACTGGTGGCGGAGGCCATTCATCGCAACAGCCCTCGTCGCGACCGGAAGTTCGTCAGGATCAATTGCGCGGCTTTCAACGAGAACCTGCTGGAGAGCGAGCTTTTCGGGCACGTGAAGGGTTCCTACACCGGAGCCACCAGCAGCCGCAAGGGCCTGTTCGAGTCCGCCGACGGCGGCACCTTGTTGCTGGATGAGATCGGAGACATGAGCCAGTCCATGCAGAAGAAACTGCTGCGCACCCTGCAGGAGGGAGAGGTAGTGCCGGTAGGTTCCACCCAGGTTACCAAGGTGGACGTGAGAATCATCGCGGCCACCAACAAGGATCTGGGTCAACTGATGAAGGAGGGAAATTTCCGAGAGGATCTGTTCCACCGCATCAACGTCATCTCAATGAAGATTTCCCCGCTGCGGGAGCGCCGCGAGGACATCCTGCCCCTGGCCCTGCATTTTCTGAAGAAGTTCTGCGAGAAGGAGGACAAACCTCACCTGGGCCTGGATTCCGCAGCCGAAGAGTTCTTGGCCAGTTACCCCTGGCCGGGCAACGTTCGCGAGTTGGAAAACGCCGTGGAGCGCGCGGTGATACGAAGCCGGGGTGCCCACCTGAGGGTGGAGGACTTTCAGCTGGCCATGGAGGAGAAGGATCTTCCCTGCGTGACCGAAGGAACCGAGCAGGGCATGACCTTGGAGGAAGTGGAGAAGGCCTACATCCTGAGCGTACTGGAGAAAAACAACGGAAACAAGAAGCTCACCGCCGAGCAGCTGGGCATCGGCTACAATACCCTGTGGCGGAAGCTGAAGAAGTACAACCAGGCCTAAGGGAGCGATTTTTCATGTTTCAATCTGGAATCAACCACTATTCCTTTTTGGCATCGGTTGGAGTCGCCCCGGCTCCCAGTGGTGCCCGCACCGGCAAAACACCAATGTTTACAAGGCGCTGCGTATGGCGATCGGGGGCTTGGGTTTGGCACATGCATTGCAGTACTCCAGGGATGGCGGACAGGAGTATTGGAGGCAGTCATGGCTAAGAAAATCCTGATTTCAATGCTGACCCTGGCGTTTTTGGCGGCGGGCGCCCTGGCCCAGGAGCCGGATGAGGGATACTTCGAAGGCGACACCTATCCGGGCGAGGAGCAGGGATATTTCGTCGTCGAGGACGACGAGAGCGTCCCCGAAGAGTACCCGGCCGACATGCAGGGCGAGGTGGACGTCACTTATTTCTATGACAAGCTGTCGCCCTACGGTGAGTGGATCTGGACGCCGGAATACGGCTGGGTATGGCACCCGCTGGAGGTCTGGGAGGACTGGCGTCCGTACACCTACGGTCAGTGGGTGTATACCAACTACGGATGGACCTGGTCCTCGCACTTCGCCTGGGGATGGGCTCCCTTCCACTACGGGAGCTGGGCCCTGTTGGACTATATCGGCTGGGTGTGGGTGCCCGGCCGGGTCTGGGCGCCGGCCTGGGTGATGTGGCGCTATTCGGACGCCTACGTGGGCTGGGCGCCGATCCTGGCCGGGTACAGCTACTGGTACGGTTGGGCCTACTACCCGGTGTACTACTCGCATTGGTCGTTCATCGGCTGGAACCATTTCTGCGACCGGCATCCCCACCACCATTACGTCGCGCGCCGGGGCGTGCGGGACGCCTTCCGGCATACCTACTTCCCCCGGCGCTGCCGGGACAAGAGCGGCATTTCCTGTCATCGCGGGTTGTCCAAGGTGCAGGTGGGCAAGTACACCGGGGCGCCGATCAAGGTGCGTCAGGTTGAAAACCTGGCCCTCGCACCGGGGACGAGCAAGCCTCCCCGGAAGAAGTCCCTGGGCATGCAGGGAGACAAGCTGCGCATTTACCGGCCCAATCTGAAGAAGGCGACGGCCGGAGTGCATGCGTCTCCGCGCCCCCGGCGGATTCAGGGCCCGCGGGATCTCGGAGAGGTTCACAGCGCCCCCCGGCCGCGCGCTCCCGCCGGACAAGTCGCGCCGCGCAAGCCCGGCTTCGGGAAGGTTCCGCAGGCTCCGCAGGTGCTGGAGCGCCGCCGGCCTTCGCGGGGAAAGATCATCTACCCGCAGCAGCCCCGAATCCAGCGGCCGTCGATACCCAACGGGGCCATCAAGCATCCGGGTCCCAGGAGTCGTACGCCGGCTCCCGGCATGCACCGGACGACTCCGTCGACTCCCAGGGTGCGCTCAACTCCCAAGATGCGTGCCCCCTCCGCGCCCAAGCTGCGCTCCACACCCAAGAAATCCAGCTCGTCGTACAAGTCGGCGCCGAAGAGATCCTCTCACTCTTCATCTTCCCGCTCACGTTCCTCGGGGCGTTCTTCCGGCCGGTCCTCCGGCCGGTCCTCGCGGAGAAAGTGATCGCCAAAACAGCGCGGGCGGGCTATCGGGGCGGGATTGTCTGGTTGTCTGACCCGGATCGGCACCGCCTTGCTTTTTGCCCGAGTCTGGGGGATCTTTCGGCTGATGCCGCTGGTTCAATTCCCACCTGGCGATCCGGTACTGGTGGGCCGTCCGTTCGAGGGGGCCCTGTTCATAGAGATCGATCAACTGCTCGAGCACGGCTACTGTCCGGGCGGGTGGATGGACGTGGAGGTGGCCGACACGCGGCTGACCTGTCTGATCCACCAATCCCGGCCGTTTCTGGCCGGGATGGTGGAGCCCGGGCGCTTCTCCTGGGTGCCGCTCTCCGACGTGGTGCTGCGGGCCAACCGGCTGGAGGGCGCCATTTGCTCGGTGTACCGCTCGGATCCGGTGCGGGTGCTGCTGATGGCCACCCATTTCCGCAACCGTCCCGACCTGCAGGCCTCAACCCGTTATGTCGATTTGATTCACGTCCTGGACGTCCTGGCCGCTGACGGTCAGGACGCCGCCCTGGCCCTGGAGCGCTCCGGCCGGCGCACCTTGATGTTTTTGCGCAAGGGGTTGCCAGCCCGGCTGTACTTCGGCGACGAAAAGGACGATTCCCAGAAGGGCGACATCACCAGCCGTTTTTTGCTCTACGGGTTCGATCCCAAGTCCCCCGAGGGAAAGGTGGAAGTGTTCTCCAAGCTGACCATCGAGCCCGATCCCGACGCCGGGCGCTCCTTTGCCGCGTTGGTGGCGGAGGCCAAGGCGCCGCCGCTAATGAACGTGCTGGTATACCTCAACAAGCGGCTGGAGCTGCAGCGGCCGTTCATGCCTCCCTACATGGTCGTCGGCCGCGATCACAGCTGCGAGCTGATTCTGGGAGGCCTGAGCGTCAGCCGCCAGCACGCCAAGCTGAGCTGGTCGCGCGGACGGTTCATGATCGAGGATTTGGGTTCGGCCAACGGCACTACGGTCAACGGCAAGCGCATCCGGCGCACCATACTGGGCACCGGGGATCGCATCGGGCTGGGCATCTACGAAATCGAGATGGTGTCCCAGCGGGACCGTGACCTGAAGGCCACCATGATGCTGGCCACCGATGACATGGACATGAACCTGCACCTGGTGGGCGAGAACCAGTCGGTGCCCCTGAACCAGGAGGTCAATATCGGCAAGGGCCTGGGGGTCGACCTGGTAGCCCGGGGGCCGTTCGTGCGCCAGTACCACGCCCGCGTCCAGGTGGAGGGATCGGGGATCCACCACCTGATCTGCCCCGGCCACGCCACCGTGCGCCTCAACGGCACCAAGGTCAAGGGCGCCTACCTGCAGGAGGGGGACGAGATCGGGGTGGGGCGCTCCAAGTTCCGGGTGGTGTCGATCCCTGCGGAAAAGGCTACCTGATGTTGACTTGAAGCGGTATTGCGGGTAGTAATTGCAGTCCGTTTTTTATCCAAAAAGGAGAATTCCATGCGTTTCATGATGGCTGTAATCCTGGCATCTTCTCTGGTGTTTTTACTGCCGGCCTGCTCCAGCGACGACGGGAATGACTGCACCCCCCAACCGGAAATCTGCGACGGCGTGGACAACGACTGCGACGGGATCGTCGACGAGGACCTCAACACCGACGCCGACAACGACGGGCACTTTTCCGAGGACTCTTGCGGGTTTCCCCACGACGACTGCAATGACAACGACGCCGACGTCTATCCCGGCAAGGTGGAAACCTGCGACGGCAAGGACAACGACTGCGACGGCGACACCGACGAAAACTGCGCCTGCAACCCCGGCGACCAGCAGGACTGCGGCACCGACGAGGGCGAGTGCACCGCGGGGACCCAGGTGTGCCAGGCCAACGGCACCTGGGGCAACTGCAGCGGGCAGGGGCCCACCGAGGAGATCTGCGACGGCAAGGACAACGACTGCGACGGCACCACCGACAACCCCACCACCCCGCAGCCCTGCGAGTTGACCGAGGGGGTCTGCTCCGGCGTCACCCGCACCGCCTGCGAGGCCTGCGACTACGGGCAGTATTACGAGGAGACCGAGGCCGCCTGCGACCAGCTGGACAACGACTGCGACGGACTCACCGACGAGGAGCTGTCCAACGACACCCACGAGCCCAACGGAAACTGCGGCCAGGGAGTTCTCGACGATCTTCCCGAAACCGAAAACTCCAGCGACTTCGTCGTCGTCGAAGGAACCCTGGACCTGTGGAACAACGACCAGCCGCAGGACGACGTCGACTGGTACAAGGTCTTCCTGGACGAGGCCGATCATATAATCGAATGCGGCCTCTCCGGACCGAACCAGTGCTTCGATTTCGTCATGCGCCTGGAGCTTCCCGCCGGGGCGGATCACACCCAGTGGGAGATGTGCGTGGTGTCCCCCTCCTGCGCCGACTTCGGAGATCCGAACTACACCTTCTGCACCGAGGAGGCCGAATGGCAGCAGGTCTCCAACAGCTACCACATGACCCTGCGCTGGGACGGCTACTGCGGCGAGGACGACGGCGGCGACTTCTACCTGGTGGTTCGCGCCGCATCGGGCCAGCACGTCAACAACTGCCAGCCCTACAAGCTCTACCTGCAGTACTGGTACGTCGGCACCAGTGCGTGCCCCTAGTCAATGAACGTCCAGCCCGTGCAGCATCAATAGCAGGTGCTCGAGGGTCTTTTCGATCTCGGCCAGGTACTCGCCGACGGCCTTGACGCTGCCGGGGAGGGCGAAGACCAGCATCCGGCCGGACACCCCGGCCACCGAGCGGCTCAGGAGCGCGTTGGGCTTTTCGGCGCCGTACTTTACCCGGATGGCCTCCATGATGCCGGGGATGGTTTTCTCGCAGAAGGAGGTGACCACTTCCGGGGTGATGTCCCGCGGGCCCACGCCGGTGCCGCCGGTGGTGAAGACGACGTCGACGCCGTCGTTCTTGGCGGCGGACAGCTCTGCCAGGAGCCGATCCGCGTCATCGGGAAGGACTGACTTCTGAATGTCGGTCTGGATGTTTTTCGACTCCGCGAATTCCCCGACAAGCTTTTCGATCCTCGGGCCGCTTCTGTCGGTATACTCGCCGCGGTGGGCGCGGTCACTCAGGGTGATCAGCCGGAACTTCCAGATGCGGGGGAAGTAATCCACCCGGTCGCCGGGCCGGATGGTGCCCGGCCGCAGAACCCGGCAGAAGATGCCTTCCTTGGGCATCACGCACTTGCCCACCTCACGGTAGACCGCGCAGTTGTCCCCGTGGCACTTCTTGCCGATCTGGGTGAGTTCAAGCTCCACGTCCCCTATGCGGAAGCGATCCAGGAGCCTCACGGTTGAAAGATCGATCCCCCGGGTAGTGATGTTTTCGGCGAAGGCCCCAGGCGGGAAGCTGCTTTTCGTTTTCTCACAGAAGCGGTCGATGCTCTCCTGGGCCAAAAGGCTGATCTGGCGGTGCCAGGGGCCCGCGTGGGCATCGCCGGCAATTCCCTGATCATCGATTTCAACCGCTTCCACCGGCTCCTTGATGGTTCCCTTCCGGGTGGAAATGTTCACCGAAACGATCTGAGCTTCATTCGACATCGTGCTTCTCCTTGCTCAGCAGGCGGATGTCGCCGATTTGCATGTTCTTGTCAACCGCCTTGCACATGTCGTAGACGGTCAGCAGGGCGACGGCTACCGCGGTGAGCGCCTCCATCTCCACGCCGGTTCTTCCGTGGCAGCGCACTTCGCTCTCGGCGGCCACCCCGTCTTTTTCGAGTTTGAGCTCAATGCCGATCTTGTCGATGACCAGCGGATGGCACAGGGGTATCAGCTGTGGGGTCTGCTTGGCCGCCTGGATGCCGGCCAGCTGGGCGGTGCCCAGAACGTCGCCCTTCCTCATCTGGTTTTGGCCGATTTGATCGACGGTATCCTTCGAAAGGCCGATGCGGCCGGCGGCCCTGGCAATCCGCAGTTGCGGAGTCTTGCCCCCGACGTCGACCATTTTGGCGCGGCCCTGGTCGTCTACGTGGGTCAGCTTGCCCATTTCACCCTCCCACGGCCCGGATCCAGTTACGCGAGCAGGGGCCGCCCGCCTCGGGCTTCTGCTGAATGGCGCGAAGCAGTGCTTCCTTGGCCCCCAGTTCCCGGACGCTGAACCCGAGGTCGGAAAACAAGCAGGGGCGCACCTGGCCGTTGGCCGACAGCCGGATGCGGTTGCAGCGCGGGCAGTCGCCCCCCATGCCCCCCACGACCACGGAGAACTTCCCCGAGGCCGAGTCCATTTTCTTGATGAAGCGCACCTCCAGCCCCCGGTCGCGGCCGAACTGAGCGACCTCGCGGGCGTCGGGCTCGTCAACGGACTTCGATACCACGCAGTTGAGCTTGATGGGCAGCAGTCCGGCCTTTTCGGCCGCATCGATCCCGGCCAGAACCTCCTTCACGTCGCCTCCGCGGGTGATCTCGGCGAAGCGCTCCGGGCGCAGGGTGTCCAGGCTTATGTTGACCCGCATCAAGCCCGCGTCGGCCAGCTCCTGAGCGAATTCAGCAAGCAGTGTCCCGTTGGTGCTCATGGCCAGGTCTTTCACGCCGGGGATGGCTTTCAGCATGCCTACCAGCGCGGGCACGCCGCGGCGCACGAGGGGCTCCCCGCCGGTGAGGCGGATCTTGAAGACGCCCAGTTCGACCGCCGTCCGGGCCACCCCGGTGATTTCCTCGAAGCTCAAGATATCGCCGTGGGACAGCAGCGGGACGCCTTCTGCGGGCATGCAGTAGACGCAGCGCAGGTTGCAGCGGTCGGTGACCGAAATGCGCAGGTAGGTTATTTCACGCCCGTACCGGTCTTTCATCTGAATATCCTGGGCAGGGGCGAGAATACCACCTCGTCCCCGGCCTTCAGTTTGGCGGCGCCGATGGGTGCCTGGAAGAAGCCGTCGGCCGACAGGACTGCGGACAGGTGGGCCGAGCCGTGGAACTCCACCGCCGAGATTGTTCCGTCATTGTCCAGGCGGGCGGGCACGAACTCGAGCCTGTCAATCCGGCGGCGGGAGAAATCCCGGTTGAGCCGCAGCCGGATCTCCCTGACCGGCGGCTGCGCTCCGGTCATGCGCGCCACCGCCCGGAGCACGAAGAGATGGAACATCAAGTAGGCCGATACCGGGTTCCCGGGGAGCCCGAAAGCACATTTCTCGCCCGACCACGAAAAGACCGTCGGCTTTCCGGGCTTCACCGCCAGGCGGGAAAAGCGTATCTGTAGACCGGCATCGCTCAACGAGTCGAGGACAAAGTCGAATTCTCCCACCGACACTCCCCCGGAGAGCACCAGGATGTCGGTTTCCTCCAGGGCCGCGTGGATGCCGCGATGGGTGGCTTCCTCGTCGTCGCGAAGCACGCACTGGCCGGTCACCGGCAATTCGTGCTGGCTGGCGAGGGCTGCCAGCATGGGGCCGTTGGAGTTCATGATCTTGCCCGGGCCGATCTGGCCCGGATCGTCCATGATTTCGTCACCGGTCGAGATGATGCTCAGGCGAGGCTGGCGTGCTACTTCGACCTCGGTGATGCCGGAGGAAACCAGGTTGGCGATCTCCAGGGCGCCCAGGCGGGCTCCCGCCTTCAGGATCACGTCTCCGGTTTTCAAGTCTTCGCCCTGCTTGCATACGTGGGACGGACCGCCGTGCTTGTGAACCCTTACCCGGTCATTGTCTTCTTCGGTTTGCTCCTGCATGATCACCCGGCCGGTCCCCGCGGGCACGGCCGCGCCGGTCATGACCTTGACGGTGGTGCCTTCGACCAGCTTCCGGGTTCCCGGTTTGCCGGCCCGGATCTTCTCGATCAGTCGGTACTCGTCCCGTTCGTCTCCCGCCAAAACGGCGTAGCCGTCCATGGCCGATTTGTCGAAAGGAGGCAGATCCAGCCGGGATTTCTGATCGGCGTGCAGCACTCTCCCTTGAGCTTCCGGCACCGGCAGGGTTTCGGTCGGCGGCCGGAATCCATCCAGAGTCTCGTCGAGCAGGGAAAACGCCTCTTGCAGGGCGATCATGGGAGCGTTCTTATCCATGTTCGGTTTCCTTGCCGAGCAATTCACAGAAACGTGAGTCGGCGTACCGGGCCACGTCCCGGTTCAAGTTGTGGTAGGCTTTCAGCAGACGTTGCCCGTCCCGCGACAGCTCGGAGCGTCCCCCGCCCACGCCCCCCGGATGTTTCACCACCAGCCGTTTCTTGAGATGGGTCTCGGCGCCCTTGATCAGGTTCCAGGCGTGCCGGTAGCTCATCCCGGTTTCCCGCGCGGATCTCCGCAGCGTGCCGTAGCGGTCGACGTTCTCCAGAAGACGCGCGAGCCCGGCGCCGAAGGCATGCCGCTTGCCGGTCGTGAACCAGACCTTGGTGCGCACGTGCATGGGCATTGGCTTCTCCCGCCCGATCGATATGAACGGATGTGCATATCGGGCACCAGAGAAGATAGTGGCGACCCGGGGGGTTGTCAATGGTCTTCTTTGAATCCGATGGCTTATAACCTATAATCGGGTTGATCCCATGAAACATCTGATTTACCCATTCCTGGCGGTTGTTTTGATTCTGTCAGGGTGCAGCAGCGGCGACGAATGCCAGGATGACACCGACTGTCCGGGATCCCAGGTGTGCCGGGAGGGCAAGTGCCAGCCGCGCGAGACCGACGGCGGGCTGGACGGCGGCGGCGATAAATGCGTCCCGCACTCTCCGGCACCGGGCGAACTGCTGATAAACGAGATCCTGGCCGATCCGCCGGGAAGCGCCTCCTCCGACCTGGAAGGCGACGCCAACGGGGACGGGACCCGCAGCGCCGCCGGGGACGAGTTCGTTGAAATCGGCAGCCTGGCTGACTGCACGCTCGTGCTCGACGGCGTCACGGTGGCGGACAGCCAGGAGGACAAGTTCACCTTTCCCGACGACGCGCGGCTGGAGCCCGGGAAGGTTGTAGTGATTTTCGGGGGAGGATCGCCCCTGGGTGATTTCGGGGGTGCCCAGGTGTTTGTAGCCTCGGGCCTGGCGCTTAACAACGACGGCGACACGGTGGAGATCAAAAGTCCGGAAGGCACCCGGCTGGAGTTGGAGACCTACGCCGCCGAGGGCGGAGACGACCAGTCCCTCACCCGTTTCGTGGATCTGGATGCGGATACCAGCCTGGTCAAACACACCCAAATACCCGCTGCCCAGGGGGCGAGATTCTCGCCCGGGACCCGCATCGACCGGACTTCCTTCTAGCCGTAACCAGGCCAAACTACCGATAAGTATTGTTTTTTAAGTTCTTGACAGCCGGTATGCAGATCCAAATAATAGGTAGCTTTAATTGCGGGGATCATGGTGTTTTTTCAGCTTTGCCCGCCCCGCAAATTCTGCCCGGAAGGGAGGCGGTCCGTTAATGCCTGGAGTGAAGGTTCGAGAAGGTGAATCCTTCGAAAGCGCGCTGAAGCGTTTCAAGAAGCAGTGCGAAAAAGCGGGGATCCTGTCCGAAATCCGCAAAAGGGAACATTACGAAAAACCCAGCGTCAGGAAGAAGAAGAAAGCGCTCGCGGCGAAGAAGCGTGCATTGAAAAAGATGCGCAAGGGGGGCTGAGTACGCGGGGACCCTTCCGGTGCCCGGGTGAATAGCGCCGGCAGTGCCGGGAGCCGGAAGGCGTGATGTTTGCTTCTAGCCGGAGGAACGGTTGACCCCAGCCGCAAGAGATGAAGCGGTAGAAACCATTCGCCAGCGCATCGACATCGTAGAACTGGTTAGCCGCTACGTGAAGCTGAAGAAGGTCGGCTCCAATTACACGGGCTTGTGTCCGTTCCACGCCGAGAAGGCGCCCTCCTTCACCGTCAGCCCCCGCAAGGGGTTCTTCCACTGTTTCGGGTGCAAGGCCTCCGGAGACGTCTTTTCGTTCCTGATGAAAATCGAGGGTAAGGATTTCCCCGAAGTGCTTCAGGAACTGGCCGACCGGGCCGGGGTTGAGTTGCCCCAACGCCGGCCGGCGGATATCCGCGGGCGCGAGGAAGGCCGGCGTCAGCTCGAGATCAACCAGGTGGCCGCCGACTACTACCACCGGCAGCTGCTGGACCCGGGGGTGGGAAGGCGGGCCCGTGACTATCTGAAGCAAAGGGGCCTGGGGGAGGATTTCGTCCGGCGTTTCGTGTTGGGGTACGCCCCCGGAGGCTGGCAGGGGCTCTGCGATCACCTGCAGCACGAGAAGGCTTCCCTGGAAGATGCTGCCGCCCTGGGGCTCCTGGGGAAGGGCAGCCGCGGGTTCTACGACATCTTCCGCGACCGGCTGATTTTTCCCATCGTGGGTCTGGACGGCAAAGTGCGCGGGTTCGGCGCGCGCATTCTGGATTCCAAGGAAGAGGGGCCGAAGTACATCAACTCGCGACAGAGCCGGGTCTTCGACAAGAGCGAGATTCTCTACGGCCTGCAGCCGGCGCGGGCGGCAATCCAGAGCGGCGGCGAGGCGGTGCTGGTGGAGGGCTACTTCGACGTGCTCACGCCCGCAGCCGCCGGTGTCGAGAAGGTCATCGCCACCTGCGGCACCGCGCTGACCGAGAACCATGCGCGCATCCTGCGGCGGTTCTGCGAGAAGGTGATCACGGTTTTCGACGCGGACGAGGCCGGCCTGGCCGCCTCCTACCGGTCCGCCCGGATCATGCTGGAGCAGGACCTCTCTCCGTATATGGTCACCCTGCCGGCGGGCGAGGACCCCGATTCATTCGTTCGCGGCGAGGGCGGCGATGCTTTCTCGCGGTTGATTGCGGGCGCCAGGCCGACCATAGAGGTTCTGGCCGAAACCGCCTTCCGGGAGGCGGGAGACGACGTGGAGGCCCGCACCCGGGCGCTGAAGAAGCTGTTGCCCCTGCTTTCGGCCTGCCGTGACCGGCTCAGGCTGGGCAATTACACGCACATGCTGGCCGACCGCTTTTCAGTGGGCGAAGACTACATCCGCCAGGCGGTGCAACAGTCCCGGCGCCGGGAAGGCGACCGCCATACCGGCGGGCCGGCGGGAGCGGCCCGGTCATCCGCCCCCGCGGCTGCCCGCCCGGACGAAGAGACCCTGGCAGTGCTGTTGCATTTGTTCCCTCACCTGGCCGGCCGGGCGGCGGAAGCCGGGGTGGTGGAGTACATGGCCGCAGAGCCTTTGCGCCGACTCGTTCGTCAAATGATCGACGCCGGCCCCGGCGGGGCCGATCGATCCTGGTTTGACGGCATAGAAGAGCAGGAGTTGAAGAACCGCCTGATAGGCATGTCGATGATCGACGACGCGTATCCGGAGGACAAGGCGGAGTATTTGCTGCGGGAGTGCGCGAACAAGATCCGCCGCCGTCACCTCAAAAACGAACAGCGTCGCCTGACCGAAGGCATCCAGCGGGCGGAGAGGGATGGAAATGAGCAGGAGATCCAGAAGTTGCAGAAGGACAAGATCCAGCTGGATCGGGAATTGAGAGCGCTGGAGGCGGCATCGTGAGTCCCACTCTCGGAGGCCTGTTGACCGGACTGCGCAACAGGCTGTTTAGCGAGGGGAATATGGCGAAAAAGAAAGCCCGTAAGAAAAAAGTGTCTTCCAAAGTGGCCCGCAAGAAGAAAGCCAAGACCAGATCAAAGCCAAGGCCCAAGCCCAGGGCAAAGGCCACCCGGAAGAAGAAGGATCTGCCCAAGGCGCGCAAGAAGACCAAGCCGCGGGCTCCGCGGCAGAAGATGCAGAAGCCCAAGGTGACCTCGCGAAAGGTCTCGGCCAAGAAGATGCGTCAGTTCCGCGTCACCGCGGGTATCTCCATGGCCAAGGCTTCCAGGAAGAAGAAGACGAAGAGCCGGATGTCCCGGCCGCGGGTGTCATCGGTTTCCAAGCCCAAGCGGGTGCGTCTGTACTCCAAGCCATTCATGCGGGTACACGACCAGCAGATCGTCGGACAGGCGGAAGACGCGTTGCCGGACACCTTCTTTTCGGACGCCCGCGACCGCAAGGAGCTGCAGGAACTGCTGCTCAAGGGCAAGGACAAGGGCTTCGTCACCTTCCAGGAAATGAACGAGAGCCTGCCGGACGACATGGTTTCGTCCGATCAGCTGGATGACCTGGTTTCCTTCCTGGGGGATTCGGATATCGACGTGGTGGACGATCCCCAGGGGACTCCGGCGCAGAAGAAGTACAGCTCGTCGGAGACCGAGCGGGAGGAAGTTTTCCGGCCGGACACCGGTGGGCCCAAGACCAACGATCCGGTGCGCATGTACCTGAGGAAAATGGGCTCGGTTTCGTTGCTCACCCGCGAGGGCGAAGTGGAGATCGCCAAGCGCATCGAGGAAGGCGAGAAGGAAGTCATGCGGGTAGTGATCGAATCGCCCCTGGCCATGCGCGAGATTCAGGACCTGGCCGAGAAGCTGCGCCGGAGCAAGATCCGCATCCGGGACGTGCTGCGGGATTACGACGAGGACATGGCCGAGCAGGACGAGGAGCGGGCCACCGCCCGGGTGGTGGGCCAGATCGACAAGATCCGCAAGCTGCAACTGGACAACGAGAAGATCGAGACGATGCTCAAATCGGGCCGGCGTCTTTCCGAGGCCCGGCGTTCGGGCTTTCGCGGTGATATCGAGACCAACCGGGAGAAGATGCTGGGTACCCTGGAGGAGATCCGCCTGGTCAAGCACCAGATGGACAACATCGTGTCCCGTTTCAAGAATCTCATCCGTCAGGTGGAGCGCGCCGAGGAGGATATCGCCGCCTGCGAGCGCCGCACCGGCATGGCTATGAAGGACCTGCGCCGGACCATCCGGGAGGTGCGATCTTCGCGGGAGAAGGAGTTGCGTATCTCCCGCAAGCTGGGCATCCGCAAGGAAGAATTCGCCGAGATGGACCGCCTGATCCGCTCGGCAGTCCGCAAACGGCAGCGCGTGGAGCAGGAGGCGGGCATGACCGTCGACCAGCTCCGGCGAACCTACCGGGCCATCTACGAGGGTGAAAAGAAGGCCGAGCGGGCCAAGAGCGAGCTGGTCGAGGCCAACCTGCGCCTGGTGGTCTCGATCGCCAAGAAGTACACCAACCGCGGCCTGCAGTTCCTCGATCTGATCCAGGAGGGCAACATCGGCCTGATGAAGGCGGTGGACAAGTTCGAATACCGCCGGGGCTACAAGTTCTCCACCTACGCCACCTGGTGGATCCGCCAGGCCATCACCCGGGCCATCGCCGACCAGGCCCGCACCATCCGCATTCCGGTCCACATGATCGAGACCATCAACAAGCTGATCCGTACATCCCGCTACCTGGTCCAGGAGATCGGCCGGGAGCCTACTCCGGAGGAGATCGCTGAGAAGATGGAGCTGCCGCTGGAGAAGGTGCGCAAGGTCCTAAAGATTGCCAAGGAGCCCATTTCACTGGAAACTCCCATCGGGGAAGAGGAAGACAGCCACCTGGGAGATTTCATCGAGGACAAGGCAGTGACCTCGCCCTCGGATGCGGTGATGAATCTGAACCTCTCCGAGCAGACCCGGCGGGTGCTGGCCACCCTCTCCCCCCGGGAGGAGAAAGTTCTGCGAATGCGTTTCGGTATCGGGGAGAAATCCGACCATACCCTGGAGGAAGTCGGGCAGGATTTCGAGGTGACCCGGGAGCGGATCCGTCAAATCGAGGCCAAGGCGCTGCGCAAGCTCCGGCACCCCTCCCGCTCGAAGCGCCTGAAATCATTTGTAGATGGCGAGTAGTCTTGGGCCCATAGCTCAGCGGCCAGAGCCGCCGGCTCATAACCGGTTGGTCCCAGGTTCGAATCCTGGTGGGCCCATCTTTTTTATTGACACTCTGGGGGATGAAGGATAGCGTCACCGCATGCTGGGCCTGGGAATAATGAAAAGTCCAGGGTTCCTTGATACTAAGTGGGGCGCCGGTAGAAAGCGGAAGCCCCAGTGAGGTAAAAAAATGCGTCCGGACACCCCCGGGCGCATTTTTTTATGGTGGGGGTTTTGGTTCGGGAGGCAAAAGCAGTGACACCCCTGCGGACGTTGAAGGCACTGGTTAGTTTACAGGAAATCGACATACGTATCCGTGAGCTGGAAAAAGACCGCCAGCAGATTCCCTCAAGACTGAAAGAGATCGATGCTGCACTGGGGGGCAGGGAATCCGAGCTGGCCACGGAGCGCGATCAACTCGACGAGGCCGAGATGTCCCGTCGGTTGCTGGAGGGCGATCTCAAGGCGGAGAAAGAGAAGATCAAGAAGTGGGAGGCACGCCTTACCGAGATCCGCAGCAACCGCGACTACCAGGCGCTCTCCCGCGAGATCGAGGCGGCCCGTAAGGCCAACCTGGGCATCGAAGACGAGATTTTGAAGAAAATGCAGGAGATCGAGGATCTCAAGACCAGCATCTCGCAGAAAGAGCAGGATCTGGCCGGATTGAGTGAGGGGCTCTCGTCCGAGCGCAGCGAGCTGGAGGAAAAGCTCCGTTCGATCAACGACAAGATTGCCAAAGAAGACGAGTTGCGTACCAAGGCCAAACAGGCCGTGGAAGACCGCTGGCTCCGACAATACGATACCATCCGCAAGCGGCGCGACGGGGTGGCGGTGGTCGCGGTTCTCGACGAGCACTGCCAGGGGTGCCACATGGGCATTCCTCCCCAGCTGTACAACATAGTTCTCAAGGGCGAAGGAATAGAGACCTGCCCCTACTGCCATCGCATTTTCTACTACAAGCAGGCCCTGGACGAACTGGGCGAGGATTTTCTGCAAAGCGACAATGGCTAGCGCGCGCGAGGCGAGAGAGTTGGTGCTGTATACCGACGGAGCTTCGCGGGGCAATCCCGGCCCCGCGGGCGCCGGCGCCATGATCACCGACGCAGAGGGCGCTACGTTGGCCGAAAAGGCGGTCTATCTGGGCGAGACCACCAACAATCAGGCCGAGTATCAGGCGCTGCTCATCGGCCTGGAAGAGGCCGTAAAGCTGGCCCCGGCCCGGCTGACCATCCGCATGGATTCGGAGTTGATCGTCAAGCAGCTCAACGGCGAGTACCGGGTGCGCAACCGTGACCTGATGCCCCTCCATAGCCGTGCCCGGGAGTTGATAGGACAACTGGCAGCTGTAGAAGTGGTGCACGTTCCCCGGGAAGAAAACATTGATGCCGATCGCCTGGCCAACCAGGCCATCGATAACCGGAGTTGACATGCAAGCGTCTCAATGGGTCGAAAAAATCGGCAAGAACTTCGAGCCAAAACCCCAGTACCTGATACCCATTCTGCAGTTCATTCAGAGCGACGCGGGGTATCTGTCTCCGGAGGCCATGGAGGCCGCCGCCCGTTTCCTGCGCATCTCGGAAAGCAAGGTGTACGGGGTGGCCAGCTTCTACGCGCAGTTTTACTTCGAGCCCCGGGGCAAGAATACTCTGACAATCTGCCGGGGTACGGCCTGCCACGTGCGAGGCAGCGCCCGGCTGTTGCAGGAGATGGAGGGCGCGCTGGGGGTCAAGCCGGGCGAGGCCACCGAGGACATGAGCTTCAGCCTGGAGACGGTCGCCTGTTTCGGCGCGTGCGCCCTGGCGCCGGTCGTGGTGATTAACGACCAGGTACATCGGCAGCAGACAGCAACGTCGCTGAAAAAGATGGTCGGGGACATACGTGCCCGGACAACCAAGAGCAAACCGGGCAAGACCCGGTCTGCCCGTGCCAAGAAGTCGCGTCGTAAAAAGTAGCGTTGCCCAGGGAGAAGCCCAGCATGATCAAATTGACCAACCCGGAAGACCTGAAGAAACGCCAGGAAGAACTGAAGAGCGCCTGGGATCCAAAACGCCGCCGCATTTTTGTTTGCATGGGAACCGGCTGCAAGGCCTGCGGCGGCCAGGAGGTTTTAGACAGCCTGGCGGAGAATCTCAAGAAACGGCGTATGGCCAAGGACGTCGATGTGATCAAGACCGGCTGCCATGGATTTTGCGAGAACGGCACCCTGTTGGCGGTCAAGCCGGATGGGGTTTTGTACACCAAGGTGGAAGCCGGGGATATTCCCGCGATTGTCGACAAGACCGTCAAGAAGGGCCAGCCGGTCAAAAAGAAGCTGTACCAGACCCGCCCTACGGGGCGGGAGAAGCAAGGCCAGTCCATCCCGCAGGAGGAGGACATTCCCTTCTACAAGAACCAGATGCGAGTGGTGCTGGGGCTCAACGGCCGCATCGATCCGACCAAAATCGATCACTATCTGGTTCATGACGGCTACTCGGCGCTGGCCAAGGTTCTCTTCGACATGAAACCGGACAAGGTCGTGGAAGAGGTGGCCGACTCCGGCTTGCGTGGCCGCGGCGGTGGGGGGTTCCCCACCGGCATGAAATGGAAGTTCTGCCGGGCGGCCAAGGGGGACCAGAAGTACATAATCTGCAATGCGGACGAGGGTGACCCGGGCGCCTTCATGGACCGGTCGATTCTGGAGGGCAACCCGCACGCCGTTCTGGAAGGCATGTGCATCGGCGCTTACGCCATCGGGGCCAGCACGGGCTACATTTACATCCGCGCCGAGTACCCGCTGGCCATCGAGCGCCTGAAGATCGCTATCGGGCAGATGCGGGAAATGGGCCTCCTGGGCGAGAACATCCTGGGATCGGGATTTTCGTTCGACGTACTCATCAAGGAGGGGGCCGGGGCCTTCGTGTGCGGCGAGGAAACCGCGTTGATTGCCAGCATCGAGGGTAACCGGGGCATGCCGCGACCGCGGCCTCCCTTTCCGGCCAACGAGGGGTTGTTCGGCAAGCCCACCAACATAAACAACGTGGAGACCTGGGCCAACGTGCCCCTGATCATCCGGCGGGGGGCCAAGTGGTTCTCGGGCCTGGGCACCGAGAAAAGCAAGGGGACCAAGATCTTTTCGCTGGTGGGAAAGGTCAACAACACCGGACTGGTCGAAGTGCCCATGGGCATGACGCTCAGGGAGCTGGTCGACGATATCGGCGGGGGCGTCATGGGTGGCGGCAAGCTGAAGGCCGTTCAGACCGGCGGTCCCTCGGGCGGCTGCCTGCCCACCCGGTTGATGGACCTGCCCATCGACTACGACCACCTGGCCAAGGCGGGTTCGATCATGGGCTCGGGCGGGCTGGTGGTCATGGACGAGGCCACCTGCATGGTGGACCTGGCCCGCTATTTTCTTACCTTCACCCAGAGCGAATCCTGCGGCAAATGCACTCCCTGCCGGCTGGGAACCAAGGAGATGCTCAGCATCCTGGAGCGCATCTGCGCCGGCGACGGCCGCCACGGAGACATCGAGCTTCTCGAGAGCCTCGGCAAAGCCGTTAAGGCCGCCTCCCTGTGCGGGTTGGGTCAGACCGCTCCGAACCCGGTTCTGACCACCATCAAGTATTTCCGCGAGGAGTATGAGGAGCACATCTACAAGAAGCACTGCCGCGCGGCGGTGTGCAAGGGCCTGGTCGACGCCCCCTGCCATCACACCTGCCCGGCCGGAGTGGAGGCCCACAAGTATGTCCGGGCAATCAGCCGCGGCAAGTTCGACGATGCCTATCTCGTTGTGCGCGAGCGAATGCCGCTGCCCTCCGTATGCGGATTGGTGTGCTTCCACCCCTGCGAGACCCGCTGCCGGAGGGGTTCGCTGGACGAGCCCATCGCCATCCGCGCCCTGAAGGGAGCGGCGGTTCGTTACGGCGCCCGCGCCGAGGCCAAAACCGGCAAGCCGGCCAAAGCCAGCGGCAAGAAAGTAGCCGTGGTCGGCTCCGGCCCCGCCGGTCTCACCGCGGCCTACTACCTGTCCAAGCTATGCGGTCACAAGGTGACCGTCTTCGAGGCGCTGCCCAAGCTCGGCGGCATGCTGCGTGTGGGCATTCCCCGTTACCGCCTGCCGGAGAAGGATCTGGAGCGCGACATCAACATCGTTCGAAAGGCCGGCGTAGTATTCAAGACCCGGGCCAGAATCGGGTCGGTGGCCGCATTGAAGAAGAAGGGCTTCGACGCCGTGTTCCTGTCTTTGGGCGCCCACGAGGGATTCAACCTGGGCGTTGACGGGGACGGATCCAAGGGCGTCATGGACTGCGTGGAGTTTCTGCGCAATGTCTCCTCGGGCAAGAAGGTGAAGGTCGGCAAGCGCGTGGCGGTGGTGGGCGGCGGAAACTCCGCGATCGACACGGCGCGTACATCGCGCCGCCTGGGCGCCGAGGCGACCATCCTGTACCGGCGTTCGCGCGAGGAAATGCCCGCCGACGATCAGGAAATCCTCGATGCCCTGGAGGAGGGGGTGAAGCTCGAGGTCCTGACCCTGCCGGTCAAGATCCGGTCGGGGAAGAAGGGGCTGAAGGTCACCTGCCAGCGCATGGAACTGGGCGAAATGGACTCCAGCGGCCGGCGCCGGCCGGTGCCGGTTGAAGGCAGCGAGTACACCCAGGAGTTTGACAGCGTGCTGGCCGCAATCGGTCAGCAGCCGGAGATTCCCGGGAAAATGGGTGTGGAGGTGAGCCGCCGGCAGCGGATCGGCGTGGATGAGCTGACCCTGCAGACTTCGGTTGACGGCGTCTTCGCGGGCGGCGACGTGGTCACCGGACCGGCTTCGGTGGTGGAGGCCATCGCCCACGGCCGTCTGGCTGCGGAGGCGATCGATAGGTACCTGGGCGGAAGCGGCGAGATCGGGGAGAAACTGGCCCCTGAGGAGGATTTATCCAAGCTGCCGCCGCTCTCGGCGGAGACCAAGGCCCGTCTGCGGCCCGAGATGCCCCACCGGCCGCCCAAAAGCCGGGCCGGGACATTTCAACAGGTGGAACTGGGATACTCCCGCGAGGCGGCCATCAAGGAAGCCAGCCGCTGCTTGCGGTGCGATCTGGAGGATTGAGCTCATGGCCGACGTGACATTGACCATCGACGGTAAAGAGGTGCAGGTGGCCCCCGGCACCACTATTCTCAAGGCGGCCGGCAAGGCGGGCGTGCGCATTCCCACGCTCTGCTACCACCCGGACCTGGAGCCCTACGGCGGCTGCCGACTGTGCATCGTGAAGGTCGAGGGCATGCGCGGCATGCCTCCGGCCTGCATCACCCAGGTGGCCGAAGGCATGCAAGTCACCACCGAGGACGAGGAAATCCTGGAAACCAGAAAGATGGTGGTGCGATTACTGCTCGCAGATCACCCGTCTGACTGCCTCAGTTGCCGCGCCAACCAGGACTGCGAGCTGCAGAAACTGGCCCGCGAGCTGGGAGTGCGTGAGCACGGCATGATACCCATCGAGCGCGAGGGCACCATCGACGAATCCAATCCGGTGTTTATCCGCGATATGAACCGTTGTGTTCTGTGCGCCCGGTGCGTCAAGGCCTGCGACGAAATCCTGGGCCTGCACGCCATCGATTTCATACGCCGCGGACACCAGACCGAGGTGGGGCCCTTCCTGGGCGGAGACATCTTGAAGAGCATTTGCGAATCCTGCGGCGAGTGCGTGGTTCACTGTCCCACCGGCGCCCTGTACTTCCGCGACGTCCCCCCGCCGGTGGAGCGGGAGGTCAAGGTCGTCTGCCCATACTGCGGCACCGGCTGCGGCATCCTCCTGGGGGTGAGGAGAGACAAGGTGGTTTCCGCCCGGGGCGACCGGCAGAACCCCGTGAACCGCGCAAACCTGTGCGTCAAGGGCCGCTTCGGCTCCTACCAGTTCATAAACGACGAAAAGCGGCTGACCGCCCCGCTGGTCAGAAAAGACGGCGAGCTGGTCGAATCCACCTGGGACGAGGCCCTGGATCTGGTGTCGAAGAAGTTCGGCGAATACAAGGGCGACGCCTTCGCGGCCTTTTCATCCGCGAAAGTAGCCAACGAAGACAATTACCTGCTCCAGAAGCTGACCCGGGCGGCGCAGAGGTCTAACAACGTAGACCACTGCGCACGGCTCTGACACAGCTCCACGGTCGCCGGTCTGGCGGCCGCATTCGGCAGCGGGGCGATGACCAACTCGATCGAGTGCTTTTCCAAGGCCGAGGTCATACTGATTATCGGGACCAACACCACCGAGAACCACCCGGTGATCGCCAACCGGATCCGTCGCGCGGTCAATCGCGGCACCCGGCTCCTGGTGTGCGATCCCCGCGAAATATCCCTGACGCGCCAGGCCAGCCTGTGGTGCCGGCACAAGCCCGGGACCGACGTGGCCCTGATCAACGGGATGATGCACGTGATCATCAGGGAAGGCCTGGCCGACATGGACTTTGTTCAGAAGCGCACCGAAGGCTACGAGGAGCTGCGCTCGGCCGTCGCCAAGTACACCCCCGAGATTGTCTCCGAGATCACCGGCGTGTCGGCAGACGACATCGTCCAGGCGGCGCGCATCTACGCCTCGGGAAAACCGGCGTCGATAGCCTACGCCATGGGCATCACCCAGCACACCACCGGCACCGACAACGTGAAGTCCCTGGCCAACCTGGCCATGCTGTGCGGCAACATGGGAGTCGAAGGCGGCGGTGTGAACCCCCTGCGGGGCCAGAACAACGTCCAGGGCGCCTGCGACGTGGGCGCGCTGCCCAACGTCTACCCGGGCTACCAGAAGGTCGTCGACCCCGCGGTCCGGGACAAGTTCGAGAAGGCCTGGGACATCAAGCTTTCGCCCAAGAACGGGTTGACCGTCACCGAGATGCTGGACGGCGCCGAGCAGGGCAAGGTGAAGGTCCTCTACATCATGGGCGAGAACCCCCGGCTGTCCGATCCCGACTCCAAGCACGTGAAGAAGGCCCTGGAAGCCTGCGAGTTTCTGGTGGTGCAGGATATTTTCCTGACCGAGACCGCCGAGCTGGCCGACGTGGTCTTGCCGGCCACCAGCTACGCCGAGCGCGAAGGCACCTACACCAACACCGAGCGCCGGGTCCAGCTTTCGCACAAGGTCATCGACCCGCTGCCCGGCGTCAAGCCCGACTGGGAGATCATCTGCGAGATCTCCAACCGCCTGGGTTTCCCCATGCGCTACGATTCGGTCTCGGCGATCACGGATGAGATCGCCAAGGTGACCCCCCAGTACGGAGGCATCACCTACGAGAGGCTGCAGGCCGGCGAGCAGCTCTGCTGGCCCTGCCCGCTTCCCAACCACCCCGGCACCCCCGTCCTGCACAAGGACAAGTTCACCCGCGGGTTGGGCAAGTTCCACCCCATCGATTTCATCCCGCCCGCCGAGCTGCCCAGCGACAAGTACCCGTTCATCCTGACCACCGGCCGCGTCCGGGAGCACTTCCACACCGGCACCATGACCCGCAAGTCCAAGGGGCTGGAGGCGCTGGCCCCCAGACCCTTCGTTGAAGTCAACCCCGAAGACGCCAGCAAGCTCGGGGTCAAGGACGGCGACCGGGTCAAGGTCAGCTCCCGCCGGGGCTCGATCCAGCTGGACGCCCGGGTCGACGACCGGGTGGACCAGGGGGTGATCTTCATCCCCTTCCACTACCACGAGGCCGTTGTCAACACGTTGACCAATCCCGCCCTGGATCCCACCGCCAAGATCCCCGAGTACAAGGTCTGCGCGGCCCGGGTGGAGAAGACCGCTTAGGGTGCGGGGGTTTTCGCCCGGGAGGCCCCCGGGATCATCCTGAACACCACCGGAAAAACCACGCCGCTGCCCAGCGCCAGCAGGATCAGGGTGCTCTTGCCCTCCGCTTCTAAAGCCCCCAGATCGAAGCCCAGCGTGGCGATGGCGACCATCAGGGTCAGCGGCGCGGACAGCAGGCTGACCGCCGAGAACATGCCGCGAACCGACAGGCCGGACCGCAGCAGCGCCAGGCCGGGCAGCAGCCGCACCAGGAATGCCGCCAGAAGCAGCAGGCCGAAGAGGCCCAGCCCCGAAACGGTGATCGCTCCGGGGTTGAAGCGCAGGCCGACTACGATGAAGAAGATGGGCACGAACAGGCCGTGCCCCACCACCGCCAGCTTTTCCTCCAGCACCTCCTTGCCGCGCAGCACGAAGGCGATCAGCGCCCCGGCCACGAAGGCGCCGACGATCGACTCCAGGCCGGCGGCGATGGCCAGCATGGAAAAGAGCATCATGGTGAGCAGGGCCGCCCGCACGCCGATCTCGCTTTCCTCGTCGGTCTTGACCAGCCGGGAAAACCTGAAAGGGTGCCACCAGGCCACGGCGGTCAGGGCGCGCAATGCCAGGCCGGATATCAACAGCACCCCGGCCAGCTTGCCCAACCCCCACAAAAGCTCGAGCGAAAACCCGAAGCGGCTGGCGTAGTAGAAGAGCGTCATGCCGATCACCGTGAGGAACTCGCCCACCGATCCCAGCAGGATTATCTCCTGGCCGGTCCGGCTGCGCAGCCGGCCGGTTTCCTTCAAAATGGCCAGCGGCAGGCCCACGCTGGTGGCGCCCAGGGCCAGACCGAAGACCGGGTGCAGATCCAACAGGAACGCGGCCAGAAAAGCCAGGGCGAAAATCGCCAGGCAGATTCCGGCGAGCAGGAGCAGGGCCCCCTTGCCGCGCTTGCGCAGCCCGTTGAAGTCGATCTCCATCCCGGCCAGGAACATGAGCACGATGAAGCCCACCTCGTAGAGGAAGCCGACCACCTCGTGGTCGGGCACCCAGTCGAGCAGGCGCGGGCCCACCAGCAGGCCGTATCCGATCAGCAGGACCGCCGCGGGAATGTGGATCCGCGAAGAGAGTAGCGGCATCAGGAAGGAGCCCAGCAGCAGCAAGAGCAGCGAAAGCAAGTCTGCGTGCAGACCTTGCATGCCGGCTTACTCTCCAGCCCGGATGGTCAGAACGATTACCGAGCAGGCGGCCCGCCGGGCGATGCGCAGGGCCACGTCGGGGTCGAAGAAGTTGTCCCGCCGGTCCTGGCGGCGGGCCATCACCACCAGGTCGTGGGAAGCGGCCTCGTCCAGCAGGCTGCGCACCGGATTGCCCTCCCGGTGGCGGTAGCTCAGCGGGACTTCGTAGAGCTCGCACAGCTTCTTGACCGGAACCACCTCGCGATGGATGTCCTCTTCGGAGAGCCCGGAGATGTACCGGGGCAGATCCACGTTTACCGCGGTCAGGGAGCCGCTCAGCTGGCGGGTGATGTCGATGGCCATCTCGGCCGCGTGGATGCTGATCTCCGAGGCGGACACCGGCAGGAGGATTTTCCGGTAGGGAAAGGTTCCCCGGCAGAAGATGACCGGTGAGCCGAAGCGGTCGCACAGCCCGGCGTCTTTTCCCTGCAGGCCCAGGAGTCGCGCGAAGAAGCCGCGCCGCATGGAGCGGACCATGAACACCCCGGCCCGCTGCAAGGTTGTCTTTTCGACCAGATCGGGATCGCCGAACGCCGGCAGGGGGAATGTCGCGCGTTCGACGGCCCCCTTGCACTCCGGGTAGGTCAGGATCTCCGGCTCTTCCTGCGGGGATGTATCCTTGGCCCCGGGGATTCCGCGCACCAGGTGCACCGCGCCCGAGGCGCAGGCCAGGTTCTCGGCCTCCTGGTGCAGTTTTTCGTCGGGCCCGCCGAATTCCAGGGTGACCACGTTGGCGCCGTAAGGCCGGGGGAACTGGGGAGTGCCCTTGCGCAGGTACTCGGCCACCGAGGGCAGGATTTTGGGGTCGCCCACCAAGAGCACCCGGTCGTCCACTTGCAGGGTAGTGTCGCCGGTGGGCACGATCACATCTTTGTCCCTGAAGACCGCGGCCACCCGCCAGCGGTGGGGCGCCAGCATCTTCAGGGGGCGGTTGAGGATCGGCGACGTCCGCACCAGGCGGATTTCGACCAGCTCCCCCCGGCCCAGGCCGATCCCGCTGGGCACCACCGCGCCCTTGTGGTGGAGAGAAAGCTCCACCTGGTCGGCGAGCAGATCGGACCGGTTTATCGCGGTGATGTGCTCGACGGCGTAGCGGTCGGTGTAATCGTCGCTGTGCTGCACGGCGATGACCGGATCGAATCCCACCGCCCGCCCCAGCCGGCCCACCTCCAGGTTGATCTCGTCTTTGCCGGCTACCGCCACCAGCGCGCAGTTGCACTCGGGGGAATGCAGGGCCTGCAGAACCAGCCGCGAGGTGCCGTCGCCTTTCACGCAGGTGATCCCGGTCCGCCCGGCCGCCTCGACCGCGTCCTTGTCCGGCTCGATGACCGAACCCTTTTCCTTGAGGCAATCCGCCCGGTTCTCCACCAGCAGGATCTTGTGCCGGGGACCCAGCCGCGAAGCCAGCTCGTACCCGGTGCTGCCCGCTCCGACAATAACCACGCGCATGTTCATACCCGGCACTATAGTCCACACCGTCTTGTAATTCCAGGTCTTTTTCCCTGTGCGCCGAAGCGCTGTACAGGCGCCGGCAAGCAGGGTATAGAAATAAAACCAGTGGCACCCTTCAAAGGCCCCACCCGCCAAGAAGTCCTCAAGATCCTCAAAAGGACTACGATCGCCGCCAAGCCGAAGGCGACACTTATTACATGCCCGAAATGACCTGGCGCTTTCTGGAACCCGGCGAGCTCCTGGCATCAACGGAAAGCAAGAAGGAATTCCTTCTCCTGATCTCACAGATGGAATGGCCTTACGACTGAGAGCGGAGAGGTTACTCTGTTACTTCTTCTTTGGGTCGGCCAGATCCAGGCCCAGGTAGCGGCACTGGGCCAGGGTGCTCTTCTT